>Ga0182006_1001147_pt1 | contig 16817 bp, 16 predicted proteins | sample Sormic07211104_1_FD_123022 | JGI IMG/M metagenome (GOLD analysis project Ga0182006, IMG submission 123022) | Rhizosphere microbial communities from Sorghum bicolor, Mead, Nebraska, USA - 072115-104_1 MetaG | ecosystem: Host-associated > Plants > Roots > Rhizosphere | place: USA: Nebraska...
CTCGCGGAACTGGCGGCGTACCTCCTCGACGACCGAACCGGCGCAACGACCGACCGCTTCCATCGCCATGGCGGCGAACAGGTAAGGGATCAGCCCGCCGATCAACAAGCCGATGATCACGTAGTGGTTGGACAAGTCGAAGCGCACCTCGGTACCACCGAAATGCAGGTTCAGGTTGTGCGTGTAGTCGGCGAACAGCACCAGGGCGGCGAGGCCCGCCGAGCCGATCGCATAGCCCTTGGTCACCGCCTTGGTCGTGTTGCCCACGGCATCCAGCGGATCGGTCACGCCGCGCACCTCGGCGGGAAGTTCGGCCATCTCGGCGATGCCGCCGGCGTTGTCGGTGATCGGTCCGTAGGCATCCAGCGCCACGATCATCCCGGTCATGCTCAGCATGGCCGTGGCGGCGATGGCGATGCCATAGAGGCCGGCCAGCGCGAAGGCTCCCCAGATCGCCGCGCATACCGCGAGCACCGGCAGCGCGGTGGATTTCATCGAAACGCCGAGCCCGGCGATGATGTTGGTCGCGTGGCCGGTGGTCGAGGATTGCGCCACGTGGCGTACCGGCCGGAATTCGGTCGCGGTGTAGTACTCGGTGATCACCACCATGGCACCGGTAAGCACCAGGCCGATGATCGCGCAGCCGTAGATGCGGCCCGGGCCGAACGCGGCATCGGCCATCAACGACTGGGTGATCGGCCAGAACGCGACCGCCGCCAGCACGGCGGAAACGGCCACGCCGGCATAAAGGGCGTTCATGATCTTGCCGCCACGGATCTTCACGAAGAACGTGCCGATGACCGAGGCTACGATCGAGGCGCCGCCGAGCACCAATGGGTAGAGCACGCCCGAGGGACCGACCTCCGTCGCCATCACGCCGCCCAGCAACATCGTGGCGATCAGGGTCACCGCGTAGGTTTCGAAGAGGTCGGCGGCCATGCCGGCGCAATCGCCGACGTTGTCGCCCACGTTGTCCGCGATGACCGCCGGATTGCGCGGGTCGTCCTCGGGAATGCCGGCCTCGACCTTGCCCACGAGATCCGCGCCCACGTCGGCGCCCTTGGTGAAGATGCCGCCACCCAGGCGCGCGAAGATCGAGATCAACGAGGACCCGAAGGCCAGGCCCACCAGCGAATGCAGGACATGCGTGCGCTCGTAGCCCATGTGGGTGAGCACGCCGTAATAGCCGGCCACGCCGAGCAGGCCAAGGCCAACCACCAGCATGCCGGTGACGGCGCCGCCACGGAAGGCCACCGCGAGGGCAGAAGAAAGGCCGCTTCTGGCGGCCTCGGCGGTACGTACGTTGGCGCGAACGGACACGTTCATGCCGATGTAGCCGGCCGCCCCCGAGAGCACCGCCCCCAGCGCGAAGCCGATCGCGGTCCCCCAGTCGAGGAAGATGCCGATGAGTAGGAAAAGCACGATGCCGACGACGCCGATGGTGGCGTATTGGCGGTTGAGGTAAGCGCGGGCGCCTTCCTGGATCGCCGCGGCGATCTCCTGCATTCGTTCGTTGCCCGGCGACCTGGCCAAGACCCAACTGACCGAAAACGCACCGTACAGAATCGCAACGACCGCACATGCCAGCGCGATCCATAAACCGTACTGCTGCAGCATCGAAGCCTCCCCGAATTGTGGGAGCCCAACATGGGGCCCGATCCGAGTATAGGCAGGGGAGGCGGGGGAAGGTGTTGTGCGCTGCGGCGTAGGTGCCGCAGCGCACGTCCGGATTACCGCGTGGCGATATCCAGGATGATGCCGGTGGCGATGGCCACGAGCAGGTATTGATCGCTGTCGTCGTCGCGGACCCAGTGGTAACCACGTGGCGGCTCGCGCAGATGGCGCACGCGGTAGTCGTTCACGATGATGACGCGGCCGTCGTAGCGATGACCGCGCTGCCAGCTGCGTGCATGCGGCGGCGGCCCGCGGTGGTTGCCGCGGTCGTCGTGCCAGTCGCGGCGATCGTCATGGCGATCGTCACGATCGTCGTGCCTGTCGTCGCGGCGGTCCTGTCCCGGCGGGCCACCACGGGGCGGGTCCAGGGCGAACGCAGGCGCGATCGCACCCAGGGCGGCGATGCAGAACACTAGTTTGCCGAACGATTTCATGATTCGTGTCTCCCGTTAACGCGTGGCGATGTCGAAGATGATGCCCGTCGCGATCGCGACCAGGAGGAAATCGTTGTTCTCGCGGACCCAGTGGTAGCCGCGCGGCGGGGGACGCAGGCGATAGCTGCCGTAGTCGTACACGACCACGTTGCGTCCGTAGTAGCGGTGCCCGCGCTCCCAATGGCCGTAGTAACGCGGCGGTGGCGGCCGGTGGTAATAGACCGGGCGGTGGTCATAACGGTGGTCGTAGCCGTGGCCGTAATAACGCGGCGGCGGACGATGCCCGCGCCAGTCGTTGTCGTGGCGCCAGCCGCGGTCGTCGTGACGGCGGTCGTAGCCGTGGCGGTCGCGATCACGGCCGTGGTCGCGGTCGCCGCGCCCATGGTCGTCGGCGAATGCCGCCGTGGTGGTGGCCAGCGCGAGGACGGCGAACGCGGTACGCAGCATCGTTTTCATCATAGGTCTCCCAGGACGATCGTCACCCCGCGGGTCACCGCGGCCGATCGACGATTCGGATGCTAGGCAGCGTTGGCTGAACGCGAAGTCCTACGAATTGAAAGATTCAGGAAAGTGTTCATTGCCGCGACAGCTATTGAACTGGTGCGTTCAGGAAATCGAGCCCGGGCGGAATTCCAGGCTCAGGTTTTCCGGGCGTTCCGGCAGCCGTAGCTCCGTTCTCCGTTCAGGTGTCCGGGCCAGGATGCGTCCCCCGCGCACCACCAGCAGGCGGTTCGCCTTGAGCCGGATGGCCTCGTAGGCGTCGCCGGCCTGCAAGAGCACGAGGTCGGCGCGGTTTCCCGGCACGATGCCGTATCCCTCCAGGCCGAGCACCTGCGCCGCGTTGGCGGTCACGGCGGCGAAGGCCCGCGCCACGCCCGTGGTGGACGTCATTTGCGCCACGTGCAGGCCCATGTGCGCCACGTCGAGCATGTCGGCGGAGCCCATGCCGTACCAGGGGTCCATGACGCAGTCGTGGCCGAAGGCGACGTTCACGCCCGCATCCATGAGCTCGGGCACGCGGGTCATGCCGCGCCGTTTCGGGTACGTGTCGTGCCGGCCTTGCAGGGTGATGTTGATGAGTGGATTGGCGATCGCGTGCACGCCGGCTTCCGCGATGAGCGGCAGCAGCTTCGACACGTAGTAGTTGTCCATCGAATGCATCGAGGTGAGGTGCGAGCCCGTCACCCGCCCTTGCAAGCCGGTACGGATGGTCTCGGCAGCCAAGGTCTCGATGTGGCGCGACAGCGGATCGTCGGACTCGTCGCAATGCATGTCCACGCGCAGGCCGCGTTCGGCCGCCAGTTCGCACAACCAGCGGATGGAGGCCGCGCCGTCGGCCATCGTTCGTTCGAAGTGCGGTATGCCGCCGACCACCTCCACGCCCATGTCCAGCGCGCGCACGAGGTTCGCCTTCGCATGGGACGAACGCAGCAGGCCGTCCTGCGGGAAAGCCACGAGTTCGAGGTGCAGGTAGGGAGCGACCCGGCGCTTCACTTCGAGCAACGCCTCGACCGCCAGCAGGCGATCGTCGCAGACGTCCACATGGCTGCGAATCGCGAGCAGCCCCTGCGCCACGGCCATGTCGCAATAGGCCATCGCGCGATCGACCAGCGCCTGCTGGGTGAGGCCGGGTTTCAGTTCGCCCCACAGCGCGATGCCTTCGAGCAAGGTGCCCGAGGCGTTCAGGCGCGGCAGGCCGAGCGAGAGCGTGGCATCCATGTGGAAGTGCGCGTCGACGAAGGGTGGCGCGACGAGCCGGCCCCGTGCGTCGACCTCTTCGGTGCCCTTCGCCGGCAGGCCTGGCTGGATCGCCGCGAAACGGCCGTCCACGATCCCGATGTCGACGTCCGTGCGGCCGTCGGGAAGGTTGGCGTGGCGGATGATGAGGTCCATGGCGGGTCCGGGAAGAATGACGCTTCATGATAGCGGCCGCTTTGGCCCTGGACATCGCCGACAGGGTCGGCTGGATCGGCTCCCACCGGGTGGCCTGGCGGTTCATTGGTATGCACTGGTCCTTGCTGGCGCCGTCACGTATCGCGCACCGCGACGGCGAGAGGCTCCCGCTCGGACACGGGGCAAGCCGCTCCGGTGCGTTGCCGAGGATGGAGGCCATGGTCGACAAGCAGCCCACGATTCCGAAAAAGAAGATCACGCCTTTGCAGAAGGCCGCCGCCGAGGCGCCGCGAGGCAGCATCACGGCCTTGCGCAAGCAGGCGCGTGAGTGCCGGGCGTGCGATCTGTGGAAGCCGGCGACGCAGACGGTCTTCGGCGAGGGGTCGGCGCATGCGCGGATCGTGGTGATCGGCGAACAGCCTGGCGACCAGGAAGACCTGGCCGGCAAGCCGTTCGTCGGTCCGGCAGGCAAGTTGTTCGATCGTGCGCTGGAGGCGGCAGGCATCGAACGTGGCGCGCTCTACGTCACCAACGCCGTGAAACACTTCAAGTTCGAACCGCGGGGGAAGGTGCGCTTGCACAAGCGGGCGAACGCGGAAGAACAGGCGGCATGCCGGCCGTGGCTCGCGGCGGAGATCGACCGCATCGATCCGAAAGGCATCGTATGCCTGGGTGCGATGGCGGCGCAGGCGGTATTCGGGGCGTCGTTCCGGTTGATGGCGGAACGCGGACGCTGGATCGAACTGGCGGACGGCCGCCGCGGGCTGGCCTCGGTGCATCCGTCGTATCTGTTGCGCTTGCCCGGACATGAGGCGCGCGAGCAGGGCTTCGCGGATTTCGTCCGCGATCTCAAGCAATTGAAGGAGGTGCTTGGTTAAGCACCCTGGTGGAGGCTTGCCTCCCCGTGGAGGCTTGCCCCGCCCCGGTGGGAGCCGACTTTGTCGGCGATCCCGCGGCAGCGGGCCAGGTTGCGGCAAGCACCCATCGCCGCTGAAGCGGCTCCCACAAGGGCGGGTCGCCTCGGATGGAGCACACAGCCTTGCTTCACCTGGTGGAGGCTTGCTCCCCGTGGAGGCTTGCCCCATCTCGGTGGGAGCCGACTTTGTCGGCGATCCCGCGGCAGCGGGCCAGGTTGCGGCAAGCACCCATCGCCGCTGAAGCGGCTCCCATAATGGGCGCGCGACTATCCGATCGCGAACTTCTTCAACTTCCTCGGCACCGCCGCATTCTTCAGCGTCACATACACCGGCAGGCCATCGGCGCCATACGGCGGCGGGGCCTCGCCCTGGATCAGCGGCGCCAGGTAACGGCGTGCCGCCGCGGTGATACCGAAACCATCCTTCGAGATGAAGTTCTTCGGCATCTTCTTCTCATGGTTGGCGATCTTGTCCAGCGGCGCCGCCTCGATCTTCCACTTGTACGGCTCGTCCGACGTGCGCACGATCACCGGCATGACGGCGTTGAGTCCTTCCGCCGCGTATTCCACCGCCTTCTTGCCCACGGCATAGGCTTGTTCGAGGTCGGTCTTGGAAGCGACGTGCCGCGCCGAACGCTGCAGGTAGTCGGGCAGGGCCCAGTGGTACTTGTAGCCGAGTTTCTCGCGCACCAGCGCGGCCAGTACCGGCGCGGCGCCGCCCAGTTGCGCATGGCCGAACGCGTCGCGCGCGCCGGATTCGGCGAGGAACTGGCCCTCCTTGTTCTTGACGCCTTCCGACACGACGACGGTGCAATAGCCGACCTTTTCCACCGTGGCCTTGACCTTGGCCAGGAATGCTTCCGGATCGAACACGTTCTCCGGGAACAGGATGACGTGCGGCGGATCGCCCGGCGACGAACCGGCGAGTCCCGCGGCCGCGGCGATCCAGCCCGCATGGCGGCCCATCACCTCGATGATGAAGACCTTGGTGGAGGTATCCATCATCGAGGCGACATCGAGGCTGGCCTCGCGCACGGCGATCGCCGTGTACTTGGCGACCGAGCCGAAGCCCGGGCAGGTATCGGTCACCACCAGGTCGTTGTCGATCGTCTTCGGCACGCCGATGCAGTTCACCTCGTAGCCGAGCGCCTGGCCGATCTTCGACACCTTGTTGGCGGTGTCCGCCGAATCGTTGCCGCCGTTGTAGAGGAAGGTGCGGATGTCGTGCGCCTTGAAGACCTCGATCAGGCGTTCGTACTCCGCGCGGTTCTCCTCCAGCGACTTCAGCTTGTAGCGGCAGGAGCCGAAGGCGCCGCCCGGCGTGTGCTTGAGCGCGGCGATGTTGGCCTTGGCTTCCTTCGAGGTGTCGATGAGTTCCTCGCGCAGCGCGCCGAGGATGCCGTTGCGCGCGGCATACACCACGATGCCCTTGTCCCGGGCCGTCTCGATCACGCCCGCGGCGGTGGCGTTGATCACGGCGGAGACACCGCCCGACTGGGCGTAGAGGAGTTTGCCGGCGGCCATGCTTCGCATCCTTCTGGTGAGGCGGGAAGCGCAGGGTAACGCGCCCGGCGTCACGGTGGCTTGAACGGGGCCAGTATTTCAGCCGTTTGACGCGGCGGCGCCGCTGCCGTTACCTTGAGACCCATTTTCTCGTGTCCGGCGGCGGGTTTGCCCCGTGCGTCCGACGAAACGGAGCATCAATGCGACTCGTGCTATTCGGCGCCCCCGGTTCCGGCAAGGGTACCCAGGCCACCCGCCTCAAGGAACGCCTCGGCGTACCGCACATCTCCACCGGCGACCTGTTGCGCGCGGAGATCAAGGCCGGCACCGAACTGGGCCTCAAGGCCAAGGGCCTCATGGACGCCGGCCAGCTGCTGCCCGACGACATCATGCTCGGCATCATCGAGCACCGCCTGGGCGAGCCCGACGCGAAGCCGGGCTTCATCCTCGACGGCTACCCGCGCAACCTGGCCCAGGCAGACGCGCTCGATACCGTGCTGGCGCGGATCGGTCAGCCGCTGGATGTCGTGGTGAAGCTCGACGTGCCCGATTCGGCCATCATCGATCGTTGCGAAGTGCGTTTCGAGAAGGAAGGCCGCCCGGACGACAACCCGGACACGGTCAAGAGGCGCCTCGGCATCTACGCCGACCAGACCGCTCCGGTGGCCGACTTCTACAAGCAGCGCGGCAAGCTGCAGGTGGTCGACGGCGTCGGCGAGCTCGACGAGGTGACCCAGCGCGTGCTGGACGTACTGCCCGGTGGCGTCAAGGCCGCCAGCGCCTGATCCCCTCTGGTCCGCCGGCCTAGCCGGCGGATCTCCGCGGTGCCTTCGCGCCGCGCCAAGACGAGCCTCCTCATGCGCGTCCATATCCTCGGTATCTGCGGCACCTTCATGGGCGGCGTGGCCGCGCTCGCACGCGAACTCGGCCTCACCGTCGAAGGTTCCGACGCCAACGTCTACCCCCCCATGAGCACCCAGCTCCAGGATCTCGGCATCGCCCTGATGCAGGGCTACAAGGCGGAACACCTGCAACCGGCGCCCGATCTGGTCGTGGTCGGCAACGCCATGACGCGTGGCAATCCCGCCGTGGAATACATGCTCGACGAGGGCCTGCGCTACATCTCCGGGCCGCAGTGGCTGGGTGAGACCCTGCTCGGCGGTCGCGAGGTGCTGGCCGTGGCCGGCACGCATGGCAAGACCACGACGACCAGCCTGCTGGCGCACCTGCTCGAATCCGCCGGCCTGTCGCCGGGCTTCCTGATCGGCGGCGTGCCGGGCAACTTCGACGTCTCGGCACGGCGTGGCGAGGGCAAGCCCTTCGTGATCGAGGCCGACGAATACGATTCGGCCTTTTTCGACAAGCGCTCGAAGTTCGTCCATTACCGGCCGCGCATCGCGATCCTCAACAACCTCGAATACGACCACGCGGATATCTTCCCCGACGTGGCGGCGATCCAGCGCCAGTTCCACCACCTGGTGCGCACCGTCCCGGGCAATGGCCGCCTGATCGTCAACGCCGAGGACGCCTATCTGGCCGAGGTGCTGGCGATGGGGGCGTGGACGCCGGTGGAAACCTTCGGCATCGATGCCGGCGACTGGCGCGCCGAACTGCTGTCCGCCGACGGCTCGCATTTCCGCGTGCACCGCGCCGGCATGCCGTTGGGCGAAGTTCGCTGGGAATCGCTGGGCCGGCATAACGTCATGAACGCGCTGGCCGCGCTCGCCGCGGCGACGGCGGCCGGTGCCGATCCCGTCGCGCTGCTGCCGGCTTTCGGCGGTTTCGCGAGCGTGAAGCGGCGCATGGAACTCATCGGCACGACGCGTGGCGTGACCGTGTACGACGACTTCGCCCACCATCCGACGGCCATCGCCACGACGCTGGCGGGCCTGCGGGCGAAGGTCGGCGGCGCGCGCATCCTCGTGGCGCTGGAACCGCGTTCGAACTCGATGCGGCTCGGCGCGCATGCCGAGGCGCTGGCGCCTTCGCTGGCCGATGCGGACCGCGTGGTCTTCCTGCACCGCCCCGAGCTTGCCTGGGATGCGGGGAAGGTGACCGCGGCGCTCGATGGCCGCGGCGCCACCGCGCCCACCGTGGATGGCCTGGTCGCCGCGCTCGCCGCGGAAGCACGCGAAGGCGACCACGTGGTGTTCATGTCCAATGGCGGCTTCGAAGGAGCACCGCGGCGCTTCTTCGCGGTGCTGGACGCAGGTTAGACTCACGGGCATGGCCGCGACCACGCCCGCCCTCGACCTTCCGCTGTTTCCCCTGTCGAACGTCCTCTTTCCGGGCGGTCACCTGCAATTGCGCATCTTCGAGCCGCGCTACATCGACCTGGTGCGCGAATGCGCGCGCACCGGCAGGGCCTTCGGCGTGTGCATGATCCTCGAAGGCCGTGAGGCGGGGCAGCCCGCCGTCCCCGCCGCCGTGGGCACGCTGGCCACGATCACCGATTTCCACACCCGTGAGGACGGCCTGCTCGGCATCGTCGCCGAGGGCGGGCGGCGCTTCCGGGTCATGCGCACGCGCGTGCGTTCGGACGGCCAGGTGCGCGGCGATATCGCCACCTGGCAGGACGAGGAAACCATTCCCTTGCCGGCCGAGTTCGGCTTGCTGGCGACCATCCTGGAGCGTCTCTCCGAGCAGATGTCGCCGCCATGGCGCAACGACGTGGCGTCGAAGGCCGACGACGCGAGCTGGGTGGGATTCCGCCTGTCCGAGCTGCTGCCGCTGGACCCGGACGAGTGCCAGCACATGCTGGAGCTTGCCGACCCCCTGCAACGCCTTGCGGAACTGCGCGATATCCTTCCGCGTTTCCAACGCGCATGAGGCATCGGCCATGACGACGCTCGCCGGCAAGACGCTGTTCATCACCGGGGCATCGCGCGGCATCGGGCTCGCGATCGCCCTGCGCGCCGCGCGCGACGGCGCCAATGTCGTCATCGCGGCGAAGAGCAACGTGCCCAACCCGCGCTTGCCGGGCACCATCCACACCGCCGCCGCCGAGATCGAGGCAGCCGGTGGTGTCGCCCTGCCGCTCAAGGTCGACATCCGCGAGGAAGCCGAAGTGCGCATGGCGGCCGCCACCGCCGCGGAACGCTTCGGCGGGATCGACATCCTGGTGAACAACGCCAGCGCGATCTGGCTGGCCGGCGTGGAGGACACGCCGATGAAGCGTTTCGACCTCATGCACGAGGTGAACACGCGCGGTACCTTCCTCGCGACGCAGGCTTGCCTGCCGTTCCTGAAGGAAGCGGCGAACCCGCACGTGCTGATGCTTTCGCCGCCACCGAGCATCGATCCGAGGTGGTACGCGCCTCACGTGGCGTACACCATCGCGAAGTTCGGCATGAGTCACTGCGTGCTCGGCATGGCGCCGGAATTCGCCCCGATGGGCATCGCGGTGAACGCGTTGTGGCCACGAACGGTGATCGCGACCGCCGCCATCGCCATGCTCGGCGATACGGTGCGTCCTGAAAATTGCCGCACGCCCGGGATCGTGGCCGACGCGGCCCACGCGATCCTCACGAAACCGTCACGGGACTTCACCGGGCGTTTCTGCATCGACGAGGACGTGTTGCGCGAGGAAGGCGTGCACGACTTCGATCGCTACGCCGTGGTGCCAGGCAACCCGCTGCTGCCCGACCTATTCCTCTAGCGGCAACGGCTAGCCCGTTTGGCGTATGGCCGCTTTCGGCAAGCGGGTATACCGTCGATCCCGGTCGCCCATGCTTGGACAAGGGCGGCAAAGTGGGGCTTGCCGGCCTGCAGGGGTGCCGGCGGCGGGTCCGAGGATGAGCCCGCGAAGCCGACAGCAGGCCACGAGACGGGTGAGGAGCAGGCATGTCGCGCGGGGAATCGACGGGACGTTGCGTCGTTTGGGTAGGCAGACCGAGCGTCGAGGAACACTTCGGGCTGATCCGGGCAGGCTGGCGAACGCTGGTCGCCGACCCGGCGCGCGAGGATGCCGGATCGCCGGAATGCGGCGACGCCGCCATCGCGGTGGTGGACCTGCGTGCCAGTGCGCAAGCGGCCGTGCGTGTCCTCGCCGGTTTGCGTGAATCGCATCCGGGCATGGTCTGGATCGGCCTGACCAGCGCGCGGACGCCCATGCGAGACCCTTCCGTTCGTCATGTATTGCCGCAGGCGTTCGAGATCATCGACGGCCCTTCGTCGTTCAGCGCGTTGCGCCGCGCGCTCGCCCGCGTTCCCGGCGATGGCATGGCGCATGTCGACGACCAGCCCAGCATGCTGACCGGCAGCAGCCCGGCCATCCGCGCGCTGTCGCAGAACATCCGCAAGTTCGCGCCCGTGGAATTGCCCTTGCTGATCACCGGCGAGACCGGTACCGGCAAGGAAATGGCCGCGCGCGCCTTGCACCAGATTTCCTCGCGCAGCGACCGGCCATTCGCCGCGATCAATTGCGGCGCCTTGCCGGCCAACCTCGTGCAGTCGGAGTTGTTCGGTCACGAGCGAGGGGCTTTCACCGGGGCCACCGCGAGGCGTATCGGCCACTTCGAATCCGCCGACGGCGGCATCGTCTTCCTCGATGAGATCGGAGACCTGCCGCTGGATGCGCAGACCAACCTGCTGCGCGTGTTGCAGGAGGGAACGATCGAGCGGATCGGCAGTTGCCAGTCGATCAAGGTGGACGTGCGCGTGCTCGCCGCGACGCACGTGGACCTGGAAAAGGCGGTGGCGCAGGGGCGCTTCCGCGAGGACCTGTTCTACCGCCTCAACGTGCTGCGCCTGCGCATGCCGCCGCTTCGCGAGCGCCAGGGCGACATCGAATTGCTGGCCCAGCATTTCCTCGACGCCTTCCGCGAGAGTTATGGAACGCGGGCTCGCGCGTTCAGCGCGAACGCGCGCAAGGCGATGAACGGATTCGCGTGGCCCGGCAACGTGCGCGAGTTGATGAACCGCGTGCAGCGCGCGGCGGTGATCGCCGAGGATGCGCTGATCACGCCGGAGGACCTGGAGTTGAGCCTGGACACGACCGCTGGCGATCGCGACAGCCTCGGTAGCGCACGTACCTCGGCCGAGCGCGAGGCGATCGTCGATTGCCTGCGCGCGAGCGCCTTCAACATCAGCGAATGCGCGCGCCGCCTGCGCGTTTCCCGCGTCACCGTCTATCGGCTTTGCAAGAAGCATCAACTGGCCCTCGATCAGTTGCGTTGACCACCCCGGTTCCACCGCCGCGGAAAAGAAAACTCCCGGTCCTCGGGAGGACCGGGAGTTCCCATTCGTTCGTCCGGCTTGGCAGGGTCGTCGGGCGAGCGAACCACGCGGCTTCACAGGGCCTTGCCCCTGAAGGGCAGCAAGCGCCGTGCCACCGTGTCGATGCTTTGATTCGCAAGGAATTTTTTGCGACGGCCCGGACGCCGGCCGTTCAGCCGGTGTAGCGACGTGTAACACGCCGTTGCAAGGGAGACACACGTCGCACGTTGTCGGCGCGCCCACCGCCTTATACGATGCGTTTTCACGCGCGTGCATGCGCATCCATCCTGCATGGGCCCCGGTGCCGCGCCCGGGGCCAGGAGTCCGTTCCGATGTCGTCGCATCCTGTCGATCCCTCCGATCTCCTCGGCCTGGGCAAGCGTTACTGGCTGCCCGTCTACCGTCCGCGCGACGTCGTGCTCGACCACGGCAAGGGCGCGCGGGTATGGGACACGCAGGGTCGTGATTACCTGGATTTCGGGGCCGGTATCGCGGTGAACTCGCTCGGTCACCAGGATCCCGATCTCCTCGAGGCGCTGGTCGCCCAGGCGCAGAAGCTCTGGCACGCCAGCAATGTCTTCTATTCCGAGCCGCCGTTGCGCCTGGCGCAGGAACTGGTCGACCACGCGCCGTTCGCCGAGCGTGTTTTCCTGTGCAATTCCGGCGCCGAGGCGAACGAGGCCGCGATCAAGCTGGTGCGCAAGTGGGCGGCCTCGCAGGGGCGTACCCCCGAAGAGCGGGTGATCGTCACCTTCAAGGGCTCGTTCCACGGACGCACGCTCGCCACGGTCACCGCGACCGCGCAGCCGAAATACCAGGAAGGCTACGAGCCGTTGCCCGGCGGCTTCCGCTATGTGCCGTTCAACGACCCGGCGGCACTGGAAGAAGCGTTCGCCCAGGGTGGCGTCGCCGCCGTCATGCTCGAGCCGGTGCAAGGCGAGGGCGGCGTGATGCCGGCCGCGCCGGGCTTCCTGAAGAAGGTGCGCGAGCTGTGCGACGAGCACGGCGCGCTGATGGTGCTCGACGAGATCCAGTGCGGCATGGGCCGCACGGGCACGCTGTTCGCGCATAGCCACGACCACGTCACCCCCGACATCGTCACGCTGGCCAAGGCGCTCGGTGGCGGCTTCCCCATCGGCGCGATGCTGGCGGGACCGAAGGTGGCCGAGGTGATGCAGTTCGGTGCCCACGGCACGACCTTCGGCGGCAATCCCATGGGCGCGGCGGTGGCGCGCGTGGCCCTGGCCAAGATCGCCTCGCCTACCGTGCTGCTCAACGTGGAGCGCCAGTCCAACGACATCCGCAAGGGCCTCGACAAGCTCAACCACGAGTTCCAGCTGTTCTCGGAAGTGCGTGGCCGCGGCCTGATGCTGGGCGCCGTCCTCGATGCCTCATACAAGGGCCGCGCCGGCGAGATACTGGATATCGCCGCCGCCCACGGCCTGTTGATCCTCCAGGCCGGGCCGGACGTGCTGCGTATCGTGCCCCCGCTGACGATCACGGACGAAGAAGTGGCCGAGGGCCTGAAACGCCTGCACGCCACCCTGGCCGAGTTCGCGAAGGAAGCGAAGGTCGCCTGATCGAACCGGAGCCGACTCCGCCCTGGTGGGAGCCGACCTTGTCGGCGATCCCGCGGCAGCGGGCCAGTTGCGCCAAGCGTTTGTGGGAGCCGACTCCGTCGGCGATCCCGCGGCAGCGGGCCAGGGTGCGGCAAGCACCCATCGCCGCTGAAGCGGCTCCCACAGTGAAGCTGGGTTGAGTTACAGCGTGGCGAACGTCGCGGTAGCCGCGTCGATCGTCGCCTCGATTTCCGCGTCGCCATGCGCGCTCGACACGAATCCCGCCTCGAACGCCGACGGCGCGAGATACACGCCGCGCTCGAGCATGCCGTGGAAGAAGCGGTTGAAGGCCGCCACATCCGCCGCGGTGGCTTGCGCATAGCTTTCCACCGTCTCGTTCGTGAAGAACAAGCCGAACATCGCGCCGACACGGTTCACGCTGAAAGGAATGCCGGCCTTGCGCGCCGCTCCCAGGATGCCGTCGGTGAGCCGCACGGTGCGTGCGGTGAGGTCGTCGTGGAAACCCGGTGCCTGGATCAGCTGGAGCATCGCCAGGCCGGCGGCCATGGCGACCGGATTCCCCGACAAGGTACCCGCCTGGTAGATCGGGCCCGAGGGGGCGATCTGCTGCATCAGGTCGCGGCGACCGCCATAGGCACCGACCGGCATGCCGCCACCGATGATCTTGCCGAAGCAGGTCAGGTCAGGGGTGATGCCATAGTGGGCCTGGGCCCCGCCCAGGGCGACGCGAAAGCCCGTCATCACTTCGTCGAAGATCAGCAGCGCGCCGTGCTGCGTGCACAACTCCCGCAGCGCGGCGAGATAACCGTCTTTCGGCGGAATGCAGTTCATGTTGCCGGCGACCGGCTCGATGATCAGGCCGGCGATGTCGCCACCGTGCTCGGCGAACAGTTCCCGTGCCGCCTCGATGTCGTTGTACGGAAGCGTGAGGGTGAGGTCGGCCGCGGCCTTGGGCACGCCCGGCGAAGTCGGCACGCCGAAGGTGAGGGCGCCCGAGCCGGCCTTCACGAGGAAACTGTCCCCATGGCCGTGGTAGCAGCCTTCGAACTTCACGATCTTGCTGCGGCCGGTGGCGCCACGGGCCAGGCGGATCGCCGACATCGTCGCTTCGGTGCCGGAGTTCACCATGCGGACCATGTCCACCGAGGGAATCAGCGAAACGATCGTCTCGGCCATCGTCACTTCGGCGGCGCAGGGCGTGCCGAAGGACAAGCCATCGAGCACCGCCCGCTGGACCGCCTCGCGCACCGCGGGATGGTTGTGCCCGACGATCATCGGGCCCCACGACCCCACGTAGTCGATGTAGCGCTTGCCTTCCACGTCCCAGAGATACGCGCCGTCGGCGCGCGCGGTGAAGAACGGTTCGCCGCCGACCGACTTGAAGGCGCGCACGGGCGAATTGACGCCGCCGGGCAGCAGTTGTCGGGCGCGGTCGAAGAGTTCGTGGTTCGTGGTCATCGAATGATTCCGGGGCGGGGGTCGAAAAGGTCGGCGAAACGGCGTGTCGCCGTCTGGATATCCGGCGCGGCGAAGATGGCGGAGACCACGGCGATGTAGTCGGCGCCCGCGTCGATCACGGCCTGTGCATTGTCGACGCTGATCCCGCCGATCGCCACGACCGGAAGGCCCAGTGAGCGTGCCTGCGTCAATACGTCGTGCGGAGCGACTGGCGCGTGGGGCTTGGTCGTGGAGGGATACATCGCGCCAAAAGCCAGGTAATCGGCGCCTTCGGCGGCTAGTTGGCGGGCGCGTCCGATGGAGCCATAGCAGGAAACGCCGATGATCGCGTCCGGGCCGAGCACGTCGCGCGCGTCGGCGATGGAAACGTCTTCACGACCCAGGTGAACGCCGCCGCCGGTCTCGTGGGCGAGTGCGACGTCGTCGTTGACGATGAAGGGCACGCCATAGCGGGCACAGATGCGTGAAATCTCGTCGGCTTCGGAGCGGCGCCGATCGGTATCGGCCGTCTTGTCACGGTACTGCAAGAGGCGCGCGCCACCCGCGAGGGCGGCTTCCACGGCGGCGAAGAGGTCGTCGCGGGGGCCGTCGGTGATGGCGTAGACGCCCTTGCCGCTGAGTGGGGATCGGAGGAGGGATGTCATGGGATTCCTTTGGGGATGTGACAGAATGTGGGACTTTCCCGTTCCACGACAGTACGCAAAACCATGAGCCAGAGCACCGAAACCACCCTTCGCAAATGGATGTGCGTCGTTTGCGGCTTCATCTACGACGAAGCCCTGGGGCTGCCGGACGAGGGCATCGAGCCGGGCACGCGCTGGGAAGACATCCCCGACACCTGGACCTGCCCGGATTGCGGCGTGACCAAGGACGACTTCGAGATGGTCGAGCTGGACTGACGTCGCCACCGCGCAGCATCAAGGGATGGGGCTGACATCTTTTCGCCCCATTTCGCCAGCGTCAGCGCAGAAAAACCTGCTTCCATAGTCCCGAGGCCGCGCAAGGTGGCCGATCCGTGGAGGAAGCGGTCATGCAGCGATTCATTCCCTTCGACGACCAGTGGGACGAGCTTGCCGGCATCGATCCGGCGGCGCTCGTTCCTTATCACGTGGGTGTTCCGTGCCAGCACGGGCTTTCGCCGGATCAGCGGATGGTGCCGGGCTCGCCTTCGACCGTCAGTGGTTCGCCCAGCTTCAGTCCCAGCTTGCCCGCGGTGCCCGCCGGCAATTCCAGGACATAGCGCGCGCTGCCGTCGCTGGGATAGATGGCGCACGGATCGGCCTTGCAGGGCTGCGCGTTGAGCTGCATCGAGACCAGCTTGCGCTCCTTGTCGAAATACAGGATGTCGAGCGGGATGAGCGTGTTCTTCATCCAGAAGGCGCGCGGCTGTTCGTCGGTGAAGATGAACAGCATGCTGTGATCGGCCGTGAGCGACGTGCGATTCATCAATCCCAGCTCGCGCGACGCATCGTCCGTGGCGAATTCGGTCGAGAATCGCTTTCCGTGCAGCGTCACGGAAGGCTCCGTGGCGGCATGTGCGCCGAGGGAGAGCAGGAGCAGGGCGGCAGGTAGGAACCGCTTCATCATCGCCATACCTTATTAGTGTGAAGTGAGTCCGCGGAGTCTACCGCGCGAGTATTTTTCGAAAAGATGTCGAGACCCCCTTCACAGGGCTTCGGGCTCAGCCTATACTTTCAATCCCTCGCGACGAAAGCCTCTCATGCGAAGGGTTCCGCTCCGCTAACCACCTCGAAAAAAAGCATCACGAGGGTGTTGACGGAAAGGAAAAACGATATAGAATGGGCGGCTCACCTCGGGACGAAATGTTCAGAGGGCATCACCGGAAGGGGATGCAAGTGATTGATCTTTGACAGTGTGCGCAGGTGAATTGTGTGGACGTCTTGCGGTGGACGATGAGTCAACCAAATGCAAGTGTCCCACTAGAAAGAAGTCAGCAATGAGTTTTTTCTCGTTGGGGTTAAGCACTTCAGAAAGATAGATCATCTTCGGATGGTCGACAACTTAAGTGAAGAGTTTGATCCTGGCTCAGATTGAACGCTGGCGGCATGCTTAACACATGCAAGTCGAACGGCAGCACAGCAGAGCTTGCTCTGTGGGTGGCGAGTGGCGGACGGGTGAGTA
>Ga0182006_1001148_pt1 | contig 16788 bp, 8 predicted proteins | sample Sormic07211104_1_FD_123022 | JGI IMG/M metagenome (GOLD analysis project Ga0182006, IMG submission 123022) | Rhizosphere microbial communities from Sorghum bicolor, Mead, Nebraska, USA - 072115-104_1 MetaG | ecosystem: Host-associated > Plants > Roots > Rhizosphere | place: USA: Nebraska...
AGGCGCAAGGCTATCCGCTTGCGCCTAGCGCGGCGCGCATCCACGAGGCCCAGTACATCGTGGGCGCCTTCAGCGGCATGGACCGCATCTCGCCGTCTTGTGAACTGGCGCCGGCCGACCAACCGGTGCAGCTCAAAATCGCAGACAAGGAGGCGGATGTCCGGTATCGCTTCCGCAACCATGACTACACGCTGGCCGACTACATGGAGCATCAGCGCGCAACCGCTGTGCTGATCGTTCAGGACGGCGTCATCCTGGCCGAACATTACGGCTACGACCGCACGCGAGACATGCGGATGCTGTCCAACTCGATGGCCAAGACGCTGGTGGCACTGGCCATCGGCAAGGCGCTGGAGGATGGAAGCCTGCGCTCGCTGGATGATCGTGTGGACCAATACGTGTCTGAACTGGCAGGCACGCTGTACGGTGGAACGCGCATCGTCGATCTGCTGCGCATGGCCTCCGGCGCGAAGTACGTCGAGGACTACACCCCCACCGACGACCGTGCACGTTTTCTCAAGACGGCAGCAAAGCAAGGCGTGCTCGCGGCAGCGGCCCAGGTCAACGAGCGCGCCGATGCGCCGGGCACGCGTTTCAACTATGCAGGCGCGCAAACCGAAGTGTTGGCGCTCGTGCTGCAGGCGGCGACGCAACGCAGCCTGTGCGACTTCGTTGACGACAAGCTATGGAAGCCGATGCGGGCCGAAGCCAAGGCGACCTACCTCCTGCGTCAATCCGACGGATCGGCATTTGCCCAAGGCGGCTTCAATGCGACGGCGCGGGACTACGCGCGCCTCGGGTCCATGCTGGCCAACGATGGCATGGTGCAAGGCCAGCAAGTCGTGCCGCGCGAGTTCCTGCTCGACATGACCGACGCATCGCGCCAGCCCGACGCGTTTCGCCCGGGGCAGATGACGTATCACGGCAGCCGCTACTACGGTTACGGCTTCCAGGTCTGGCTTCTGCCAGGACAGGCGCGGCGCTTCGTGCTGCTCGGCATCCATGGACAGGCGATCTACGTGGACCCGCAATCCAGGCTCACCATGGTCCATCTTGCGGTGGGACAAGACGCGTCGGGCGATGCAAGCGGCGCGCACCTGGGCGCAGAGCGCGAGGCGTTGTGGCGCGGTGTCGTCGAAAGGTTTGGTCGCCAAGCCGCCGTTGATAGGCCCGCCGCCGCCAATCCGTGAATCCCCACCGCTGTGTTTGCGTGCAGATAGCGATTGGCTCTCGGTGGGAATACGCGGTGGATGGCCCTTTGGAGACGGCATCGAGCAGGCGATATTGAACGCGTCACTGCGCTGGCTTGTCGCTGCGCTTCTTCAGATTGGCGCGCAGCGCGTCGCTCATCGGCATGTCGAGGTTTGCACCGGCGGGCGGGATGGGTGACTCGAACCACTTCTTGTACAGCGCTGTGAACTCGCCGGACTTCATAAGGCGTTTGATGGTCGCATCCACAAGCCGCTTGAAGGCGGGGTCGTCCTTGCGGACCATGCAGGCGTACGGCTCAACCTGCAGGGTTTCCGCCACGACTTCCAGCGCAGCCGGATTGGCCGAATTGGCCCGCAGGCCGTATAGCAGCACGTCATCCAGCGCCAATGCCGACGCTCGGCCGGTTTCGACCAGCTTCAGCCCGTCTGCATAGTCCTTGCCGGAGATGATCTGGACGTCGATGTTGTGGTCGACGGCAAATTTCTTCAGCACCTTCTCGTTCGTGCTGCCGGCAGTGCTGGCGACGGTCTTGTTCGCCAAGTCCGTGTAGTTCTTGATGCCCGAATCGCGCTTGGTCAAAAGGCGCGTTCCCGCGTAGAAGAAGTTGATCGAGAAAGCCACCTCCTTGCCTCGCGCGCTTGTGTTGGTGGTGGATCCGCATTCGAGGTCGTAGGTGCCATTGACCAGCAGCGGAATCCGGTTCGTGCCGGTGACTGGAATCGCGTCGACCTGCAAAGACGGCTTCTTCAACCGCGCGCGTACATCGTCGACGATGGCCTGCGTCAGATCGACGGAGAGTCCAACGGCCTTGTTCGGGCCCAGCAAGTAGCTGAACGGAACCGCCGCTTCACGATAACCGACGGTGATCTTGTCTGCCGCCGCGATCTTTTCCAGCGTCTGCGCGTGGATGCCCTCCGCGGCCATCGCCACTCCGGCGACGACAAGCGTGGAAGCAAGTGTGCGAATCGTGTTCATTTGCGTCTCCATGGATGCGTCCCGCGCTCCGTTGCTCTGTTGCTCTGTCGGCTTCTGGCTGCTACAGCCCCCTCTCTACGGAAATCTAGGCGCCATGCCGTTTTTGCCATTGATGCAAGTCAACATGCCGCACACGCGTGGCGCAGCAAAAAAAAAAACGCGCCGAGTTGCCCCGGCGCGTTGTTCGTCGATCTAACTAGCGTGCGCATCTGCACGCCTTGCTCCGTCAGAACCTGTGGTTGACACGCACATATGCGGACTGCGCAGACACATGGCTCGTATTGATGGTGGCATCCACGCCCAACGACACCGTGGTCGCCTTGGCAGCCTGAAGCGTGACGCTGGCCCCGGTGGTCAGGAACGAACGCGGCAGGTCGGTGCCGGGGGCGGCGAACACGGTGCCGTCCTGGCTCTGGACCTGGACGACGCGGCCGGCGTTCATCAGCTCGTGCGCGTAGCCCAGGCGAAGCTGCACGTTGACCGGGCGCACATCGCCGAAGGCCTTGTCGAGCGTGACACCCACATACGGTTGGAGACTGCGCGCGCTGTCCGGGCCGACTTGCAGGTTCTGGCCGTTGGCACCGTTCTCGCCAAAGCCGCTGCCGCGCACGTACGCATATCGGAGGCCTACATGCGGCGCGAGCCGGATGCCGCCCGCTTCCATCGGCAAGCTGGCTTGGGTGGCGGCGGTGAATTCGTGCGCGAGATGGTCGCCCTCGGCGGTCCCCACGCTGCCAAACGGCCGCTTCTGTGAGAAGAAATCGAGCCCATAGCCGACGGTGGCCGACAGATTGACGGCACCCATCGGCTGCGCCCCGTAAAGCGCGACGCGCAGGGTGTCGATGGCGCCCGATGCGCCGGTGGTGTCTTCGCCCAGCGTGGTGTGCGTGTAGCCGCCCGCCGCGCCCACGGTGGCAGCACCAAGGCGGCCCTCCGCGCCCGCGAGGAACCCATAGGCGTGCGTGAGGAAGCCCGGCGCGTTGCCCGTACCGCCCACCTTCGTGCTGGAGCCGCTGGCCGTGACCCACACGTCGTTGGAGCCGCCCGGGGCGTCCTGCGGCCCCGATAACCGGCCGAGCAGCGCCGAGTTGGCGCCCTGTGCCTGCAGCAACGCGGTCGTCCCAAGCGCCGTGTAGATGGAGGTCTTGGTCGGTGCCACCACGGTCGGGCTGCCGGGGGTGCTGGGCCCGGTAGCTTCAGCAAGCAGCAGGTCGACCGCATTCGTTCCGTAGTCGACCGAGGTCTGCAGCGTGCCGAGGTTGGCCCCGGCCGTCGCCATGCTGACGTTTGCGAAGCGGCCCGTCACGCCACTGCCTGCGCTCAACACGGTGTAGCGGCGGGCGGCATAGGTGCCCGGATCGAACATGATGGCCAGCGAGCCGCCGAGCGCTGCAGCACCGCCCACATGCAGTTGCGACGCGTCCGTCGGGCTGACCTCGATGGCGAGCGTCCCAGTCGAGCCTTGCGTGTAATTGCCGCCCACTGAGAGCGTTCCGATGGAGCCGCCCGGCGCGACCACCCCGCTGCTGCTGATATCGCCGGAAACCATGCCATGGCCGCGCAGGGTGCCAAGCGCGCTCACCAGGACATTGCCGCCAAGCACGGCACTGGCGTTTGCCGCATCACCGACCGCCAGGGTGCCACCCGCTACCGTGGTCGACCCAGAGAAGCTGCTGCTGACACCATTGAGCGTGAGCGTGCCCGTGCCTTGCTTGATCAACGCGCCGTTGCCGCTCAGGCTGCCGCTGAAGGTTTGAGAGGAGTCGTCAGCCAGCGTGAGCGCGCCGCCCAGCATCACGCGGCTACCCGTGACGCCGGAGAGATGCGCCACGGTCTGGTTCACGCCAGCAGACAGATCGAGTGCCGACGTTGCCCCTGTGAGCGTGACAGTCGTAACCGACGCCAGGCGGCCAGCACCCGACAACGCCAGCGTGCCGGCATTGACGGTCGTGGCCCCGCTATACGTGTTCACGCCCGACAGTGTTTGCGTGCCGCCATCCAGCGTGAGGCCGCCTGTGCCGCCAATGGCGCCACTGAACGTGCCAGAGGCATTCGCCAAGTTGAGCGTCCGGCTGCCCAGGGCGACGGCGCCGGAGCCCGTCAGGGCATTGATGGTTGCGCCGGACGTCGTGCCGGAGATGTCGAACGTGCCGTTGTTGACCACGCCGCCGGAGGTCGCGATGCTGCCGGCCCCCGACAGCGCTAGCGTGCCCGCGTTGATGGTCGCTGCGCCGGTAAAGACGTTTGTGTTCGACAGCGTTTGCGTGCCACCCGCCACCGTCAGCCCGCCTGCGCCACCGATAACGCCGCCGAACGTGCCGGCGGCGTTGGACAAGGTCAGCGTCTGGCCACCCAGGGCGACTGCGCCGGAGCCTGTCAGCGCGCTGATGGTGGCGCCAGACGTTGTCGCCGAGATATCGAAGGTGCCGTTGTTGACCACGCCGCTGGAGCCGGCAATGCTGCCGGCGCCGGACAGCGCGAGCGTGCCCGCGTTGATGGTGGTGCTGCCGGCATAGCCCGCCGTGCCCGAGATGGTCAACGTGCCAGCTCCCGCCTGCACCAGATTGCCCGAGCCGCTGATGGTGCCGGCGTACGTCACCGCGTCGCTGCGGTTGAAGGCCAGCGTTCCGTTGTTGACGATATTGCCCGCCACCGAGCCCGTGGTTCCGCCATTGCCGATCTGCAGCGTGCCAGTGGTGATGGTGGTATCGCCCGTATAGGTGTTATTGCCTGTCAGCGTGATCGTTCGGCTGCCGGTAACGGCTGCACTGCCCGCGCCCGAGATGACGCCAGACACCACGAGGTTCGTCGTGGTCGCATCAAGCGTGACGCGCGACGTGGCGTCGCCCAGCGTGACGTTGTTGGACAGCGAGAGCCCTGCACTGCCAGCCGTGATCTTGGCTGCTGCCCCCGCCGCCACGTCGAGGTTGCCGATGATGTTCGAACCCGTCAGCAGTTGCAGCGTGTTGTTCGTCCCGTTGAACTGGATTGCGGCCGCCCGCGTGACACCATCGCTGTACAGGCCGCCGCTGATGGTGCCGCCATTGACGGTGACGTCACCGTTGGAAATGACGCCCACGCCCGCGGCACCGCCATTGCCGGCCCCGCCAGTGATCGTGCCGACGTTGGAAAGCACGTTGAACCCGGCAGCCAGATTGACGCCGGCGCCGCTGGTCCCGGCCGTGCTGCCGCCGCCACCACTGGCACCGCCTACACCGCCCACGATCGTCCCAATGTTGGTGACCTGAGTACCGGAGCCCAAGGTCAGCAACCCGTCGCCGCCGCCGCCGCCGCCGCCCGGGTTCCCGGCTGTACCTCCGTTGCCACCGTTGCCGCCGATCAACGTGCCTTGATTGTTTACGTCGGCAGCCGGCGTCACTATGACGAACGCGGCGCCGCCACCACCGCCGCCGCCGCCGTTGGAGGCCAGCCCCGATGTGCCGGCACCGCCATTTCCGCCGGTGCCGCCCCGCACGGTCACCCCGCCACTGACTGTGACGCTGGTGCCGGTGGAATACACGCCAGCACCTCCGCCACCGCCGCCGCCTGCGAAATTGAATCCATCGAAGCCCTGGCCAGTCCCGCCCTGCGCGTTCGCGTTGACCACGGCATCGCCAGCGAGCACCACATCGGGCGCGCCTCCAGGGCCGCCCTGTCCACTGTCGTTCGTGGCACCGGTACCGCCCGTTCCGCCGGAAGTCGGACTACCCGGCACCTGGATAGTGGCTGAGCCGCCACCCAGCGTTGACGAACCGCCGCCCTCGCCATTGCCGCTGCCCCCATTGCCGCTGCGGTTTGGGATGCCGTTGCCGCCGGCGGCACTGCAGTTTGCGATCGTGCTCGGCGAGCAAGTCGCGGCCCAGCCAGGGAGCGCTGCACTGGCCAGACCGAGTGACACACCGATTGAAATGATGGATGCGCGCCGACGCGCGGGTGCCGTATCGTGGCTGGCGTCAACGCCCCCGTGCGACGCCTTCGTAAGTTCGGATACCACTTGCGGAGCACGCAAGGTGCGGCTCCAGACCAGCCGATAGACCCGGTTCATGTTGACCCCTCGTTGCATAGACCCATGGATCGGGCGCTGGCCACTAAGAGGCAGGACCGCGGCGCAATCGACCCATTTTTGTGTTGTTGTTCTCTGACGCGCCGTCCGGTGGATACCGTTTTTTTTGACTTATTGATGGGGGCGCATGCGCGCGAAATATAACACTTGCCTAGGAAATATTGCCCTGGCCATTGGTCATGGCTTGCCGCGCGGGGTCGATGGCTTTGGCTGGGGGCAAAAAAAACGCGCCGAGTCGCCCCGGCGCGTTTTTCATTGCTGCAGCAGACAGGTCAGCCCATCCACTTGCGCGCATTGCGGAACATCCGCATCCACGGGCTGCTGCCGTCGCCGGCGGCTTCCCACTCCTTCGGATGCCAGCTCATTTGCACGGCGCGGAACACGCGTTCCGGGTGCGGCATCAGCGCAGTAAAGCGACCGTCGTGCGTCGTCACCGAGGCAATGCCCTGCGGCGAGCCGTTCGGGTTGAGCGGATACGTCTGCGTGACTTCGCCGCGGTTGTCGACGTAACGCAGGCCAACGGCCACTTTGCCGATGTCGCCTTGCTGGGAGAAGTCGGCATAGCCTTCACCGTGCGCAACGACGATGGGGATGCGGCTGCCTTCCATGCCCGCGTAGAAGATCGACGGCGATGCTTCGACCTGCACGGTCACCAGGCGGCCTTCGTATTGCTCCGACTGGTTGCGCGTGAACTTTGGCCATGCGCCAGCGCCCGGGATGATCGGGGCGAGGTTCGCCATCATCTGGCAGCCGTTGCACACGCCCAGCGCGATCGAATCGGTGCGGTTGAAGAAGGCCGCAAACTGCTCGGCGAGCATGCTGTTGAAGAGGATCGTCTTCGCCCAGCCTTCGCCCGCGCCCAGCACGTCGCCGTAGCTGAAACCGCCGCAGGCGACGAAGCCCTTGAAGCTGGCGAGGTTCGTGCGGCCGGCCAGCAGGTCGCTCATGTGGACGTCGTAGGTGTCGAAGCCGGCCTTGTCCATCGCATAGGCCATTTCGATCTGCGAGTTGACGCCCTGCTCGCGCAGGATCGCCATGCGCGGGCGGGCACCCGTGGCGATGAACGGCGCGGCCACGTCTTCCGCAATGTCGAACGTGAGCTTGGGCGAGATGCCCGGGTCTTCAGCGTCGAGGATGCGGTCGTATTCGCTCTGCGTGCACTCGGGGTTGTCGCGCAGGCTGGCGATGCGCCAGGAGACGTCGGTCCAGGTGCGTTGCAGTTCCGTACGCTGCGCGCTGAACACCTTCTTGGCGTCGCGCCAGATTTCGATGTGATCGTTGGCGTTGGGTGCGCCGATCACGTGGCTGCAACCAGCCAGGCCGTGCTCGCGCAGCACCGCAAAGACGGCGTCGCGCTGGGCCAGCGGCACCTGGATGACGGCACCGAGTTCTTCGGCAAACAGCGCACGCAGGGTCAGGTCGGCACGGCGGCCGGAGACTTGCTGCGCCCAGTTCTTGGCGTCGCCATGGTCGGCTGCGTCGTCCAGCGTGAGCATGTCGACGTTGATCGACACACCGCAGTGGCCCGCAAACGCCATTTCGCAGACGGTCGCCCACAGGCCGCCGTCCGAACGGTCGTGATAGGCGAGCAGCGAGCCGCTGGCGTTCAGTTGCTGGATGGCTGCGAAGAAGCGCTTCAGATCCTCCGCGTCGTCTACGTCGGGCACGCTATTGCCGATCTGCTCCGTGACCTGCGCCAGGATGCTGCCGCCCATGCGGTTCTTGCCGCGGCCCAGGTCGATCAGGATCAGCGTGCTGTCTGCCGGCGCGTTGGCCGATTCGACCTGCTTGAGTTGCGGCGTGAGCGTCTTGCGCACATCCGTCACCGGGGCAAACGCCGAGACGATCAGCGAGACCGGCGCGACCACTTCCTTCGCTGCGCCTTCGTCTTCCCACTTGGTGCGCATCGACAACGAATCCTTGCCCACCGGAATGCTGATGCCCAGCGCCGGGCACAGCTCCATGCCGACCGCCTTGACGGTGTCGTACAGGCGGGCGTCTTCCCCGTTCACCCCGCAGGCGGCCATCCAGTTGGCCGACAGCTTCAGTTGCGTGAGCGAGTCGATCGGTGCGGCGGCGATGTTCGTGATGGACTCGCCGATGGCCATGCGACCCGACGCGGGTGCGTTGATGACGGCCAGCGGCGTGCGCTCGCCCATCGTCATCGCCTCGCCGGCGTAGCCTTTGTAGTCCAGCGTGGTGACAGCCACGTCGGCAACCGGCACCTGCCACGGGCCGACCATCTGGTCGCGCGTGTTCAGGCCACCAACGGTGCGGTCGCCAATGGTGATGAGGAACGACTTACTGGCAACGGTCGGGTGGCGCAGCACGTCGCGCGCGACGACTTCCAGATCCAGGCCGGTGACATCGACTTCCGGGAATTCCTGCGCGACGCGGTGCACGTCACGGTGCATGCGCGGCGGCTTGCCGAGCAGCACGTCCATCGGCATGTTGACGGGGAAGTGCTCGGCGACGTCGGGGGCAGTGTCGCCGTCGACGACTTGCAGTTGCTGTTCATCCGTGGCGAAACCGACCACCGAAAACGGCGCGCGCTCGCGCTCGCACATGGCCTGGAAGCGCGGGAAATCGCCGGGGGCAATCGCCAACGTGTAGCGCTCTTGCGATTCGTTGCACCAGATTTCCGCCGGGCTCAGGCCCGACTCTTCCAGATGCACCTGGCGCAGGTCGAAGCGCGCGCCTTTCTCGGCGCCGTCCACGATTTCAGGGAAGGCGTTGGAGATGCCGCCCGCGCCCACGTCGTGGATCGACAGGATCGGGTTGTCTTCGCCCAGCGCCCAGCACGCGTTGATGACTTCCTGCGCGCGGCGCTGCATTTCTGGGTTGCCGCGCTGGACGGAATCGAAGTCCAGGTCGGCGGTATTGGTGCCGGTGGCCATCGAGCTGGCAGCGCCGCCGCCCATGCCGATGCGCATGCCGGGGCCACCCAGCTGGATCAGCAGCGTGCCGGCCGGCAGGCCGTGCTTGTGCGTGTGACCGGCGTCGATGTTGCCGATGCCGCCGGCAATCATGATCGGCTTGTGATAGCCACGCACGGTGCCACCGACGTTCTGCTCGTAGACGCGGAAGTAGCCGCCGAGGTTGGGCCGGCCAAATTCGTTGTTGAACGCAGCGCCGCCGATCGGGCCTTCAATCATGATCTGCAGCGGCGAGGCGATGCGGTCCGGCTTGCCGACGGGGCCCGGTGCAGCTTCATTCGGATTGCGGTGCGCGACGGGCTGAGCGGTATCGCGCGCGTTTTCCCACGATTGCACGGCTTCGGGCAGCAGCAGGTTCGACACGGTAAAACCTGTCAGGCCGGCCTTAGGCTTGGCGCCGCGGCCGGTCGCGCCTTCGTCGCGGATTTCGCCGCCCGCGCCCGTCGACGCGCCCGGGAACGGCGAAATGGCCGTCGGGTGGTTGTGCGTCTCCACCTTCATCAGCGTGTGCGTGAGCGCTTCGCGGCGGCCGTATTGCGGCACGCCTGTCTTGCCTTCCGTACCCGCGTGCGGGAACCAGCGCTCGGCCATGCCGCCTTCCATCACGGCGGCGTTGTCGGAATACGCGACGATCGTGCCCTGCGGCGCAAGCTGGTGCGTGTTGCGGATCATCGCGAAGAGCGACTTGTCCTGCGTCTCGCCGTCGATGGTCCAGTCGGCGTTGAAGATCTTGTGGCGGCAGTGCTCGCTGTTGGCCTGCGCGAACATCATCAGCTCGACGTCGGTCGGGTTGCGTTCGAGCTTGCGGTAGGCATCGACCAGGTAGTCGATCTCATCGTCGGACAAGGCCAGACCCATTTCGACGTTGGCGGCTTCCAGCGCACGACGTCCAGCATCATGGCCGCCCCCAATGTCCACAAAGCGCAATGCCTTGGCGGGCAGCACGTCGAACAGACCGTAGCCGGCTTCGCGCGAGTCGATGACGGTTTCGGTCATGCGGTCGTGCAGATGCTCGGCAACGGCGGCGCGAGTGGCGTCGTCGAGGTGCTTGGCAGCGCCGGTCAGGCTGCGGATGAGGCCCTTCTTGCACGTGACGGTGAATTCCACGCCGCGCTCGATGCGATGGATTTGGGGCAGTGCGCAGTGGCGGGCGATTTCCGTCGCCTTGCTGGCCCACGGCGAGATCGTGCCGAAGCGCGGGATGACCACAAAGCGGTCGCCCTCGACATCGGCCGGAGCGGGCGAACCGTAAGTCAGCAGCGCTTGCACACGGGCGGATTCATCGGCCGACAGCGGCGCGTCGGCGGCCACGAAATGCAGGTATTGGGCACTGACGGCATCGATGTCCGGATCGATGCGCTTGAGAGTGGAAAGCAGGCGTTGCTGGCGGAAGGCGGACAGCGCGAGAGCGCCGGGAAAGCACGAGAAATGCGCCATGGTGGGCAAGGCAGGCAGTAGCTGGAAGGAGGGGTTTCCCGGCGTGCGCGGGAAAACCGCTATTGTACCTTGCCCTGCCGATGTTACCGACCCTCAAATCGGCCGAAAATGGCGCTGCCTCGGCTGCAACCGACTGCAAACGCCCGTTTTACAGCGACGTGGCCGACCGTGCTGCCTGCTCGTACAGGCCTGTCAACACGCGCAGCAGGCGCGCCAGCTCGCCAATCTCGGCATTTTCCTCGCCACTGGGCGAAATATTGCTGGTCAGGCACTGCTCGCGGATCTCGCGGTAGCGGGCGCAGGCCTTTTCTCCGGCTTCGGTTGTGGTGTAGGTGACTTCCTTGCCGTTGCGCGTGCCTTCCACCAGGTCCATCCCCTGCAGTTTCTTGAGGGAATACGTGACAAGGTGGGTGTCTTCCACGTTCAGCACGAAGCAGATGTCGGCCAGGCGCTTGGCGCGGCCACGGTGATTGACGTGGTGCACAACCAGCACGTCGAGGAAGGTCAGGTCGCGCACACCGGCGGCGGCCATGCAGCGCACGCACCAGCGGTTGTAGGCGTTGTAGGCGGTGTTGAGCGCAAACTCGAACTCCGACAGCTCCGGGCTGCGCGCCGACACCAGATGCGACGAAGACACGATCGGGCCGCCCTTTCCTGCGTCCTCATTGGCTGCGGATTGCGGCAGATCAGCTTTCGGGGTGGTCGGCGATTTGGACATTGCAACGGGCTGGGAAAGGACCGGAAACGCGGGCTATTGTAAGAGAATAGATCGTCATGTCTGCACAATGGAAAACGTAGTTGCCATGTCCTCACACCCTTCCTGGCGCGAAATCCTGATCAACGGTGCCCTCGCCGCACACACCGGCGCCGACCTGCTCTTCGGCACGGCCGGCATCCGCGCATTGGAAACGGGTGCGCATCGAACTCTCGAACCCTTCACCCTGATGGCGCGCGCGGGCGAAGCTGCCGCCGATTGGCTACAGACGCGCGCGCCACATGGGCACGTGCTGCTGGTTGCCGGCCCAGGCAACAACGGCGGCGATGCGCTCGTGGCGGCGACGGTGCTGCATCTGGCGGGGCGTGCCGTCACGGTGTGGCTTGCCGCAGACCCCGCCAAGCTGCCCGACGATGCGCGCCGAGCCTGGACGGAGGCTTGTGCCGCCAATGTCCCCATCGAACGTCTGCACGCGACGGCTTCGGTACCGGCGGCCACCGCCGCCATCGTCGATGGCCTCTTTGGTATTGGACTCGCCCGGCCGCTGACGGGATTGCATGCGGCGCTGGTCGACACCATCAACGCCAGCGGCCTGCCGGTGTACGCACTGGACATTCCCTCGGGGTTGAATGGCGATACGGGGCAGCCGCCTGCCTCAAATTCGCCCGTTATCCAGGCGCGCGCCACCATCACCTTTCTCGCCGTCAAGCCGGGCTTGCTGACGGGGGATGGCCGCGACGCCTCCGGCGACATTGCTCTGGCCGACCTGCAAGCCGCACAGACCGCTTATGACGGCGTGATCGAAGCGGACGCGTTCGTCAACACACCGTCACGCTGGCTCGCGCACGTGCCGCGCCGCCGGCATAACGGCCACAAAGGAACATACGGCAGCGCGGCAATCGTGGGAGGGGCGGCCGGTATGGTCGGAGCGCCGCTGCTGTCGGCGCGCGGAGCGCTCTATCTAGGCGCGGGCAAGGTGCACGTGGTCTCGCTTGCCGCCGATGCACCGCGTGTCGACCCCGCGCAACCTGAATTGATGCTGCACACCTGGGGCGCCCTCGATCTGGGCGACATGCAGGCGCTCGCCGTGGGCCCCGGCATGGGCATCGGCAAAGAGTCAGAAGCTGCGCTCGAACATCTCCTGGACCGCATGCTCTCCGCGCGCACGCCGGCCGTGTTCGATGCCGATGCACTCAACCTGTTTGCGAAAACGCCGGCCCTGCTCGCACGCCTCACACAACTGGCCGGAAGCGGTGTCCCGCTGGTACTGACACCGCATCCGCTGGAAGCCGCGCGCCTGTTGCATACCGATGCGCACGCCGTGCAGCACGATCGGCTGGCCGCCGCCAAGGCGCTTGTCAATCGGACGAGCGCGGTGGTCGTGCTCAAGGGTTCCGGCACGGTTATCGCGGCACCAGGCATCCCGCCAGCCGTCAATCCAACCGGCAACGGCGGACTCGCCACGGGTGGTACAGGCGATGTGTTGACCGGCATGATCGGCGCATTGCTTGCGCAAGGCATGGGTGCGCGCGAAGCCGCACTCGCGGCCGTGTGGCTGCACGGTCGCGCCGCTGACGATCTCGTCCAAGCGGGCGTCGGCCCCATCGGCCTGCACGCAAGCGAGCTATGCGCGCCGGCCCGACGTGCGCTCAACGCTCTGCTGGCGTCGGACGTTCGCCGATAGAAAGGCGTCATACAGCGCCGTTATACTGCGCATTCGCTTTCCCGCACCAACCTCACGTCACATCACGCCGTATGCCCACAGCCCTACCCGCCTGGCAGTCCCTGACGCAACATGCTGAATCGATTCGTGCGACACATATGCGCGACTGGTTTGCTGCGCCGGACGCCGAGGAACGGGTACGCGCCTTCACGCTGGAAGCGGCTGGCCTGACGGTCGACTACTCAAAAAACCGCATCACCTCCGACACGCTCGCCCTGCTGCTGCACCTGGCAGACGAGGCCGGCGTGCTCACGCTGCGCGACGCCATGCTGCGCGGCGACCGCATCAACAACACCGAGCACCGATCCGTTCTCCACGTGGCCCTGCGCGGACAAGCGGAAGACGACTATCGCTCCGACGGCGAGCCCGTCATGCCCGAAGTGCTGCGCGTTCGGGCCCAGATGCGTGACTTCGCAAACCGCGTGCATAGCGGCACATGGACGGGCCATTCCGGCCAGCGAATCACGGACATCGTCAACATCGGCATTGGTGGTTCGGACCTCGGCCCGCGCATGGTGTGCCGCGCGCTCGACCACCTTGCCGTGCCGCAGGTGCGCGTGCATTTTGTCTCCAACGTCGACGGCACGGACCTGGCCGAAACACTCGACCACCTGAACCCGGACACCACGCTCGCCATCGTCTGCTCGAAGACGTTCACCACGCTCGAGACGATGGCCAACGCGCACAGCATGCGCCGCTGGTTTGTCGAGCATGGCGTGGCGGAAGACCAGCTCAAGCACCACTTTGTCGCCGTCTCTACCAACCGCGAGGCGGTCGTCCAGTTCGGCATCGACCCGGACAACATGTTCACGTTCTGGGATTGGGTTGGCGGGCGGTTCTCGCTGTGGTCGGCAGTGGGCCTGTCGATCGCGCTGGCGATCGGGCCGCAGCAATTTGAAGCGATGCTCGACGGCGCACGCGCGATGGACCGCCACTTCGCCACGGCCGCACCGCGTGAAAACCTGCCGCTCATTCTCGGGATGCTGTCGGTCTGGTATCGCGGCTTCTTCGATGCGGCGAGCGCATGCACTGTGCCCTACTGCGCGCCGCTGGAACTGCTGACCGATTTCATGCAGCAGTTGGAGATGGAGAGCAACGGCAAATCCGTCCAGCGTACCGGCGCGGCCATCGACACCGACACCGGCCCCATCGTCTGGGGCACGGCCGGCACCAACGGACAACATGCGTACTTCCAGCTGATTCACCAAGGCTCGCAGATCGTGCCGGTGGATTTCATCACCACGCTGGAGCCCGTGCGCAGCCTGCCCGGTCACCACGTCAAACTGCTCGCCAATTGCTTCGCGCAGGGCGAGGCGCTCCTGCTCGGCCGCACCGCCGCGGAGGTCCGCGCGGGCGGCATCACCGACGAAGCGTTGGTGCCTCATATGGTGTTCGAAGGCAATCGCCCAAGCACGACCATCCTGATGGAGCGGCTCGACGCTGCCTCACTCGGTGCGCTCATTGCCTGCGCCGAGCACCGCACGTTCGTGCAGGGCGCGGTGTGGAACATCAACTCGTTCGATCAGTGGGGCGTAGAGCTTGGCAAGAAACTCGCCAAGCCGATCCAGGCGGAACTGGAAGGCGCGCCCGCCTCGGTGGCGCATGATGCGTCGACGGCGACGTTGATCCGCCGCGCCAAAGCCGCGCTCTGACGCAAACGTTCAGAGTTCGGTGACGGTCTCGTCGCCGACAAGATGCCCGGCTTCGATGGTGAGAATGCGGCTGCAACGCGCCGCAACGGAGCGATCGTGCGTCACCAGCACCAGCGTGGAGCCGGCACTGCGGTTGAGTTCGAACATCAGCGCGATAACGGCCTCTCCCGTGGCGGTGTCGAGGCTGCCGGTCGGCTCGTCGGCAAAGAGAATGTCGGGCTCGGTCACAAACGCGCGTGCCAGGGCCACGCGCTGCTGCTCGCCACCGGACAGCGTCTTCGGATAGTGCGACAGCCGCGCACCCAGGCCGACGCGCCCCAGCAGAACCGTCGCGCGACGACGCATCTCGGCGCTGCTGACATCGCCCCGCAACTCCAATGGCAGCATCACGTTCTCAAGCGCCGTCAGATGGGGCAGCAGCTGGAACGATTGGAAGACAAAACCTACGTGACTGCCGCGCACGGCCGCGCGGCCATCCTCATCCAGCTTGAACAGGTCGTTGCCCAGCAGCTTGACCGAACCCGACGTCGGCAAGTCCAGGCCTGCGAGCAACCCAAGCAGCGTCGATTTGCCCGAGCCGGAAGCGCCCACAATGGCCAGTGTCTCGCCCCGTTCCACACGGAAGGCAACATCGCTCAGAATAGGCAACTCACCGGTGGCATCGCGCACAGTCTTGTGCAGCGAATCGACTTCAATCACCCAGGTAGCGGAAGACGACATGATTGGACTGGTAGGTAGTAGAAGGCGCAGCGTGAAGTCACTTGTAGCAGCGCTTGGCTGCGCAGCGTTCGGCATGCTGCCACTGGCGCCGACGGCTGCAGCACAAGGCACGCTGGCATCGCATCGCGTGGTGGTGCTGGGTGACAGCCTGTCGGCAGGATACGGCCTTGCGCAAGGCACGGGCTGGGTCGCGTTGCTCGACAAGCGCCTCAAAGAACGGAAGCCCGATTATAGCGTCGCCAATGCAAGCATCAGCGGCGACACCACTGCCGGCGGCCGCTCACGCCTGCCCGCCGTGCTGGCGCGTGAAAAGCCCTCTGTCGTGATTCTCGAACTGGGCGGCAACGATGCGCTGCGCGGCCTCTCCCTCGCCTCCAGCGAAGGCAACATCAAGGCAATGATCGAAGCCTCGCAAGCGGCAGGCGCGAAGGTGCTGCTGGTGGGCATGCGCATCCCGCCCAACTACGGCCCGGATTACAGCGAGCGCTTCTTCGCCATGTTCGGCAAGCTGGCGCAGCAGTACAAACTGCCGCTGGTGCCATTCCTGCTCGAAGGCGTTGCACAGCGGCCAGACTGGTTCCAGGAAGACCACATCCACCCGATTGCCGCGGCGCAGCCGACGATGCTCGATAACGTGTGGCCCAAACTGGAACCTCTTCTCAAAGCGCGGGTCGGAAGATGACAATTCTGCCGCACCATCTTGCGCCACTAGGCGCATCGGATTCTTAAGTCGGGCGCGGCCACATCTCACACAGGCGGATACCATGAAGCTTCTGGCAAACGGGCTGCGTGCAGCGCGCGACAACAAGCGGTTCCTGGTCGGCATGTCGTTGCTCTTTGCCTTCCGCGCCTGCATTGCCGACTGGTCAGTCGTGCCCAGCGGATCAATGAACCCCACCCTCATCGAAGGCGACTACATCTTGATGAACCGGCTGGCTTACGGTGTGCGCGTGCCAGCCACCACCATCTGGCTCAAGCGCGGCAGCGAACCGCGACGTGGTGATGTCGTTGTCTTTTCCTCGCCGGAAGATGGCACGAAACTCGTCAAGCGGCTGATCGGTCTACCTGGCGATGTCGTTGAAATGCGCGGCGAAGCGCTCTACATCAATCACCAGCGCATCGCCTATACCCCATTGCCGGACGTCGCACCGGGAGCGTTGCCCCAAGCGACGGCGACGCTGCCACACGAACTCTGGTCCGAAGCGCTGCCCGGCCGCGAGCACACCGTGATGGTCTTGCCGGAGGTGCGTGCGCTGCGCAGTTTCGGACCCATCACCGTCCCGCAAGACCATTACCTCATGCTGGGCGACAACCGCGACAACAGCCGCGACTCTCGCTACTTCGGCCTCGTACCG
>Ga0182006_1001151_pt1 | contig 16733 bp, 17 predicted proteins | sample Sormic07211104_1_FD_123022 | JGI IMG/M metagenome (GOLD analysis project Ga0182006, IMG submission 123022) | Rhizosphere microbial communities from Sorghum bicolor, Mead, Nebraska, USA - 072115-104_1 MetaG | ecosystem: Host-associated > Plants > Roots > Rhizosphere | place: USA: Nebraska...
CCCCGCGACGATCTCTTGTGGGAGCCGCTTCAGCGGCGATGGGTGCTTGCGACGACGGTGACCAGGCCAAGCCGTGCGTTTCCGAACGAACGCGCCGTCGCTATTCCGAGTCACCCGCCACGAAACCCATGTAACTGATCCCCTCCGACCCGACCTCAGAGGCTCCTAACGATACCGTCCCCGCCGACCGCAAGAGCTCGAGCGTCGCCTTGCGGTTACTCACGATGGACCAGCCGGCGTTCGTGTCACCGACGGCACTGTCCGCATCGAGCGCCGACTCCAACGCAGCCAACAGGCGTCCCCGCTCTGGCGCATGCACGACCACACCTTCGTTCGAAAGCCCGCCCATCGCGATACCCAGCACGGCGCAAACGCGCGCCTTGACCCGCGCATCGCGCGCGTCGGCCTCGCGCATTCCCACGACCGCCTGGGCCACCTCGGGGTCGCTCCACTCGCCGTCGTCGTTCTGCAAGATTCCCTCGGCTTGCCAGGCCTCGGGTGGGCACAGTTTCCCTGCACGATCGACCTGGAAGAACGGGTTCACTTCCGCCGGATACACACGGCACGCTCGTGGGCGGCGCTCGTAAATGCCGCAGCGCAGGTCGGGTTGGAGGTTCGGACATGGGCCTTCGAACGTCGCCATGAAGGAGACGATCACGCGCAGCGGCAACTGGCCGCTCGTCGCGGGAAACGAGCGGCGGTGCTTGTACCAGGCGGGGAGATTGTCGACGGCGGGATCTTCCGGCCAGGGAATCGCCTCGCAGAACATCTGCACGTCACCGCCATCGCGAAGCCAGGCGATGGCTTCGTCGACACCCACGGGCAGACGAAGGCCGTTGCAGCAACGGCCGCACATGGTGCAGGAGAAGTGGATGGTCATGACGGTTCGCGCGGGATGCAAAACGCGAGTATGTCTCAGAACGCCAGGTTCAGGCCCATGTTGATCCAGCGGTCGGCTTGCTGGCCGAGGGCACGGCCCAGCACGAGATCGATGCTGTTGTCGCCGAAAGGTAGCCGGACGCCCGCCTGCAAGGTCCGTCCCTCACCCGCCGTGTCCAGCACCTCGGCAAGCAAGGTGGCGCTGGCCGACGCGGCGAACTCGATGCCGCCTCCGAGGATGCGCCGCGTCGGTTCGGCTCGCTGATGCGTGGCACCGAGGTTCACGTTGAACAGCCAACGCCCTGCCTCGTCCAGTTGGACGGTGGAGGCCACATAGGCGATGGACCCGCGCACACGCCCGCCTTGCACGGTCACGCCGGCATCGAGTGCCGTCAATACACGCGATCCATTGAACACCTGCCATTTCGCACCGGGCGCCACGCTTCCCGCCCCCGAATGCACGCCGCCGGTGAGTTGCGCGGAGAACTCCACGGCGCCCCAGGAGCATGCGGGCACGGTGGTCGCGGTTCGGGCCGTGGTACGGAACTGCAACCAGCTTTCGAGCTGGCAATGCGATGCGGGGGTGATGGCCGCGTCGTCGACGAGATAGCTGCCTCCCGAGGCGAAGCTCGGCAGGCTGATGATCGCCGACCCCATGGTCAGCAGGAAAATAAAGGACCGGGACATGCTGCACCTCGGCAACCGGAGCCTTGCTTGCCGGTCGCGCTGGAGGGCTATCGTGTGGAAAACGACAGCCGGAGGGTTATTCACCGCACCCGGATGTCGTCGGAGACGGTGCTACGTATGGGAAACGAACCGAGCAGGGTCGTCTTTCATGGGTATGCCCGTCTTTGGGGAAGTGGTGCGCATTGTCCCCGGCTATATCGCCCAGGGTCAACAGCTGGCTCGCGCCGATCAGGCCTCGTCGGCCTCGCCGATGAAATCCCTGTTGTCGTCGTACGCGGGCGAGACCGGATGAAGCTTCGTGGCGATCGCCGCCGCGGCGACCAGCAGGACGATCCCGCTCCCGACGAATACACCCTTCGCTCCGGTGGCATCGAACACCACGCCACCCACCGCGGCACCGAGCGTGATGGCCAGTTGGACGGCGGCGACGATCAGGCCACCGCCACTCTCGGCCTCGTCGGGCACGGTGCGCGTGATCCACGTCGTCCACGCGACCGGCACGGCGCCGAACGCCATGCCCCATAGCGCCACGAGGATGGCATCGGCCACGGGCGCGCGGCCAAGCACGACGAGCGCGAGGGCCATGCCGCCCATCGCCAACGGCATGAGCAGCAGGGTCATGCGCAGGTTTCGTTCGAGCACGAAGCCCGCCAGCGACGTGCCGATGAAGTTGGCCACGCCGAAACCGAGCAACATCCCGGACAAGCCATTGACGCCGACACCGGTGACCACTTCGAGGAAGGGCCGCAGGTAGGTGAAGAAAGCGAAGTGGCCGGTGAACACCAGTACCACCGCGATCATGCCCATGCGCATCGCCGGCCGCTTCATCACCTCCACCAGCGTTCCCATGCGCGCCGATCCGGTCGGCGCCATGCGCGGCAGGGTGAACAGCTGCCAGATGAAGGCGAATACGCCGATCGCGGTGGCGATGAGGAAGACGTTGCGCCAGCCGATCAGCTGGCCGAAGTAGCTACCCAGCGGCGCCGCCGCCACGGTGGCGACCGAGACACCACTGAAGATGATCGACAGCGCGCGGGGCACCATCGCTTCCGGCACCAGCCGCATCGCCGTGGCGGCGGACATCGTCCAGAAACCACCGATGGCGATCCCGAGCAGCACGCGGCCCGACAACACCACGGTGAGGTTCGGCGCGAACGCGACCAGCAGGTTCGACCCGACCAACAACACGGAGAAAGCCAGCAGCACCCAACGCCGGTCGATGTTGCGCGTCACCACGGCGATGACCAGGCTCGTCACCAGGGCCACCACCGCGGTGGCGGTCACGGTCTGCCCGGCCATCCCCTCGGTCACGCCGAGCGTGGCCGCCATGGGCGTAAGCAGGCTGGCGGGCAGGAACTCGGCGGTGATGAGGCCGAAGACGCCCAGCGTCATGGCGAAGACCGCGCCCCAGGCGGGTTGGATCTCTTCAGGTGCCGCGACGGCGGCTTCCACACAGGTATTCATGTCGCTTCCGTCATTAAGGAAAGCGGCAGGTTAAGCCTCAGGCGCCGGACGGTATATGATGCTGAATCCTCGATACTTGATCCTGCGTCCGTCCCATGGCCACACTCGCCCCGACCCGCGATCCCGATCCCGCCAGCGAACTGCTGCTCGGCATGCGCCTGAATGGCGTGCAGTACCGGCGAATCGAAGTCGCCCGCCCGTTCGGGATCGCCTTCCACGCGGCGCCGGGACGCGCCCAGTTTCACTTCGTCGGACGCGGGCCGGTGCTGCTCCGGACAAGCGACGGCACGCTGTACCCGCTCTCGAAGGGCGATGCGGTGCTCATGCCACAGGGCAGTTCCCACACACTGCTTTCCTCGTCCGATGTGGCTTGCCGCGACATCGCCAGTTTCGACACCACGCCCTTGTGCGAGACCGTGAACGACATCCACCCTGACTGCCCTGTCGCCACCCGCGAGGATGGTGCGCTGGTCTTCAGCGGTTGCATGGAATTCGAGTTGGGCGGCATGCAGCCGCTGGTCGCCGCCATGCCTGAAGTGATGCAGGTAGGCACCTTGCTGGAGAAGTATCCAGAACTGCCGCCCATCCTCGATGCGATGGAGCGTGAGTCCTGTGCGAAGCGGGCGGGCTTCGCCGGTATCCTCGCCCGTCTTGCCGACGTCGTCTCGGCGATCATCGTGCGCGGTTGGGTCGAATGCGGTTGCGGTGACGCCACCGGCTGGGTGCAGGCCTTGCGCGATCCGCGCCTCGGCAAGGCGATCGTCGCCTTGCATCGCGATCCAGGGAGGAACTGGACCGTCGCCGAACTCGCCTCGGAAATGGGCAGCTCACGCTCGGTGTTCGCCGAACGTTTCCTCGAGGCCACGGGCATGACACCGCTGCGCTATCTCACCGAACTGCGCATGCGGCTGGCCGCGCAGTGGATCGGACGCGAACGTGAACCGATCGAGTCCGTGGCGTTCCGGCTGGGCTACGGGTCGCTCGCGGCGTTCAGCCGCGCGTTCAAGCGCGTGACGGGTCGCCCGCCGGGCGCCGTGCGTGGCGCCGGCGGCCTTTAAAAAGGTTCACGGAAGTCCGGGAAGCGCGGTAGGCAGAGCCATTACGTGTCAGCCTCCCACCCCTACAACCGACGACCTATTGAAGCGCCCTCCCCTTGGGATGAAACTCGTGGCGCACACCCAACATCAAGGAGCTTCTCATGCGCACATGGAATAGTGCCCTCGCGTCGTGTTTTCTTCTGGCGGTGCCGGTGGCCGCGGCGCAGGCCGGCCAACAGGACGCCTGTCCCAGTCCGGCGAATATCACGATAAAGGCAGGTACCGCTTGCGAAGGGTACGAAGGCTGCGAATACGACATCACCTCGGCGGCCGGAAACCGGTGGACCGGCAGCGATCCCTCTGAAACAGGCAAAGACGGCAAGGCGCCGATTCGATTCTTGAGCGCGGTCGCCCGCAAGGCTCCCGATGGCTCTACGCAAGTATTTTGCGACTACGGGTTTGACGATGACAAAGGCGAACTCCGGAAGACCGGCGGGTTTCGCCTGAGCCTGGAACCCCTGGCGAAAATCACGTTGACCGACAAATGGAAAACTGTTTCAGCGCAGGAAAGCCCATGTGAGAGCAAAGAAGCCTCGCAGTGCGCATTCGTAAAGTAAGCAACCGGGAATGACAGCCAACGAGGGGCGGCGTCGCCTCGTGGCTGTCGCGTTTGACGGTCAAGCCGCGTTATGGATGACGTGCGCGGCGAAACCCGACTTTCCGGGCGAGGTCTCGTCCTTCAACGTGAGGTCGGGAATGACATAAGCACCGCCATTTTGCGGCAGGAAAGGAATCGGCGGCGTCTCCCACAGGCTGTCGAGCCGTTCACCCAAAGCGTCGCACGTTGCCTTGAAGCGCTCCTCGTCAACCTTGCTCGTCCGGTAGACGACGAACGGTGGCACGACGTCGAAGCCGGGGAAATACAGGATGCCGTGCTGGATGGGAAACAGTACGTCGTCCATCGGCCCGTTGATGCCGCGCGCGCTGTAATGCGACTCCCACCCACCCGTGGTGACGATGAGCATGGCCCGCTTTCCGGACAGGTTGCCCTCGCCGTAACGGTCGCCCCAGCGCTGGTCCGAATGCTCGCCGACGCCGTACGCGAATCCGTTCGCATACACGCGGTCCACCCATCCTTTCAGGATCGCCGGCATCGAGAACCACCACAGGGGAAATTGCAGGATGAGCGTATCCGCCCACAAGAGCTTTTCCTGCTCGGCGGCTATGTCGGCGCTTTGATGTCCATTCGCGAAGGCGCGTGCCGAGGCACGTGAGGGATCGAAGCGTTCGTCTTCGTTCCACTCGGTGCTATCGGCTGCATCCAACGCCGGCTTCCAGCCCATTGCGTACAAATCGGACACCCGCACCTCGTGTCCCGCATCGGTGAGTCGCTTGACGACAAAATCCCTTATCGAACCGTTGAGCGACCTGGGTTCAGGGTGGGCATAGACGAGAAGGACTTTCATGACGAGCTCCAAAGATCGGTATACCACCATGATGGGTGCGCGTCAGGTATAGTCAAAATGAATTTATCCAATGACAGCTATAGTCATGACTAATCTTCGCCGGATCGACCTCAACCTGCTGGTGACGCTGGATGTCCTCCTTTCCGAGCACAACGTCACCCGCGCGGCCGAGCGCCTGCACCTTTCGCAGCCTTCGGTCAGCGTGCACCTGGCAAAGCTCAGGGACATTTTCGGAGATCCCCTCCTGCTTCCCGGTCCTCGGGGCATGCTGCCTACCGCACGTGCGGAGGCGTTGCGCGGGCCGTTGAAGGAAGCGCTTCACGAGCTCGAGCGCGCGGTCGCACCCACCGCGCCATTCGACCCGGCCCTGGCGGACCAGACCTGGCGCGTGTCCGCGGCGGACTATGGCGAATCGACGGTGCTCATTCCCGCGATGCGAGGCCTGCGCGCCGCGGCACCCGGCACACGCCTGGCCGTGCTCGACATCCCGCCCGACCGGGTCGCCCGCATGGCCGAACGCGGCGATATCGACCTGGCCATCCGCACGAAGGACATGGCACCGCCGGAACTTCATCAGCGCGCATTGTTCACGGAGCGCTACGTGCTTGCCGGTCGCCTGGGGCATCCCGCCTTGAAGCGGCGGCCCACCCTGTCCCAGTTCGGCAAGCTGGAACACGCCATCGTTTCACCCGATGGCGGCGGCTTCCACGGCATCACCGATGAAACGCTGGCCAAACAGGAACTGAGCCGGCGCGTGGTGCTCTCCGTACCCCATTTCCTCTTCCTCCTGTCGGTACTGGCGACCACCGACATCGTCGCGATGGCGCCGGAGCGCCTGGTCAGGCACGCCCCGGGGCTACGGGTGGTCGAGCCACCCGTGGACGTGCCCGGTTTCGAGATGGTGATGCTCTGGCATGAACGTGTCCATCGCGATCCGTCGCACGTGTGGCTTCGCGAGCATATCGCGGCTTCCGTCTGACAGGGGCACGTGGTACGTGGCGTGGCACGTGTAACGAGTCGAACGTCGGGATTTCACAATCGTCTGCCTACACTAGCGGCATCCCGATCGAGGCTCTTGCCATGGCCGCCGCCCATCCCGTCGTTACATCCGGTGAATTGACCGTCCTGCGATTGGTCGACATCGCCTATAGCATCGACCTGGTGCAGGCGGAGCGCCTGTGGACGGCACATGCGAATACCGCGTTCAACCGTTCCTATCTTTCGAGCACGCCGCCCAAGGCCGTGGCCTTCGGCGTCGCTCCACTATGGCTTTCGCTCGGGGAGGTCCATGTCCCCCTGGCGGATGGGCCGGTGCGGGCCGCGGTCTCGGTCCGCTTGTACGACTTCGGCGTGGCGACGCTCTCGCTTCGCGCACCATGTGCGGACCGGTCCTGGCCCGATTACGTCAAGGACGTCGCCACCATCGACGCTCAGTTCGGCCCGTCCGCGCGGACCTCGTTCTGGGACGATCTCCTCGCCCGTGTGCACGAGGTGATTCGTCCCGCCCTGGACCGTCCCGCCGAAGGCGAACGGCTGGACGAGGATTACCTCATCGCGACCGTCCAGGCGTTCGACGAACCCATGGACGCGGAGACCCTGAAGGAGCGCCTCGACCTGACGGAAGTGCTTTCGGGAGAGACGCGCCCGCTTTCCCGGGCTTCCCGAAAGGAGCTCCTGTCACGAAACTTTTCCTATTACGCCGACGATCTCGTCGTCCTGAACTGGGATCGCGCCTTCGTCTACGAACCGCGAAGCGATTCGGATGTCGCCGATGTCATCGAGGTGGCCAATGCCCAGCTGGTCGAGCTGCGCTACTACGACATCCTTCTCGACAACGAGCTTCCGCGCATGTACGACCAGGTGGAGAACGCGCGAACCGCCGCGTCCCTTTTCGCTTCGCGCCGTTTCGCCCACCTGGCGCGGCGTCTCTACACTCTCGTCGCCGAAGTCACCGAACTGACCGAGCGCGTCGACAACGCGTTGCAGGTGACCGAGGACGTCTACCTGGCGCGCGTCTACAGCACGGCGCTGTCCTTGTTCCGCGTACCCGCGCTGAGCGCCTCGGTCGACCGCAAGCTCGCCATCGTCCGGGACACCTATGCGGCGCTCTACGACGAAGCATCCAGCCGGCGCGCCGAATTGCTCGAGATCGCCATCGTCGTGCTCATCATCGTGGAAATCGGCATTTCGCTACTGCACGCTTGAAGTCCCGGCATCGGTGGCGGCCGTGACACTGGGCCGTCCTTCGACGAGCTCGAAGTTGAACGCGTAGTCGAGGCTGAAGGGCGCTGTCCTGCGAACTTCGGTGATGTTTCCCTTCTTGTCTTCAACTTCTTGCACGACCGTCATGGGCGTAAATTTCCAGTGCGCCACCGCTTCGCGGCAGGCATCGAAGAACGCGGCATGTTCCGGACCGGGCGAGGCGTCCAGGTCCCTCACCTCGGTGACGCGCCCCTCGCCATCCACGATCGCCTTCACCCGGACCACCGCGGATGGAAGGTTCTTGCCAATCAGGGCGGCGGGATAGGCGGGAGGATCATGCGTGATGGGTACGGCTCCATACGCGTTCTCGTCCTTCTTGAGTTGGTACTGGCCCTCTGTTGCCGATGGCAACAGGGCATAGGAGACTTCGCCCGTCGCATCCGGCTTGGCCGCTTCAACGGAAACGGGACGCTCGGCATGGCATCCGGCAAGAAGCAGGGCGGCTGCGAGGAAGGAAGTGCGTATACCGCTCGACGCAAAAATGGGCACCAGGGATTCTCTCTGTCAATTCTCTACTCACCCCGCCCGGAGATTAACAAAAGGTGCCGGCGTTCGTCCGCATCGCAAGATCCCGCGAATGGTGCTCTCAAGGAGCCGTCTGCATGCCTCCCGTGAAGTAGCCGCTCGACGCCACGAAGTCATCCACTGTTTGCGTACTGGAAAAATCCAGCTCGATCATCTGCCGGATAGCAGCCTGCTTGTCCGGTGTCTTCCGGTAATACGCCTCGCAGATCGCATAACCCACGTAATAGCCAAGGTCGCGGACGCCGAAGGCATTGTGGGTGTCGTTGTACAGCCACCCGCTCGTGTCCTCGCCGTTCATGTCCTTGGCGAACGCCGCCTTGATGGCGTCCGCGTTCCTGGGACCATAGTCGACATAGGGAAGCGGCGGCTTCCGGCCCGTGACCTTTTCGGCGACGAAATCCGCCACGCCCTCATAAACCGCCTGACCCAGCAAATTCCGGGCGGTACCGTGCTCCTGCGTGTGCACGAACTCATGGACTGTCAGCAGCACCATGTTGTCGAACGGCCTGCTATGGAAATAGCCGGTCAGCCATGCCTGCATCTTCGGCGTCATTTCGCCGATATCCACCGTCTCGTCGCCCGTGGCGAGTTCGGCGCCGATAAGCACCTTGTCTCCCTGGGTCGTGCCGCCCGACTTCAAGGCGCCGATGGCCAGATAGACCGACGCCGGTCGCAACTCCGGATAAAGCGCCTTCAATTTCACGAGTTCCGGCTGCAATGCCGCGATGGCCGATTGCGCGCGCAGCGTATGCGGACGGATGGAGGCCCAGTAACGCGGATAAGCCCGGATCGCGTCCACATAGGACTGGACCGTGTAACCCTTCGCTTCCATGAAAGCCCGCAACCCGGCGGTACCCTTGTCGATGTACAGGCGCTGCACGATGTCCTGCTGCTCCAACGGGTCGCTCACGCGGGTGGCTGCGTCGTAGGCCTGCCAGAAGTGGGTGATATCGATGGACGATATCGTCGGGGACGGCGGTTTTTCCGCGGCGGATGCGGAAAGGACAAACAGCAGCGCCGCCAGTAACGCGGCGGCCTTCGAAACGCACCGTCTGATTCGCATGGGGTTCCCTTGATCCGGCTGGCCATGACGTGGCCAAGTCCGAAGGGGATGCCGGTCCGGTGCGTTTGGTTTAAAGGCTGACCTTGCCGCCATACCCGACCAGCTCGAGGTAGCCCCTTCCTCCCTCCACCTCCACGGCGCCCTCCCAATAGACCGGCCCACCGGTGCGCCGCGTATCCAACTCCTGGTCGTCCATCAAGGGGCGGAGCTCGAAACGCTTCGTACCGGCCGGGGTGGTGACCGACACCGTGGTCTCGACCGGATAGTCCGCACCCGTGCGTGGCGAACGCCAACGGCGGCGAGTTGCGAATGCCACGTCCCCGGGGCCGAGAATGGTGAGCGCACCGTCCGCCGCGCGCACGCTGCCGCCCGCCCAAACCGGATGACCTTGTGCATCGCGCACGCGGAATACCGTCACGGCGCTTCCATCGTCCATGTTCAGGCCCGCCCAATCCCAGCCCACCGAGCGCGGATTGAGCAGGCTCGACGACCACTCGCGGTCGAGCCACGCTTCACCGCGGATCGCTTCGGTGCGCGTGCCGCGCGTCAACCGTCCCGTGACGGCCAGGTGCGGCATGCTGAAATACGCGCTCGCCTCGCCCTGCCCGGGGCCTTTGCGGCTATAGCCACGGTCGCCTTGCAGCAGGGCTGCCTGGGTGGGATTCAATCGCAAGTCCAGGGCGAAGCCGGCCGTGCCGGCACGGGCGGTGAAGCTGCCATCCTTGTTACGCACGAGACGCCAGTCGTCGAGCACGACATCGGTGTCCCCCGTCGCCGCTTCCGCCAACCCGAAACCTTCGCGCGCAAGCCGCTGCCCATGTTCGAGATGTCCCGCCCCGGGATCGGCAAGCGCGACGTGCCCCACGATGACCTGCCTGGCCGCGAAGCGGCTCGGATTGCCATCGTCGAAGGGAAGGCGCGAACGGAAGAACGTTACCTGGAAACCAACGGGGCCGCCCTTCGTTTGCAGCCACCCGGTGACGTACCACCACTCGGTCTTGAAATCGGGATGCGCACCGTGGTCACGCGGCAACACAACCGGGGCATCCATGGGCACCGGTGCATAGGTGACGCGGTCACCGGCCCATCCACACGCCGCGAACGCCAGCAACGACAGCACGACAAGACGAAGCAAGCGCATCACCAATCCTCCCGCACCGCGCGCACGGCATCGGCGGAAAGGACGCTCCGCCCCACGACCAGGGCCGTGCCGGACGTCGCCACCGCCAGCCCGGCGATGACCCAGCCAAGCAGGGGCCATGGCAACAAGGTATCCATCGTCCAGTGGAACGATTGCGGATTCACGACGTGGATCAATACCTGGCTCATGGCCACGCCGAGCGCGACACCGGCGACGCCACCCACCAGTCCCAGCAGCGCCCCCTCGATCAGCAGCATGCGCACGAGATCGCCGCGCAACGCGCCCACATGACGCAGCATGCCGAACTCCCGTATGCGCGAAAGCACCTGCGCACCGATGGTCGCCGCGACGCCCGCCAGACCCACGCAAACAGCGATACCTTCGAGCAGATAGGTGATGAGGAAACTGCGATCGAAGGCTTGCAGCGCCTGCCGGCGGATATCCTGCGGACGGCTCACGGTGACGCCGGGGCCGCCGGGGCCGCCGGGGCCGACGGCTGACCGCAGTGCCGCACCGACCGCATAGATGTTGGCGCCGGGACCGAGAAGGACCGATACGCCCGTGCGCCTGCGGTCGCCGGTGAGGCGGGTATAGGTGCCCTCATCCATGACGATCGCACCATGCTGGCGGGCGTAGTCGCGCCACACGCCGGCCACGGTGGCCTGTGGCGAAGCCGGTAACGGCAACGTCAGCGTGTCGCCCGGCTTCCAGTGGTAGATCCGCGACGCGGGTTCGGAAACCCACACCGGGATCGCGCCGGCAGGAACGGTTACCTGAGACCCCATCAACGCGAGGTGGCCCCCGGGCCCCACCAAGGTGCGCGCAAGAAGCGTAACGGCAGGACGCCGCGCATCGAACTGAAGCGGCGTCTCTTTAAGCACGCCCAACCACGCCACACCCGGTACGCCGCGCATGCGCTCCAGCGTCGCGGCATCGAACCCTCCACTTCCGCCATCGGCGAGCAAATAGACATCCGCCTGCAACACGTCGCCCAACCACCGCTCCACCGAACCACGAAAACTGGTGACCATCACCGCCATCGCCACGGTCAACGCGGTGGACGCCACGATACCCGCCAACGCGACGGATGCCTGCGACGGAGCGCCCCAAAGACGTGCGGTGGCGAGCCGGAACGGGACGTTGCGAAGGGGCACATGCCGCAACGGGGAAACGAGCGCACGGGCGAGCCAGGGCATGAGCATCACGCCACCGGCCAGCAACAGCGCCATCGCCACGTAGCCGAACAACGCGATCCCAGCCACCGAAGGCAGGAGCGACGCCAGGAGCGCTCCCGCCAGGCATGCGACCGCTCGCCATGGACGCGCACGAACGCGTGGATCGACGGCGTCGCCAACCTTCTTGATCGCCAGGGCCGGGAGGATGCGCGAGGCCGCCAGGGCGGGAACCATGCTGCCGAGTACCGCCGCGCCGATGCCGAGCAACCCGAAGATCGCCGCCGCCCAGGGCGCGAAGACGAGTTGCGGCGCATTGCCGTGGAAATAACCGCCACCAAGATCGCCACCCAACAGGTTCAGCGCAAGCGACGCCAGGCCAAGCCCGAGCACGACCCCGCTGCCCGCTCCGATCACACCCAGCACCATGGCCTCGGTCAGCACCTGTCCCAACACCTTCTTGCGCCGCATTCCCAGGACGCGCAGCAACGCGAACTGCGCGCGCCGCCTCGCCACCGACAGTGATTGCGCGGAGTAAACGAGAAAGCCACCGGTCAGTAGCGCGATGAGCGCCAACATGTCGAGGTTCACCCGATAGGCGGCCGAAAGTCCGTCGTTGCGCGCCGCTTCACTGGCGATATCCGCCACGATGGCGTCGGGTGGCAATACCGCGCGGATCGCGCGCATGGCCCCGGCGACGCCAACGCCGGGAGCGAGCTGGATGTCCATGCGCTGGAGACGGCCGAGCATGCCGAATCGCCACTGGGCGGCGGCGATGTCCATCGTCGCCACGTTCCGGCTTTCGCTCGAAGGAAGGCTGCCGGCGATGCGAACCTGGATCGCGTGACCGTTCGCACTGAGCGTAATCGCATCGCCTGCCTTGCGCCCCGCCGCCGAAAGCGCCGCCGTTGATAGATAGACCGAACGGCCCGATAGGAAATTGGCGAATCCTTCCGTCGCGCCGTTGGAGACACCCTGCCCCATTCCGCCGGCGCGCAGGACGTCGACGCCTTCCAGCGAAACCGGGGTCTTGCCGTCCACGAGCGCGGAAAGGGCAACGACAGGAGAGACGTCCAGACCCGGCAGGCGTGCGACCTGTGGATAGACCCTCTCATCGAAACCGAACGCGTTGGCCGAGCGCACCTTGAGATCCGCCGACCCGCTCACCGCATGCACGGCCTTGTCGAACTCCCCCAGTGCCGATGCGTTGACCAGGTGCACGGCAAACCCTAGTGCGACGCCCAGCGCGATCGCGAACACCGCGGCAACCGCCCTCCCCGGGTACGCGCGCCACTCGCTCCATAGGAGCCAGCGGCTAGCGACAGACAGGGACGCCTCCCTAGCCACGTTCGACGAGCCCCGTCGGTGAAAGCACGAGTGTCCGGTCGGCGGCGGAAGCCGCCACCGCCGAATGGGTCACCAACAAGACGGCGGCGCCGGCATCGCGCACCTGGTCGACGAACAAGGCGAGCGTGCGCGCCGCCGTGTCGGGATCGAGGTTGCCGGTGGGCTCATCGGCCAGGATGAGGCCGGGCCGGTGGACGAGGGCGCGGGCCACGGCGACACGCTGGAGTTCGCCGCCCGAAAGCTCTCGTGGATAGGCGTCGCCACGCCCGCCAAGACCCACGGAAGCGAGCATCGCCTCCGCCGCGACGAGCGACGCATGCGCGTCATGCCCCTGCAACGCGAGGGGCAGCGCCACGTTGTGGGCGAGGTCGAGATGCGGCAGGACATGAAACGCCTGAAACACGAAGCCGATCCGGTCACGCCGGAGCCGGGTACGGCCATCGTCGTCGAGGCCGGCGATATCGATTCCATCGATACGCACGCTCCCCGCATCCGGCGAATCCAGCCCGGCAACCAGGTTCAACAACGTGGACTTTCCCGCACCGGACTCCCCCGTCACGGCGACGAATTCCCCGCGGGCCAACGACAGATCGAGCCCCTCGAAGAGCGTCCGCCCGCCGGGCACGGTCTTCACCAATCCAGTGACGTCAAGCATGCCGCCATCCCGGGTAAAGACCCCAGTTTACCCCCTGCGGCCGCCCAGCTTTTCTCTAAGGTGGAGCCGACCCTTTCGGCGAAGGGTGCTCGCGAAAACCCACTGCATCACACAACGCCGATGGCGTACCCGACACATGGTTCGTTCGTACACAGCTTTCCCGGGAGAAGTGGCAGTTCTGGGTTCGCTTAGCGCGACATCCCCTGGCTAAGCTGCATGTTCTGCTCCTGGAACGCCTGGAGCATCTGTGATTGCTGCTGATCGAATTGCTGGATCTGCCCGATCGCCTGTTCCGGCTGCGGTGGCGGGGTACTGAGGTCCACCTGGGCCGGACTCGTCAATGGCCCTTTGCCGAGCATCGTCAACGTCAGAGTCTCCTCGTTCAGATGAACGGCGGAGAGATTGTCGGCGGTGATCTGGTTCGTGTGACATGCGGCCGTGAACTGCAGCAAGCGATCTTCCGATGCCTCGGGGATGCTCCTTTGCAGTTCGTTGTAGAGCTCGTGATTCGGGCTGTCCGGATGCCTTGGATCGGTGCGGGCATGGGCCTGGTTCTGAGATACGGCTTCAAGTTCCTTCTCAGGTTCCTCGGGCTCGGTCTCCCGTGTCGCGCCGAAGGCCGGGGCACCACGCGGCACCGAGGGCGTCACTGCCTGCTGAAGGTCGACAATGAATGCCTGCGCCTGCACGTTCCTCAGTGTCGTCTCGTCCGGTAGGCCTGTGACCGGCATGTCATGTATCGACTGGAAACGTGCCACGGCGGTCTGCGTGGGGGTGTCGTAGATTCCATGGGCGACTAGTGGATCTCCCGCCATATCCGACACAGTCAGCGTGTTCAGGTTCTCTTGCAGGGCTCGGATGCCGTCCGCATTCGGGTATACGACGGCGGCCGCCTGCAAGGCATCCGTACGTCTCTCTGGCGGCACCTGATCGATGGTCGGGAAAAGCGGCGTCGCCATTCTGGTCTCGGGCCCCACGGACCGATAAGCCGCGATCGCATCATCGGGCTGTTCGTTTCGCAAGTACGGCGCATCCGGCTGCCCGATCGAGCGTAACTCGGTCTCCACGGCCCGACGCACGGCGGCTAGCGTGGTGGCGCCTGCGATACCGTCTTCCGCAAGGTTGTGATCCCTCTGAAATGCCTGCACGGCGGCACGTGTATGGCGCCCAAAATGGCTATCAGCAAGCACAGGTGCGTCTTTCGTACCGACATAGCCGAGCCGGATCAATTGATTTTGAAGCTCGCCAACGGCAGGAGCGTGCAGGCCAGGGCGAAGGACTCGACCCTGCCCCGCCGCCGGAGATGCCAATCCCGACACGTCCTGTCCGATTGCTAACGCGATACTGCGACGCATGGTCGGCCCGTTGAACAGTTCGATCAGGTTCTTTGCGTATCCCTTGTCGGTTGCGTAACCCGCATCCTGAAGGGCATGCGCCTCATTATGTAGATCACCCGCCGTTCCTTCGTCAAAAAGGCCGGCTTTCGCATATCGGGGATTTTCACGTAGGAACTTAATGCGATCTTTCAACGAGTCTTCGACCGATTCGTACACTCGGAAAGATTGATCAATCCATATCGCCTTATCATCGGCCTCCTCCCAGACATTAAATATCTTGCTCTCGCCATTCCAGCCAGCGCTCGTCTTGATGTTGAAGATGTTGTTGGTGCCGGGAAGAACCCTCTGCCCCCAACCAGTCTCCTGCGCCGCCTGGGCAAGAATGAGCTCCCACGACATACCTGTTTCTTCGGCCACTTTTCGTGCAGCGGGATACAATTTGGCAATGAATTCTTCTCTAACATCCATGGCATATGCCTCTCATAGCTTCCTGTTATCTACATTTCCAACATGACGGAAAAAGAAGTACCTTCCTCATAGGTGTCGAGATGCCGGTACTTTCCGCCTACTACAATTCGCCCCTCTTCCACTCGGAGGTTCGAGGGACCCTCTTCCACCCAAGCCGAGTACCTCGTGCCGGCACGCGGGACCAAGACCTCGGTATCGGATTCGACGAATCCATCGGCTACCCGCAACTTGACCAGGCGAAGTACGCCTTGGGCCATCGATCGTTGGGAATGCGTGTCTAGTTGAAGCAAGACAAAGAGCCAGTCGCGTTCCCGCAGGCAGTGCGTTGCACGTCCTTCGTAAAATCGCTCGGGAATATCCAGCTCCTTCGACCAGCTCACGCCGCCCCCAAGCGCATCAGTCCATTCTGCGTATGGACGTCTATTTAAACCATCCTCATCGCCCACGGCACCCACAGAGCAGATACCACCCTGGACCCTGATCGATAAGTAAAGCGAAGATATCGGCAGTGCCGACGCATCAATTATTGGTGTCACCGCGAGGATCATGGCCATGGCTACGTATCTGGCTTTCATAAATGCTGTTCCTCGTCGTCGTCGATCCATTCACGCCAGGCTCTCCGTGCCCATTTTGAGGTGCGCAGTCTAGCCACTTTTCGGTGGCGCAACACAAGGGTGAGGAAAGTTCTCACTCGATCGTTTTAATCGCGGCCCGACCCCTTCCCAAACGCGGCTTTACTCGCTCACCGCACGCGTCTGTTCCCAACACATCCGCGCATGCGCCTGCGTCGTGCACTGCACACCCATGTGCGTCAACGCACCGATGGCTTCGAGTGAGAGCGCTAACTGCGCGCAATCCACCGTGTCCGATTCATGTACGAGGTCGGCGAGCAACCCGGTAAGCCCACGGGCGTACTGCAACCATTCGGTGGCATCGTTCAACAGGTCGTGCGCCGAGGCTTCGGGATCGATGTAATGGCGCGCACGATCCTCCGCGCGCGCGGTGTCATAAACAGGCATGAACATTCCTTGGAAGTGAGCGTGACCGTCGTCCAGGTGCGGCACGCCACGCACAGCGCGACGTGCCGCGGATCAAACGGACTCGCGGGTTCACCGGCGGCCCGTGAGCGGGCGCCGGGTGGCGTGATTGATGAAGTGGATGCGGCCTCAGCCGGTTTCAGTCGCCCGCACAGGCGCTTGCCCTGTAGGTGCGGACAAGAAACATCTCAGG
>Ga0182006_1001153_pt1 | contig 16680 bp, 22 predicted proteins | sample Sormic07211104_1_FD_123022 | JGI IMG/M metagenome (GOLD analysis project Ga0182006, IMG submission 123022) | Rhizosphere microbial communities from Sorghum bicolor, Mead, Nebraska, USA - 072115-104_1 MetaG | ecosystem: Host-associated > Plants > Roots > Rhizosphere | place: USA: Nebraska...
CGACACGCTCAAGGACCACAACCACGGCCTGATCTTTTCCAGCGGTGTGGGCGGCACTGATGTCGTTCCCTACGGCGCCGGGGGCTCACAAGCCATTGGCACGCGAGCCGTGACCGGCGTTGTGGCCGCCGGCATCGCAGGGGCAGAAACAGCCCCCAAACACACCGCATTCAATCCACGTATTCACCTCTGATCATGCCCCCGATTACTTGCTACCAGACCGACGACAACGGCGTTTTTCTGCATACCGTGACTGCCTACCCATTCCCCATGGAGGATCGTCTCAACGTGCCTTATCAGGCGGTGCAGACGGCGGTGCCGGAAATCCCGACTGGCCACCGCGCGCGCTGGCTCTCGCCCTTCCGTCCGATGGATCCGGAATATGACACCGCCGGCGAGTGGGTCATCGAAGAAATTCCCGCGCCGGCTGAACCGGCGGAAGATCCGACCGCAGAATCCCCGGCGCAAGCCTAATCCGAACCACTAGGAGTTATCAATATGGCAGCTGACTACCACCATGGCGTGCGCGTCATCGAAATCAACGAGGGAACACGCCCCATCCGCACCGTCTCCACCGCCGTCATCGGCGTGATCGTCACGGCCGACGATGCCGATGCAGACGCTTTCCCGCTGGACACGGCCGTCTTGATCACCAATGTTGTCGCGGCCCAAGCCAAGGCCGGCAAGCGTGGCACCATGCGCCGCGTGCTGGAAGCCATCGCGGCACAAGCTAAGCCCCTGGTGGTGCTGGTGCGCGTGGCCGAAGGCGACGACGAAGCCGAGCAAACCAGCCTGGTCATCGGCGGCGTCTCGGCCGAGGGCCGCTATACCGGTTCCAAGGCTCTCTTGGCGGCGCAAGCCAAGCTCGGCATCAAGCCGCGCATCCTGGGTGCGCCGGGCCTGGATACCAAGGCGGTGACCAATGCGCTGGCCTCCCTGGCACAGACCCTGCGCGCCTTCGTCTACGCATCGTGCTGGAACTGCGCCACGGTGGTGGCCGCCACCGCCTACCGCGCCGAGTTCGGCCAGCGTGAGGTCATGCTGATCTGGCCGGAATTCGTCTCATGGGACACCACCTCGAACGCCGATGTCAGTATCTCGGCCGTGGCCTACGCGCTGGGTCTGCGCACCAAGATTGACGAGCAGACCGGTTGGCACAAGACCCTGTCCAATGTGGTGGTGAACGGCCCGACCGGCATCAGCCGTGACGTATTCTGGGATCTGCAAGACCCGGCGACGGACGCCGGCGTGCTCAACGCAAAGGAAGTAACCACCCTCATCAACATGAGCGGCTATCGCTTCTGGGGCTCGCGCACCTGCGAAATCCAGGGCGGTTACTTCCCGTTCGAGAACTACACCCGCACAGCACAGGTGCTGGCCGACACTATCGCAGAAGCGCATATGGTCTATGTTGACCTGCCGATGACGCCTTCGCTCGTCAAGGATCTGGTAGCTAGCATCAATGCCAAGTTCCGGTCCTTGAAGGCCAGCGGCTACATCATCGACGGTGAAGCCTGGTTCGACGAGCAGTTCAACGAAAAGGAAACCTTGAAGGCCGGCCAGCTCGTGATCGACTACGGCTACACGCCGGTACCGCCCGTGGAAAACCTGCTGTTCCAGCAGCGCATTACCGACCAATACCTGGCCGACTTCGCCGCGCGCGTCGCCGCCTAATGCGTAGCCGGCCGGTAAGCCCGGCCGGCTCCCGTCCTCACATCATAGGAGCAAGACATGGGCATGCCCCACAAACTGAAGGATTTCAATCTGTTCGAGAACGGCATCAGCTTTGCCGGCATGGCCACGGAGGTGACCTTGCCGAAGCTGTCGCGCAAGATGGAGGAATATCGCGCCGGCGGCATGTCCGGTCCGGTCTCGGTGGACCTGGGCCAAGAAGCCATCCAGCTGGAGTGGACCGCCGGCGGCCTGGTCAAGGAAGCCCTGAAACAATACGCGGCAAAGTCCCATGGCGCCGTGCAACTGCGTTTCGCAGGCGCATACCAGAACGACGATGACGGTTCCGTGCGGGCGGTGGAAATCACCGTGCGCGGCCGCTACAAAGAAGTGGATATGGGCAATGCCAAGGTGGGAGACGACACCTCGCACAAGTTCAGCATGCCGCTCAGCGCCTACAAGCTCACCATCGATAACGAGGTGATCTTCGATTTCGACTTCATGAACGGCATCGAAATTGTCGGCGGCGAAGATCGCCGCGCCGACATCCGCAAGGCCATCGGCCTGTAATGGCCAGGCGGCATCCCGCCGCCTGTCTCTCCCAATTCCCAATCTGACAAGGAAACATCATGACCACCGCAACCGCCCCCAAAATCGAAACCGTTGTTGTCGAGCTGGACGAACCGCTGACGCGCGGCAATACCCAAATCACCGAACTGACCCTGCGCCGCCCCAAGTCCGGCGCCCTGCGTGGCGTCAGCCTGATGGATCTGATGAACATGAACGTGAGCGCGCTGCAAGTGGTACTGCCACGCATCAGTGAGCCCACCCTGACGCAGTTCGACGTGGCCGCCATGGACCCGGCTGACCTGATCAAGTGCGGCATGGAGGTCTCTGTTTTTTTGGCACCGAAGGCGGACCGCGCCTTGGTCTCCCAATCGAAGTAGAAGATGCCATGGCCGACATCGCGACGGTGTTCCACTGGCCACCGGCCGCGATGGAGGACTTGGAACTGGCAGACCTCATGAAGTGGCGCGAGCGCGCCCGAGTAAGAAGCGGGGCGGAGTAAATGGCAAATGAACTGAAAATGCAGGTGGTGTTCTCCATGATGGAGAAAATCACCGCCCCGCTGAAGAAGATCGCCAGCGGTGCCAAGGACACCGGGAAGGCACTGAAGGACACCAACGATCGGCTGCGCGAGCTGAACAAACAACAAAAAGACCTCGACGGTCTGCGCGACCTGCACCAGGGCATGCGCAAGACGAATGCCGAACTGTCCACCGCGCAGCAGCGCGTGACCGAGCTGGCGGCCAGGATGAAGGGTGTCGAGAACCCGACCCGCGCCATGACGCGCGAATTCAATGCTGCCGTGCGCAGTGTCAAATCCCTGCAGGAAGCCAGCGAGCGGCAAGGCACGCAGTATCGTGCGCTGCGCGAGCGCCTGGCAGATGCAGGCGTTGGATCGCGCCAGCTTGCCAATGCGCAGACCTGGCTCAAGAACAGCATTGCCGCTACCAATGCCGAACTGGCGGACCAGCAAAAGAAGCTGGCCGCCAGCAATCGTCAGCAGCAAGTCATGGCCAATGCCCGCCAGCGTGCCGACAAGCTGCGCAGCACGGCGGGCGGCCTGGCGGCGGCCGGCGTAGGTGCCACCGCCAGCGGCGCCGCCATGGGCGCCCCTGTGCTGGCCGGCCTCAAGGAGGCCAAGCACTACGAGACCGAGAACGGCCGCGTGCGTGCGCTCGGCCTGGGGCCGGCGGCGACCGCCGAGGCGATCAAGTTCGCGCGCGACATGAAAACCTACGGCACGAGCCAGCTCGACAACCTGCAGTTGCTGCGCGATGGCATCACAGCCTTTGGCGACACGCACCACGCCGAGATGGTCGCGCCCATGATGGCCAAGATGAAATTCGGCAATCACGCCTTCTATGGGGAAGCCGAGGGCGCCGAGAACGAGCGCAAGTTCATGGACATGCTGAAGGTCATCGAAATGCGCAACGGCACCAAGGACATTGGCACGTTCTCCAAGCAGGCCAATATGGTGCAGCAGGTGCTGACCGCCACGGGCGGCCGGGTCGGTCCCGGTGAGTGGCTGAATCTGATCAAGACGGGCGGCATTGCGGCCAAGGGACTCAAGGACGAATCCTTTTACTACCAGATGGAATCCCTGGTGCAGGAAATGGGCGGTAATCGGGTCGGCACATCAATGATGAGCGCCTACCAGAACCTCTATCAGGGCCGGACCACCAAGCGTTCCATCGGCATGCTGGCGGACTTGGGCCTGATTGGCGACCAGTCCAAGGTAAAGCACGACAAGGCCGGCCAAGTCTCATTCCTGAACCCTGGGGCCATCAAGGGCGCGGATCTCTTCCGCGAGAACCAATTTGAATGGATGGAAAAGGTGTTGCTGCCTCAACTGGCCAGCAAGGGCATCACGGACGAAAAGGGGATTCTCGATGCCATCGGCGGGATCTTCTCGAACCGCACGGCCGCGCAGCTCTTTTCCACGATGTACCAGCAGCGCACGCAGATCCACAAGAACGAAAAGTTGAACCGGGGCGCCGCCAACATCGACGAGCTCGACAAGCTCGGGCGCGACACGGCCAGCGGCAAGGAACTGGAGACCCTGTCCAAGGTGGCGGACTTGAAACTGGAGCTGGGCACCAAGATTCTGCCGCTCTACGCCTCCGGCCTGCAGATGGCCACCAATGCCGTCCAGGCGCTGACCGGCTTCATGGAGCGCAACCCGGCCACGGCCAAGGCCATGATTGTGGCTTTCAGTGCCATCGCCGCCATCATGGTGGTGATGGGGCCGCTGATGCTCGCCCTCGCCTCGATCATCGGTCCCTATGCCATGTTGCACGTCCTGTTTGCCAGGATCGGTCTGCAGGGCAATCTGCTCATGCCCGTCTTGCGGGGTATTGGGACTGTCTTTATGTGGCTCGGGCGGATCTTTCTGATGAACCCGATTGGCCTGGCGGTGACCGCCATTGCCGCTGCTGCCTATCTGCTGTACCGCAATTGGGAACCCATTGCCGGCTTCTTCGGCAACTTGTGGCAGCAGGTACGCGGCGCGTTCGCCGGCGGCCTGGCCGGTGTGGGTGCGTTGATCTTGAATTGGTCACCTGCGGGTCTGTTCTACCAGGCGTTTGCGGGCGTCCTGAGCTGGTTCGGCATCGAGCTACCGGCCAAATTTACCGAGTTCGGCGCCATGATCCTACGCGGCCTGGTCAATGGCATCACCAGCGGCATCGGCGCCGTCAAGGATGCGGTGCTGGGCGCCGGGGCCAGTGTCATTGGCTGGTTCAAGGAAAAGCTCGACATCCATAGTCCGAGCCGGGTCTTTGCCGAGCTGGGCGACTACACCATGCAAGGCCTGGCCGTGGGCTTGAATCGTGGCCAGGACGGGCCGTTGTCTACCGTCAGCAGTCTTGCCGGCAAGCTGGCCAGCGCTGGCGCGGCCGTGGCCATTGGCGCCGGCAGCGTGTCGGCGATGGCCTTCGATAGCCGGCCGCCGATCAGCGGTGGCAGTGCGCAGCCCGTCGTCTACGAGGGCGATACCGTGCAAATCATCATCCAGCCGACGCCCGGCATGGATGAGCAAGCCATCGCCCGTGCGGTGGCCGCCGAGCTGGACCGTCGCGACCGCATGAAGGCGTCGCGCCAGCGCTCGAACCTTGCAGATTGGGATTAAGGAAAACGTCATGATGATGGTCTTGGGAATGTTTGTCTTCAGCTTGCCCACGCTGGCCTATCAAGAGCTGCAGCGGCAGACGCAATGGAAGTTCGCAAGCAATGCGCGCGTGGGCCGGCGCGACGCGGTGCAGTTCACCGGCAAGGGGGACGATCTCATCACCCTCACGGGCTGGATCGCACCGGAGCTGACCGGTAGCGCCTTCTCGCTGGATGCACTGCGCCTAATGGCCGACACCGGCAAGAGCTGGTTCCTGATCCAGGGAACCGGGCGCATTTATGGTTCTTATGTGATCGAGAGCATGGACGAGGGTCGCACGGTGCTGGATGGCGACGGCGATGCCAAGCGCATCGAATTCACCATCAAGTTGAAGCGCACAGACGACAGTGTGCTGTCGTCATTGGGGCTGGGCGATATCTCGGATCTGCGCAACATGGTCGACATCGACGGCATCACCAACAGCATCGCCGACAAGGCGCGTGATGTGGTCGGCAGTGCCATCGGCGGCGTCAAGTCCACGGTCGGCGGCATCGTCGGTACGTTCGGCGGGGCTGGCCAATGACCACCACCGCGCCAGCTTTCCGCATCGTCATCGAAGACAAGGATATTAGCCGCCCTGTCTCCGACAGGCTCATGAGCATCACCTTGCGCGAGTGCCGGGGTGACGAAGCAGATCAACTGGACATCGAGTTGGACGACTCCGATGGCAAGCTGAAGATTCCACCCAAGGGCGCCAAGCTGCATTTCGCGCTCGGCTGGCTAGGTTCGCCGCTGGTCGACAAGGGCGTGTTTGTGGTCTCCGAGGTGGAGCATAGCGGTGCGCCGGACCGGCTCACCATTCGCGCCAGGTCGGCCAGCATGATTGATGCGTTTCGGCAGCAGCGAGACCGTAGTTTCCATGAGACGACACTCGGCGCCGTGGTGGACGCTATCGCCGCCGGCAATGGCTTGGCATCAGGGATATCGGCCGGCCTGCGGTCCATCGCCATCAAGCACCTGGACCAGACGCATGAGAGCGATTCCGCGCTGCTGCGCCGCCTGGGCAAGAAATATGACGCGGTGGCCACCGTAAAGAATGACACGCTGCTCTTCATGCCGATCAACGAGAGCCGTACGGCCAGCGGCAAGCCGCTGCCGGTGGTGAAGGTGGTGCGTGCGCTGGGGGACCAGCATCGTTATCACAGCTCGGAGTCCGATGCGTATAGCGGCGTCCGCGCGTTTTGGATGGATGAGAAATACGGGCGCCGCCGCAGCGTCGTCGCGGGCCAGGCCGGCAACAGCAAGCGCTTGCGCACCACGTTTGCGAATGAGGCCGACGCGCGCACTGCGGCTGTCGCCGAGTGGCAGCGCATTGAACGTGGCTTGGCTACCTTCGAGATGCAGCTCGCTCTTGGCGATGCCAGCATCATGCCGCAATCGCCTGTGGTGGTCAGTGGCTTCAAAGCTGACATCGATGCGACGGAATGGCTATCGAAGACCGTCACTCATAGCATCAACGGAAATGGTTTCACTACTCGCATCGAGTTCGAAACAAAGACAGAAGCAGCCGACACCGAGCGCGAACTTGACCATGACCCAGAAGAGGGAATCACTGGCGTAAAGGCAAACTGGTTCGACAAGGCTAAGAACAAGAAAGGCAGCGAGCTGGCCGGCAAGGGAGAAAATGCAAAGACGCTGAAAAAGAGCTATGCCACAAAGCAGAGTGCCAAGCGTGCGGCTGAATTGGAGTGGGCGAAGATCAGGGAGGTGCGCGATATAGTGGCCGAGAACAATGCCGATTGAAAACCGGAACGGCTCTCACCTCACGAATTTCCCATCATCATGAGGAAACCTTCTTCGTCCAGAATCCGGATGTTAAAAGCAGCAGCCTGGTTTAGCTGGCGCTCGCCCGTCAGCGGACCTGCTATCAGAACATCTACTGAAGCATCCAACGTATTGCGCACCTTGTACCTAGCATCTGCGCGGGCGACTCGCTCTAAGTTCTCGCGATGGTTGGCGCGAAAACCGGAAAAATAAATCGCCAAATAGCCTGATGTCAGGTAATCAAGCTCATGCTCGTGGCTAAGAGCCATTATTGCAGGCCGCTCTTCGAGATACTTCCGAGCCTGTCGCTTCCACGCCGGGGACGTCATTACTTCGCCGGTATCAAGACAGGTGATTTTCCCCACAATTCGGTCGAAACGAAAAGTTCGAATTTCTCGCCGCAGACCGCAATAGCCTTTAAGGTAGTTCGCATCAAAGGCTTGGACATCTACTTGGCGCTCACTTGGCGCACCGTCCTGAGCGTATGTAAAGCGGATTGACCCGAGCGCTCCAGTCGAATGGATAGCGATAACGGGCTCTTCGATTTTCTGTGCTGATGACTCTGGTGCGATGCTAGATGATTCTCTAGGCGAGTGATGATGACGGGCCTTGCTGTTTTTTTTCTTCCCACGCCCGGTACGTAGGTTTGAGACCGCATCGCCCACTGCTTTGTCGTGCTCTTGCAACCTCCCTTCCAGCACTGTCATCGATTCGCGACGTGAATTTTCTTTTTCGACTCCCAGGTTTTCCCACGACTGCTTTTTCTGGACCAGTCTTTCCCAGATATCCGCGTAGGCTTGCTTAACGTGCCACGACAGTGATGCGGTTGGCTCGTCGTTTCGTCTCGCGCGGCTGCGGTGGATCAGCCCTTTCAATATGGAAAAAGAGACCGCCACCAACAGAAGAAACAGGATTTTCATTCCGAATGTCACGAAATAGAAATCGTGCTTCTGCTTGTCAGCCTCCGGACGATGCTTATCATTTCGCCCGTATCCACGTCATGGAGCGCCCATCTGGAGTGGCGATGCACTCCTTGATAGCCCCGCCCAAAGCCTTTATGGTGCTGCCAGCAGAATATGGTTTCCCCTCGTGGTAGCAGTGGCTATCGTTTGCCCCGGGATCAGCTGGGGCGGGCATTTGATACAGAAGCCAGCCGCATGAACCGGCTAGGATGAAAATTAAAAACCGCTGGGCAAAGATAGAGCGCTGCGCGCGCGCGAACGATGCATCCTTTTCCGTGCAGGCGGCGCACTCGTCTGGCTCGTCGTCGGGAGGCGTTGCAGAAAGGGTATTGGCCGCAGTCGCAGGCTTGTTGTCGTCGCCGCGTTTAGACGATTTAATCCACTGCTCCAGAGTGTCTTTCACCTCGTGATAGTGCTTCATTGGTAGTTCGCGGAAAAACCGAATGCCAAAATCCGCAATGAAAATCTTGTAAATCTCGATTTCCTTATCACCGCAGATCGAAGCCCACTCTTGCACTAGCGCATTTATTCTTTTGCGCTGGTAGTACGTGATGCGCGGCTCTTCCTTTGGACCTTCAGCCAAGTGCAGATTCACGATATTGCTAAGGCGCGATCCCTCGTTCACATCCCCCATCACTGCCTGACCAACATCCCCGTGAAAATCAATTTTGTCCGACATTCAAAACCCTGCTTTTCTTCTATTCGAAATTGCAAATGCTTTTGTCACTAAAGCCCGATGCATGCCCCCGCATAGCATGGTGCTATGCCGCACCTATTTTTTTTTGCGCCCCACGTTGATGGTCTGCGGTGCGGTTATGTCGCCAGTAATTTGCTGGCCGACCGAACCGTGGAATGTAACGGAGGGAGCTGCCTTGGTTACTGCTTGAGGCTCATTAAGGCCGCCAGCCCCCTCAACCACACCTAGCACTCGTGCCTTATTTTTGAGATCGAGCTTTCTGAATCCATCCAGAAGTAATGCCTCATCATCTGTGAGTGCCTGGACACTGGGTGTCCCGGTGACGACATATTGGACATCTACACCAAGGCGCGATACTGCCAACAAGTAGCCAGCATCTGGGCGACGCTCATCCTGTTCATAGAAGACTTGCGCTCGCCGCTGTACGCCGCCGACCGCGGCAAATTCTGTCTGATTGAAGCCTAAGCGCATGCGTTCGGACTTCAGACGTTCCCCGATTGTGTTCATAAAGACGCAAAAACAATTTGACATGAGTCTTTTTGGACTCTATATTCACGTCATTGCTAAGTGACGTACACAAATATTAACCCATGAGCACCCAAGACACCGCCCAAAGTGGCGCAGCGGCCCATTGCTCGCTGCCAATCACGCTACGTCTGACCGCCGAAGAAATCGACAAGGCGCAGATTCTCGCCCGCCGAGACCACCGCACCCGCGCGGCTTTCATCCGCGTGATGTTCTTGCGGGGCCTGGCCGCCTACGAAAAAGAGCTCCAATCCGCAACCGTCTGACTTAGGGGAAATTCCGCCATGTATCCAGACCCGAAGCGCGTAAGGCAGCATCGCCACATGCTCCGCCTCGACGATTACGAACAGGCACTTGTCGAATCACTGGCCCACTACCAGGGCGAGCCCGTCGCCACCATCCTGCGCCAACTGGCGTTGCGTCAGGCAGCGGCAATCCTCGCATCTGATTCAGGCTCTAGCGTAGCGCGCGGGCCGTTCTGATCGAAGGCAGCAATAAGCAACTTTTGAGCAACCGAAAATGCCTTTCAACGAAACCATGCTCTCGGACGACGAACGCCAGATGATTGAGAAGATCCGTCAGCGGGAAGGTCTGGATTCTATCGATCAGGCATTGGAATGGCTCGTCAAAACAGCAGTACGTAACGGCGCGAGGCGCATCACCGGCAGAGGCCGGGCACTCTACGCTGTCGGGGGAAAGACCAAACCATGCGAGTAATCAGCCTGCCTTGCCCGCACTGCCAAAGCCCGGTGCGCGCGGCGAAGAGTCGCACCATGTCGTCGATGATGAAAGAAATCACCTATCAGTGCCAAAACGCCGAATGCGGCCACACCTTCGTGGCCACGCTTGAGGTTTCGCGCACCGTATCGATGTCGGCCATGCCAAATCCAGAAGTGCGCATTCCGATTTCCTCGCGCGCATTTCTGGCTGCCAAGAACCAGATGACGCTAGACCTCGCGACCGTGTAAGCGGCCGCCCCACTCCCGATAAATCAAAACCTGCCGTGCGCCGTTTGGCGCGCGCAGGATTCGCTCACCCTAAAAAATCATGACCACCGCGAATCTGAATGCAACGGCCGCTACCAGGCAGCATTTAAAAGATGATCTGGCCGCGTACATCTACGCACAGAGAATGCTGCGCCATCGCTCTATCACAGGCCAGCAATGGGACGTGATCTGGGAGGGAAAGCACGCTATCGGCAATCGTCTTGCATGGCGGCTTCAACTCCTGGGCGGTCTGCTGGGGGAGTGGTGATGCGAGCCGTATTTGCCCACTGCGTGGCAGCTCTTCTGTTGCTCGCCCCGGCACTGTTGTCGTCACTCGGCCTGGTGAAAGGCTGAACATGCGCTGCGCCCGTATCAAGGATCACGCGTCATTCCGTCCTGCCACGGATCTGCTGCGCGAGCGTGCGGCACAGGTGCCAACACCACCAGGCGATGAGGCTGCAAAAGCCGAGCTGGAAAAGGCCATGATGCTGCTGCGCACACGCAAGCGGCCAAACCATCAGATCGGCGTCGCCTACTCCTGGGCGGCCACTGCCAAGCCGGTACGCCGACACATCCTGGCCTTGGCAGGACTCTCGGCGGACCGCTGGGAATCTCCCATTCACTCCTTTACCGAAGCCGAACGCCTGGCCATGCGCCATGCCGTGCTGCGCGCAATCTCGACCTACGAAAGAGTCCTCAATGCAGTATAGAAAAGTCGATGCGAAGACGCGACGCCAGCACAAGGCCTTTCTCGATTCGCCTCAGTTTGCCAGCGAACTGGAACGCATCCCCCTGAAATGGCGCGGCCGTGTTGTTAGCCAGGCACTTGAGCTCATGTCGGTATGGCACTGGCGCCGGATCTTCGAGCCGGTCGCACTCGATTTCGTGCGTGACTTCGCCGCGCACTACGTGCCGGCCGGAATTGATCTTTCGCAGGATGATGCTGAAATCTGCGCCACTGCCGAGAAGGCCGCCGAGAACGTCAAGAAGATGCTTTGGAAGGCGATTTCCGACACGCATGCCCGCGACATCATCGAGCAGGAATGCAGCGATTACGGCATTGACGTGCCCGAGGTGGACGACGATGACCTGCGCGCCATCATCGCGCGGGTAGTGGACCCACGCTGGTGGCGCCGTCAACTGCGCAAGGTGGTTGGCCGTGCCTTCGAGGGCGGCAATATCCGTTTGGGCTATGTCCACTATCACGGGGAGCCCTATGCCAGCAATGACGCGGTGCTGTCGCGCCTGGCGCAGAACAAGCGCAATGCAGCGGCCTTAGAAGCGACCATGGTGCGCAACGAGGCTGGCCAGGAATTCAGCATCGCGGAACTGGCCGAGAAGACCACCGCCAACAAAACCATTCGGCGCGGTGAGCTCATGCTGCGCATCAACGGCTTTGAAACCATTGCCCGAGAGTGCAAGGACGAAGGCCTGTTCCTCACATGGTCTTGTCCGTCCCGCTTTCACGCAACGCTACATAGCGGCAAGCCCAATCCGAAATATGACGGTTCCGATCCGCGCACAGCTAACAAGTACCTCGGCAAGATGACTGCCCTGGCGCGCTCGGCGCTGGCACGGCGCGGCATAGGACTGTATGGCTTCCGCATTGCTGAACCGCATCACGATGGATGCCCGCACTGGCACATGCTGGTGTTCGTGCGCGCTCTGCCGGGCTACACCACCCCACACGTCAAGGACGTGGCCGGCCGCGCTATCCGCGTGATGAAGCGCTATGCCTGGCGCGCGGACCGTGGCGAGCCGGGCGCATTCAAGCGCCGGCTTGACGTGAAGCGCATTGACTGGTCGAAGGGCAGCGCCGCCGGCTACATCGCCAAGTATGTGGCCAAGAACATTGATGGCGTGGCCGACCACAAGACCAAAGAAGGCTATGTGGTTACCACTGACACGGCCGGCGATTATGAGCTGACGCCATCGGCGCGCGTAGAAGCCTGGGCCGCCCGCTGGGGCATTCGGCAGTTCCAGCAGTGGGGAGGCGCACCTGTGAGTGTCTGGCGCGAGCTGCGCCGCGTTCCGGCAGACATGGTGCAAGAGGCGCCGCCAGCGATGGCCGCCGCCTGGGGTGCCGTACAAAAGGTCGAGGGCGAGAAGCGTGCATGCTGGGCCAGCTATTTGCGTGCCCAAGGCGGTGCCATCGTGAAGCGCGACGAGCTGATGGTTACCCTGGCCAAGGAAACCAAGACTGTCACCGGCCGCTATGAAGAGTGTGAACGCGTCATGCCCTATGGCGTGCAGTGCCGCCAAATGTCCGGGGTGGTGTTCAAGTCCGTTCGGCATACATGGACGCCAGTTCAAGGGCACGACGCCCGCGCTTCGGCGGGTTCGGGGTTCCCTTGGACTCGTGTAAATAACTGTACGCAGGCCGCCGTGCCTGCCTTTGCGGCCGATGTGTCCTTTGAGCCGAAGAACGCGCCGGCGCCGGTCACGTTCCAGCCCGACCAGGCCGTGCAAATCGAACATGCGTGGCTGGCCCTGGGCGCATGTCCATGGCCGCGGCCGGTAGTGGATGACAAGCCAAAGTGGCCAGCACCGGCTATGGCGGTCGACGAGCAGCGCCAGGCCTTTGCCTCATGGGAGGCCATCGGGGCGTGCCCCTGGCCGCGCATGGTGCCGGTGGCGGACAAGTCCCCGCGTCGTGCCACACCGCGCCAGGTGGCCGACTGGCGCGCCGGCCGGCTTGATGTCAGTGAACTTCCGATTGACCCCAACCAAACGAAAGGGAACGCTCCATGACCGCGTTTCGTGTCGTCGTGCGCACTGCCAGCGCACGCCATTCCTACACCGCCATCGCAGCCCATAGCTGCGACGCGATCGCCGCCGCCGTCGATCGCTTTGGCGTGTGCTCTGTTACGGCAACCAAGGAGAAGAAGCAATGAATGCACCCGTGAAATTTGATGTGATCGCCACCGCCAACCAGTCGCGTGACTTCGTGAGGCAGCCCCCACAATCCCTGGACCGCATCACGTTCAAAACCCCCGACGACGGTGTGCTAGCCGGCTATGTGTCGGTGATCCGTCAGCACCTAGGCAATGGCGAGCGATTCGCCTGGGTAGAACTGGATAACGAACTGGCAGGCCAATTCCGTGGTGTGCCACTGGCCGACATTATCAACTGCGACGACGCGGGTGCTATCCGGCACCACACTGCTGATGCTAGCTGCGTGCGCCATCTTTGCCTGGGCGACTACAGCAGCCGCCTGCGTCGTGAAATCGGACAGAGGGAACCGCAGTCATGAGTGATCTGTTTCTTGATGATGAGAGCCTGGATCGTCTGACCGGCATTCGGCGTGGCGCAACCCGTGCCGGTGTCAAACGATCCAAGTATCAGCTCCAGTCGGAGTTCCTGCGAGAGGTTGGAATTCCATTTATTTTGAATGCACGCGGCCATCCGGTGGTACTGGTGTCGGCGGTAGAGTCCCGCCGCACAGCTGATGCACCGCGAGTGGGATGGAAACCAGCTGCAATAGGGGCATAACATGGGCCGCAAGCCGTCAAAAAACTCTAACCTTCCAAGGGGAATGCGTGCGCGTGTACAACGTAGCGGCACCATCTACTATTACTACGAAATCGGCGGTGAGACGCGGAAAGAAATCTCGTTGGGCTCCGATTACGTCGAAGCCGTTCGCAAATGGGCGGAGCTGGAAGCAGCTCCGCCGGTCATGGTTGCGAAGGTGGTTACTTTTCGCTATGCATGCCAGGTGTACCAACAAAAGTATCTGATCGAAAACGCGCGCAAGACCCGCGAGGAGAAAATACGCCAAATCGAGACTCTTTTAGAGTTCTTCGATAATCCACCCGCGCCACTGCAGGAGATCAAGCCCATCCACATCAAGCAGTTCCTGTCATGGCGCGTACAGCGTACGCAAGAAGCTCTGCGTAAGAAGGGGGAAACTATAGAAGGTAACGAGGGGCGCGTAGCGGCTAATCGAGAAAAATCGCTCATCTCGCACATCTGGAATGCAGCACGTGCCGAAGGATTGACCGACCTCCCTAACCCCTGCGCGGGCATCAAATCATTCCGCGAAGTCGGGCGCGACGCATACATCTACGATGACACATTCAAGGCTGTTTGGGAAAAGGCGGATATACCTACCAGGGAAGCAATGGACTTGGCATACCTGACAGGTGGACGCCCTGCGGATCTCCTGAAGATTGACGAACTGCACCTGAGGGATGGTGACATAGAAATTCGGCAAAACAAGACCGGCCATAAGTTACGGATCGCCATCAAAGGTGAACTGGCCGCGCTGATCGACCGTATTCGAGCGAGAAAGCGCGCGATGGCAGGGGTGGTCGTATCAACTAAGCTATTGGTAAATGAGGATGGGCAGCCTCTCAGCAAATACGCCCTGAGGTTCAGATTCGATGCTGCGCGCTCAGCCGCAGGAATTGAGGCAGACGACTTCCAATTCCGAGATCTGCGAGCGAAGGCTGCGACCGACAAAGCTGACAAGGTCAAAGATATTCGCAAGGCGCAACAGCAGCTCGGCCATACTAGCGTCACAATGACAGAAACGTACATCAGAAAGCGACGAGGTCAAAAAGTCTCACCTACCAAATAAGTAAGCCGCCATGATTGGCGGCTTACTTTTTTCGGGCAGGCACCTTTTTATGAGGGTTCTCCAATTTCCAGACTTGCAGAACTCCCTTGGCTATTGCGTGCGCAATAGCCCCCTCGGCCGATATATAAATCCCGTCGAGCGACTCGACCAACTTTGTCACCTCACCGCGTTGGACCAAGATTTCTTCGGGGTGCCATTTACCGTCCTCAGCGCACGAGACGGTCACACGATAGCAATTTTCAGAGGTCGAACTTTTCAGCTCAAAGATTTGAGTTTGCATTTCCTGACACCAATGGTGAGCCAAACGCTCAACTTTCTTGCAAAAATAATCTCACGAAAACGTCAGGATGTCGTGTGAAATTAAGCGAGTGTTTTTTGACAACATCCGCTAAGTGTAAAAATTGCGAAGCAAAAACAGAATTGCGAAGCAAAAGAAAAAGGCTCTCCGTTCGGAGAGCCTTTTAAATACTGGTGCTGGCTGCAGGACTTGAACCCGCCACCCCCTGATTACAAGTCAGGTGCTCTACCAGATGAGCTAAGCCAGCAAAAACTTCAGCCGGCGATTATAGCCTACTTGATGCGTGTCAGTACAGGACGGCCACCCTTTTTCGGTGGTTCCGGATCATCATCGCCCTTGTCGCTGCTTTCAGCCGGCTTCTTTTCGGGTTCGGAAACAGGTACCGAGGACAGCACAGGAGCACTGCTCTCCTGCTCAGGAGCCGCCTGCTGCGCCTCGTCGGCCGTGGCCGGCGCAGGCGCTTCAAACGCCATGCCCTGGCCGTTTTCACGGGCGTAGATGGCGATCACGTTTTCCACAGGGATCAGGATGTCGCGCGAAACACCACCAAAGCGGGCGCTGAAGTGAATGTTGTCGTTCTCCATCTTCAAGCCGCTGGTGGCCTCGAAGCTGATGTTGAGGACGATTTCGCCATTCTTGACGAATTGCATCGGCACGCGGGTGCTGCTGTCGACGACCACGGCAATGTGCGGCGTGTAGCCATTGTCGGTGCACCACTCATAGATGGCGCGCAGCAGATAAGGCTTGGTGGAGACTTCTGGCATGACTGGTGTGGTCTGCGATGCGACGGTAAAAACCGCATCTGCCGGCAAGGCCGGGGTGGAAAGCAATATGAACTTCTGTGAACTGCACCGCCGCCCAAGGCGGCAGTGCAGCCGGAACAGCTTAACGGCGCATGACCTTTTCGGACGGGGTCAGTGCTTCGATGTAGGCAGGACGCGAGAAGATGCGCTCGGCATACTTCATCAGCGGTGCCGCTGTCTTGGAGAGCTCGATGCCATAGTGATCCAGACGCCACAGCAACGGGGCCAGGGCCACGTCCAGCATGGAGAACTCGTCGCCCAGCATGTACTTGTTCTTCAGGAACAGCGGTGCCAGTTGGGTCAGGCGGTCACGGATCTCGTGGCGGGCCTTTTCCTGGTTCTTCTCGGCAGCCTTGGACTTTTCATTTTCCAGGGTGTGCACGTGAACGAACAGTTCCTTCTCGAAGTTGAACAGCATCAGGCGCGCACGCGCACGCATCAGCGGGTCAGCGGGCATCAGCTGCGGATGCGGGAAGCGCTCATCGATGTATTCATTGATGATGTTCGATTCATACAGGACCAGGTCGCGTTCAACCAGGATGGGCACTTGGCCATACGGGTTCATGACCGAAATGTCTTCCGGCTTGTTGAAGAGGTCAACGTCGCGGATCTCGAAATCCATGCCCTTTTCGAACAGGACGAGGCGGCAACGCTGCGAGAAC
>Ga0182006_1001155_pt1 | contig 16654 bp, 22 predicted proteins | sample Sormic07211104_1_FD_123022 | JGI IMG/M metagenome (GOLD analysis project Ga0182006, IMG submission 123022) | Rhizosphere microbial communities from Sorghum bicolor, Mead, Nebraska, USA - 072115-104_1 MetaG | ecosystem: Host-associated > Plants > Roots > Rhizosphere | place: USA: Nebraska...
GACCGACCCGCTGCGCCATTCCCACTTCACGTTCGGGAAGTTGACGTTGCCACTGGCGTCGTTGATTGGAGTGTTGTCGAGGAAGATGTTTGCCGCCGTCGGGGCCTCTTCGAATTCGCCCTCCCCCACAGCAATCAGCAGCTTGGCAATGTTCGTGGAGCGCAGGTTGTCGCTGGCCTCGGTCGGGGACTTAGGCTTTTTGTCTCCGCCCTTCTCGCCGTGAATTTCAATCTTGCGTGCTGCGCCCATGCTTTCCTCCAGGCGAAAAAAAACCGCCTCATGGGCGGCCTGCTTGCTGCGGTCGGGTTACTGCTTGTCTTCGGCGTAGATGGACGCGGAAATGATCATCCCTCCCCACCGGCGCTCGCCGATGCAGATCGGCACGGGGTTACCGCTGGCCGTGGTGTTCTTGGCGCTGCCGAAGGCGTAGGACGGGGCGTTCTCGGGGCCGGCGCTCTGTTTGAGGCCGGAGGCCTGGGGGCTGAGCATCTGGATGACGCCGCCGGCAATAAGGCCAATGCCCGCCGGGGTCAAGTACGGGGCAGTTACGGGGAACACATAGGCAATAGCCAAAAGCACGACCCCAACGACCGTTTGCAGAACACCGCCGCGCTTGCTTCCTTCAACCACCGGGACTATGCGCACCTCGCGGGTGCCACCAAGGTCGAATTCTGCCTCGCTCACATTCCTCCGATTACGGAACACCGCGAAACGCATGCCTACCGCTGCCAGGCGCCGGATCTCCTGCTCAAAACCATTGATGGTGCAGCCAAGGGCTTTGAATACTTCGCGGGATGTACCAGAGTCGATTTGCTTGAGATGCGTTCGGCCAAATTTTCGCGCAAGCGATCCAGACAACTTGATCGTGGTCATGCCCGAAGCATAACTGGTAGATGTCATATTTCTCTTCCAATAAAAAACCGCCTTTCGGCGGTCTTGTGATCATCGGCACTGCTGAAGTGAATCTCGTAATCCCGAACGTCCTAGCTGAGACCATGCGACACGCTGGTAGAGTTTCGCGACACTGCCGGTTGTGGTCTGGCTGATTTCCAAAACATCGTCAGTCTGTTGGGCGAAGCCGTTCACAAGCCGGTAGCCGTGTGCGGTTTCCGTCATCGTCGCGCTTGAACTGTGCTCCTGCCATTGAGGGAACACACAGAGCGCAAATGCTTTAGGCGACTTGGCGGAACTCACGGTAACCGCTGGCGCAGATGACATTAGATCGGAAGGTGACGAACACCCCGCCAGCAAAGCAACAGCCACCGCGCCTACAAAAAATCCCATGGGGTCACTCCTGTGGAAGATGGCCACAAGATATCAGAAATGAAAAAGCCCAGCGGAGGGGCTGGGCTGGTTTCCTTCTGGGAGTATCAATTGGCTATCTTCGAAGTGATACGCCTGAGATCTGAAACTACTCGCCTCGTTGTGGCTACATGCAGCTTAGCATCGGATGATGTGATCATATCTCGGATATCGTAATCGGCTTTCGCCCGCATTAGTTTTTGTTTCCTCAATGACCTGCCAATGGCAGACAATCCACGCGAGGAAGCACTATACCTAAAAATTAAACGTTCGTGAGCGGTTTTAATATCTTTCGCTTCAGGCAAGGAAAGAAATGAGGCCGTGATAACAGCCTCATGGTAAAGCGCATAATAACTTCGGCTTACACTGGCCCTATTGCTGGCTTCGTTCTCGCCTACTATCAGGCTCTCAGCCAGCGCTAAAAGCTCATCACTACATACAGACATAGTAACCTTCATTCGCCGTAAGCACCGCACCTTCCTCATGAGGCGCCACTCCAATTGACAGGAACCTATCAATCGCATCGTTGTACTTTGAGCCTAACGCCTGATCTATCGCGCTATCGATTGCCATTAAATGATCGGTGGGGCCCTTAACCATAAAACGGTAGAGAATCCCCTCCCCCTGCATAGCGAAAACATCCAAGGCTATATGCGGATGTCCGCTCATCGATTGAATTATCTTCGATGCAGTCTCAATCCTCGCACTAACCTGATCGTCCGTAGCCCCTATCTCGTTCATTATCTCCGCAGCAGCCAGCAAGTGTTCGCTTACTTCGCCACTTTGCTTCCCCGCCTGGACGTATAAATCAGCAGCCATTCTAAATAACCCCAACTGTACACAACCATCCGCAACGCCGGCCAGGCCGGCGGGGTCCGCATCCTCAATATCGATGCCGAGCAGCACTTTCTTGGACAGTTCTAAGTCGCCGCAAATATACAACGCATGAGCCTTTGAGATCGTTGCGGCGAGCGGCATCAAGCCAGCCAGAACCGCATCTTCGAACAGTTGCAGTGATATTTCTTTTTTACCAAGATACGCATAGAGATAACCTTGCTCATGCAGTGCAATTGCAATTGTCGAATCTCTCTGGCGCGATGGAATGATGAGGTCGTCGAACTTTTTGATTAGTCTGTGAACTTTCAGCTCATCCACGGCATGCCGGGCAGCGATTTCGCTCCACAGATTTCGCCTTTCGGTGCTCAGATCGTTAACAACAGACTTAGATTCGGGGCGCATGCAGAGACGCTCAACACAAAAATATAGCCTAGGGATATTCTACCCTTTAGTCGATACTGGTTGGACATCCAATGCTGACGCTTGATGCCTGAGGATCAGGCGTGTCCGGTCGAGCCAGGGGCCACCGAAAACGATAATTTCGCTCGGGCGCCCATACAGGTGGTGCAGTAGGAATGGCCCAGGGCCGAACGTTTCAGCATTCTCGCCAGGCAGTCCTGGGTCAGTGCCGAGGAATATCCCTGCATGGTTGGGGTGCGCCGTCCGCCCCACCTCCATGACGACCATGTCGCCGCGCTGCGGCTTGTCGACGCGGTAAAAACCGGCTGCCTCGTAATGCGCCTCGTAGAGGCTGGTGTTGTCCTTGCTCTCCCACCAACCGTCGGCGCGCTTGAAGGCCTCGAACTCCAACCCCCACTCCCGCTTGTACCAGTCCGCACAGACCTGCCAACAGTCCCAGGCGCCGTGGACGAATGGGCGCTTGAGCAGCGGCGTCTCGCCGGTGGGTGTCATCGTCCGAAGGTCGCCTTCAGGCCAGCTCAGGATGTGCCAGGGAAGCTCGGTTGCTTCGCACATGGCCAAGTCCCTGGGTGACGGCCGGCTGGTGGCGTCCGGGTGGGAGTGAACAATGCCGATCACTTCGCCCAGGTCTTCTGCCGCGGCGTATTCCTCCGGATCGATGCGGAACTCCTCGTTCGGCTCGGTTGCGGTGTTCGTGCAAGGGAAATACCGCTGCTTTCGACCCACGGCCAGCAGCAGCCCACAGCACTCCTTCGGATACTCGGTCGCAGCGTGAGTCTGGATCGCGCTCAAGATGTGTTTGCGCATGGTCAGCTCCGGGCGATCAGGGAAACTGCAGGGAATCCGCCGAAAGGCAGCGGGTTTCCCTCACCGAAGCGTGGGATGCAGCCGCGGCCCAGGGTGGCATCACATTCGTCAAGCTCCGGGTTGTCGGTGACGACTCCGTCCTTGGTCACGTAGGGGCCGGTGTAGCCGCAATTCGGCCCACGGTAGCCACCGGTGAGGCACCAGTGGCACAGCGTCGTGGCTTGGCGGCCGATGGACTCGCCACCAAAATCGCCCGGGCTGGCAAGCTCCCAGGTTACCGTCTCCCCGTCCTCGTTCGTCTTTTGGTCGATGTACCAGACCTCGATCGTCTCTTGGGTTGGGTCGGCCTGAGGGTTGCCGTCGGGGAAATTCTCGGCGTCCAGGTACGTGCCCAGCGTGTGCCGCATGGTCAACTTGAACTCCAGCAGGTCGTCGAAGGCCAAGCAAAGCGCTGTGATCCGACCGTTGACGTTGCCTACAGAGAGCGTGGGGCGGACCGCCGTGCCGTCGCCGTTGGATTCGATGCCATCGATCTGCATCGGCCAGGCGCTGTATTCGTTGCCTTGCCAGTAAATTGGCTTGGCCGGCAACTCATCGGCCCCAGCGCCGGCGGCGATCAACTCGGCCGCCGTGTGCGGAATTGCGTGCCCGTGGAAGCGCAGCACATCCGCGCCATAGTCCGAGCCGTCCAATTCGAAGAGCAGCACTTCGCTGCCAGGCTCGAGCACCTGGATGTCACTGATCAGCGGCATGATTGCCCCTTAAGGGAGAAAAGATTGGGTGAAGGTAGTAGTCAGGGAGAACCAACCAGCGCCTTTGGGCGTTATCGATGGAGCAGTGCCACGGAAGAAGGAAAGCTCCCCCAACGGAGGCGTCCAGAAGAAAGACTTGTGCCCGGCATGGCGATCCAGAAAAGCTTTAATCTCCAGCGCAACTGCCTCCCGCACAACGAACGTCAGCGGCCAGGAATCGATCCGATTGTTCGGGCCGTCCCCCACCACCTGCTCATAACCGTTGCCGAACTTCGAAGATCGGGTTCGGTATTCCGGCGTGCTGGTGGACTCGACCATTGGGCACCAGTCAAAAGTTTCAACGGCCATTCACAAGCCTCCAAATTTTTCCGCCTGGCTGCGTCTCCCTGACGATTTCCTGCTGTGCGCCGCGTTTTGCGACATCGGCGTATGCTTGGCCCAGGGCCTGAGAGTCTTGCTGCGATGCTCCAGCGCCAGCGCTCGGCACCTCAAAGGACTGATTGATGACGATCTGCCCAGGCGCGGTTGGCACTGCGGAAGATCCTCCTGACAGCCCCACATAGCCGCCATCCGCATACCCTCGCTTGTTCAGATTTACCAGGTACTCCTTCATCCCAGGACGATCCACGACCTCCTTACGGATCACCACCTCGCCGCCGTGGACAATGCCCGCCGGCTCGTACTTCCCGCCTGAGCCGGTGTAGCCGCCATCATCAAACCCGTACTGGGCGCTATAGCCAGCGGCCGTGCTCCCCGCCGAGACGGGCGCACTGCCGCCGCCGAAAGCACTCCCAATTGCAGTGCCCAGGGCGCTCCCCGCGATGCTGCTGAAGACGCCCGATGCAGCGGACTCCAATGCCATCTTGGCGATCATCTTCGCAAAGCTCGTGGCCACGTCTCCAAAACTCTCGTCGGCACCGAACGCCCAATCAACCGCAGCGTCAGTGAGACCGTCATAGAGCGATGTGAAGGCCGACTTGGCCTGACCGGCGACGTCCTTCGCCTGGTCAAGATAGTTCTGGAAGGCCGAGGATGCTCCCTGCGTCCAGTCGCCCCGGGCTTCATCCTCGGCCGCGTAGAAGCTATGTTGCATGGCCAAGCGCTGATCAAGCGCCGATCTCAATGCCTGGGTTTCCTTGTCATACAGCTCGGTGCTGAATTGGTCCTTGTTGCTCTTGTTGTAATCCGAAGTCAGCTTGTCCAGCTGCGATTGGTAGGACTGCTGAATGCTGCGCTGCTCCTGCAAACGCTTGCGTTGTTGATCGCCCAAGCCGATCCCAGCTAGGTTGTTGTCGAGGCCCTGCTGTGCACTGGAAAGCTGGCTTTTCAGATTCTCATCGAACGCCGCGAGCTTACGACTGGTTTCCAGGCTTTTTTCGCGCAGCGTGTTCTCAGTTTCGAGAGCCGCGTTGCGCTTGAGCTGGGCGGTGATCAGGTCCTTGTTGGCCAGTAGCGACTGCTGCTCTGCAGTGAGTGTTTTCTTACCCTTGATGTCGGCGAGCTGTTGCTCCCACTCGACCAGCTTCTTCGCGTTCGTGCCAAGGATCTGGCTGGCAGCGGTCTGATCGCCGATCAGGGCGCTTTGCTGCTGCAACACAGCGTACTGCTGCTTCGCCTGATCGAGCGCCTTAATACCCGCGTCCTCACGGTACTGCGGCGTCTTGGCGGTTTTGGGATCCTTGTATTTTTCGTTGATAGCGGCGATGTCTTTCGCCTGCTGCTCGGCGGAGATCAACAACGAGCTATTGCCAGAGGCCTTGGCCTGGGTGACACGACGTTCAACCAGCAGCCGGTAATCCGCCAGCTCACGCTCGCGTTTTACCGAATTGCTCTCCGTTTCCTTGCGGAGCTTGTCCAGTTTGAGCTGGTCATCAAGCGCGGCCTGTTGTTGCTGCTGGGCGTACCCTTTTGCGGCCGCCCGCCGATCCTGTTCGGCCTTGAGCAGTAGCTTTTCAGTTTTCTCCCGCTCAATCGCTTCCGTGCGAAAGCTGTCATCGGGCGTCAGGTTGCTGAGCGGGTCCGCTGGTTTGCCTCGGGCATTGCGCTTGTTACGCGCTGCCGCGTTGTCGGCAATGGCGTTCAGTTGCTCGTCGAGTTTGGCGATCTGCTGGTCGAGGGTTTCCTCGCGACCAACATTCAGCGCCGCATCCCACGCCCCCTTGGCGGCGCTCTTGACAGAACCCCAGCTCGCCTCGAGGTATCCGAGGTTCTGCTTGATTGCAGTGGATGTCCGATTCAGACCGTCCTCATAGGTGGCGGTCGCCAGCGCGGCCGCTTCCTGAGTCCTGCCCTGCTCCTGCAACGACTTGATGTTTTCGTAAGTGGTCGCCGTAAGGAAGTTCATCGACTCGTTGAGTTTCAGAATCTCCGCGACCGGGTCCGTGGCGATCTTCTTGAAATTATCAACCGTCGTACCGGCCGCGATCCCGGTCGCCGACTCGTATTTGATCGCAGCTTCGGCGATGGACTCGAACGCCGCTACCGGAATTCGGGTGGTCGCTGCCAGTTGCGCCAAAACCTCGGACGCCTTGCCGACAGTGCCACCAACACTCGACACCTGGCGTGCCATCGAAGCCAAGTTGCTCGCGGTGGTACCGGCAGTGTTCCCGGTCCCTGCAAGCGACGTGTTGAAAGCAGTGGCCTCGTCGGAGCCCTGCTTGTAAGCCAGGGCCAGCACCGCCGCGGCCGCTGCCGCGACGGTGAACGGATTCACCAGACCTAGTACGTAGCCACCGAGAGCTTTGGCCGCCGGCACCACGCCGCCGAACATGTCCTTGAGCTGACCGCCCTGCTGGAGGAAAACCGTCAGCGGGTTCTGACCGGCCTGCAACGACACGGCGATATCGGTGAACTGAGCCGGCACACCGCGCAGGTTGGCCGCGTACTGCTTGGCGGTCTGGCCGTTCTTGGCCATGACGCGGTCAACCTTCTCGAGCGAATCCCGCTGTTCCTTTAGCTTGTTGAGGTACATGGTGAAGTCGGCATTGTCGAGCCGGCCGGCTGCGCGGTGTTTGCGCAACTGCTCTTCCATTTTGTCGAGGCGCCCATAGGCCCCGATCACCGGGTCAATCTGACCGACCAGCTTATCCAGTTGATCGGCCTGATATTTGGCCTCCTTGGTGGCAGACTTAAATTTCCGCTCGACGCGATCCATGCCTTTTTCAAAGCCGCCGGTGTTAGCAACCAGATCGACCGTCAGTTGGCCAAGTGAATCAACCGCCATAAATCACCTCTTGACCGACTGCAGCAGCGCTAACAGATCCTGCGGCGTGGCTTCTTTTGGCTTGGGCTTTTGGCCCCGATCAGGAAGGAAGTCATCAAAGGTCGCCTTCCCTCCGTGCACGTTGTTGAGCAGCGTCGCCAACATTGCGAAACCATGTTCGAGGCGGATGCCAAAGTTCAGCGATCCAGCCTTACGGGCGTACCGCATCCAGTTCATCGCCTCAACATAGGTCAGGTTTTGCTTGGCTTCCGCGATCGTGCGCCCGCCGATGCCCGCGAGGACGAGCTCGTGCCAGAACTCTTCCTCGGGATCGATTTTTTTTCCAGCGCGCCCTCCTTCATCTGATTGACCTCGCCAATCGCCGAAAGCAGCACGATTGCCAGCTCAGCACACAGCGGGCCATGCCCGGTCTCAGGTCCACCGACGATGTCAGCGACGGTGAACACTGGCTTCCCATCCTTGTCGACGATGCAAGACGCAATTCGTTGCGCGGTAATGTCCATGCCCCGATCCTGCGCCTCCCAGCGCTCGGTGACAGAGATATACGACTCATGAGCCACATAGACCGTGGCTTTCTGAAGGACACCGCCCGAGTGCCATTGAATTTCCTTCTTCACCGACGGCGCGGCGAACGCACCGGCGGCTGCCAGCGCAGCGATACTCAGTTCCATGGGGATTCCTTAAAGAGAGGTTTTGGCGATCAGCTCGATCTCGCCGGACACCTGAATACCGACGTTGGATTTCACAACATCACCGAGCCCGAAAGTGAACGGGAACGCGTTCATGTAGCCCTCGAAGGTGAGCCAGGTCCGGGTATCCGGAAGATCGAAATCGACGCTGTCATTGACCAGGGCGCGAGCCGATGCGCCGGTGCCTGAACCGCCGGTGAGAGCAACCGTAGGCACAGTGGTGTACCCGGCGCCCGGGTTGGTGATGGTGAAGCCGGTCACTTTTCCATCAGCAATCTGCGCCGTAGCAGCCGCGCCGGTACCGCCACCGCCGGTGATTGCAACCGTTGGAGCGGTGGTATAACCCGAACCAGCCGAGTTCAGCACGATACCGGCGAGCGAGCCTTCAGCACCTACCAGAGGCTGAATACCGGTTTCGGTATCGAAGTTATAACCGTCCGACCAACCCACAACCCACTTGAGCTTGGTACCCGCTTTTTTCAACTGGTGCAGACGCAAATGGGCAGGGTTTTTAGGATCGATGTTCAGACCGAAAGACGCGGACCCCGGCTCCGCCAAACCGGCTTCGTATTCGCGCGCCTTGGATTTGGTGCAGGTCACGTCCATCTGTGCGATTGCGGTGTCAATCCCGTCAAGCGAGGTGAAGCAACCGACGTCGATTACGGTGTTGTTAGCCGGGTCCAGCGCGAAAAGCTCTGTGCCTTGGGTATTAATGGTCAATTTGGAACTCCCCGATTTCCTGTGAAATCACTGTTTGACGGGCATAAAAAAACCCGCCGTAGCGGGTCGTTCTTTCTGATGCGATCTACTGGTTCACAAGCCAGGCGACGTCGAAACCTTTTCTGTAGTTGCGCGTGTCCTTGTCTCGGGTATCAACGCCGAAACCGGTGATGTATGCACGTTTGGCGATCGCACTGCGGAGGGCTTTCACAACCGCTTCAGCAGAGGACGCCGTCTCGGCGTACACGTCCACCTGAAGCCCATACCGATCCGTATCCGGAATGCCGTTGACGTAGTTGATCGGCGACCCGCTGACGACTTGCCAGACCGCGTACGGTCGGGGCGTTTCCTCTGGCGCTTCGCCGTGCGGATAAAGCCGGGTCGGGTTGATGCCAAGCAATGCAGTGACCGCAGGTGACGCGGCGCACACCGTAAAAATCGGGGCGGCCATCAGTTAACTCCCAGCTTGATCAGTTGATACTTGGCCGAACTCAGAAACTCCTTGAACACTGCCTCGCGGTTATTCGCCAGGGCCGGACGGAGGAAAGGTTTCGCCCGATTTTTCTCTGTGCCGAGTTCTACCCACCACCAATAGAAGGTGTTGCCGCCCTTCTGCCCGCGCTTGCGCATCCGCACACCCACAGAAATGATCACGGCGCCGAGTTCTTCACCGAGCGCCTTGCGCTCGATCATGGCCAGGTTGGCCGGGATAAAGTTGGCAGTTTCCGGGTCGTCGATCCGAGCGGCGCGATCCTTCGCGTCGAGCAGAACGATGTCCATCGCATCCTTGGCGGCCGGCAGGACCACCTTTCGGCGCATTTCTTCGGCCAGGCCTTTGAATCGGGCTGACAACTCGTCGGCGCCCTTGAGGTTGTATGTGACCCAATCAGCCATCACTCACCCCAGAGGTCACCAGAAGCGTCAGATACTCCTTGCGAGAGTTCGCGTCGGCCAGTGGAGGCCCGACGATTCCGCAAACAGTGCCGTCATCTAACACAACACGCATTGCAGCGGTGATACCTTCGCGCTGGCGAATGATGACCCGGCTTTTCGCCTCGGACTGGCCAGCCTGGGCGGCGATAAAGTCACGGGCGCTCAAATCTTCAATTGAAGCCCAGACAGTGGCGAACTCAACCCATTGCGCAGTCAGTTGCTCACCGGTTTGTGGATCTTGAGCTGTGACCTTGTGTTGGATCTGCACCCGATGTCGCAGTTTTCCGGCCTGCATTAGAAACGCTTCCTGTACCAGAGCAGCCTATCGACTGCGAGAGGAACGGCTGAAGCAGCGCCGCCCACCACAACAGCTTCACGGTTGGAGTACCAGTGACCTACGAGCAGCAGAATTGCCTGCTCGACGTCACGGGTAAGTCCCATCTGCTCCGGTTCGACGGGATCAGCATCCACCAACTGCCGGTCGCAATGTTGCTCAACATGTGCCTTTGCCGCTTCGAGATAGCCACCGATCAGCGCATCTTCTTCGTCGCCATCAACCCGCAGATGTATTTTCACGGTGGTCATGTCGAGCATTTACTTGACCTCTTTGGGCGCCGCCGGCTTACCTTCCTTCGGTTTGGCCACCTTGGGCTTGCCATTGGCATCGAGCTCAACCGCCAGGCCTTTGCCGAGCAGCACATGGGCGTACTCGTCATCGACTTCTTGGAACTCCTGCCCACTTTTCACCTGCGGCGAGTTGGCGCCCAGCAGTTCGGCGTTACCAACAAAACCCCACAGAGCCTTGATTTTCATGCTGCCTCCAGTAACAGAAAGGGCCGGCGAATGGCCGGCCCTGAACAGTGGTGGTGAATTACGGCGTGACGGTGAACTGGCCCTTGACCAGCGCCTCCCGGCGGCGAACGCCCAAGCCCAGGCGCTCTTCGGCCAGCAGCGCAACCATGTTCTTGATGAACATGTCGTTGATCAGACCCATTTTGAACAGGTAGGTCATACGGTCGAAGAGGATTGCAGCACGCGCGAAGTTAGCGATCAGGAACTCGCCACCAGTATCCGCATCACCCTCGTCCATGCTGTCGGAGGTGATTACCGGGCGCCCCCACAGAATCGGGGTAACCAGGCCTTGCAGGTTGGCGAACAGGTAGCGGTTCTCACCATCCTTCTGCAGCTCGATATTCATCCAGTCGAGCTCGCTCATCACCACGCCATCAGCGGACAGCTTCGACTGCTTGCGCACCTGGTAGATACCGCGGCGCACGATGTCAATCGAGGTATCGCCAGACTTTGTCAAGGTGGCGTCGTAGACAGTGGCTTGGGTCATCAGCCCATTCAGGTTTTCGCCAGTACCATCACCTTTAAGGATCTGGTTTTCTTCTTCGAGCTTCAGGTCGTAGCGCAACAGTTCCTGGATGTACCCCTGCATTTGAGGCACGTCGGACAACGCCTCTTCGGTGACCGGCATCCATACCGCGATCTTTTTGACGCGATCGGTTGCCGATTCGAAGGTAACGTTGCTTGTCGGCTTGGTGCCACCTTCAGCTACCGGCGCGGCTCCGCGGGTATGCAGCAGCTCACGGAAGTAGGTGTAGTTCTGGCCGGTGACCGGGATGGCGGTGAGCAGGTCGCGAATCCGTAATTCTTGTCGAATGCCAGGCTGAATGACGGCGTCGTACACCGGTGCAACGATACCGGCGCTGGTGACCTTTACTTCTTTCATCGCGGCCAGATCAGACTTGGTGACCTCGATCTCGGCACGGTTCGAGGAGTTCGAAGACAGGGCCTTGTAGCCTTCATCGCTCTTGATCATGTCGATGAACGATTTGCCCTCGCCCGGGCCGCCACGCAGCTTGACGCCCTTCTGCTCCAGGTCCTGGACTTGGTCGATGACCTTCTGCAACTCGCCTTTTTGGTCTTCGATCTGCTTCTTCAGGTCACCGGTGACCTGGTTACCTTTTTGGACTTCGTCCATGGCCGCGTCGTACTTCTTCTGCAGCCCATCGAAGCCAGACTTCAGTTGCAGCTCCAGGGAATCCTTCAACTCTTTAACTTCGCTCATGGCGATACTCCGAAATGGTGGGTGAACAGTTTGGAAATGTCTTTCAGCTCATCCACGATCGCCGTGGCCTCGCTTCCACCATCACGGCGTAGCGCGGTATAGCCGAGCGAAGCGACTGCTGCCGCTTCCTTCTGCGAGAGCCCCACGCGTTCGCGCAGGGCTTTCTCGAAAAGTCTGATGTCCGACTTCACGCTAAGGACTTGCGCCTCGGGGTTCATGCCGAACGGTACGAAGGAGGCCTCCCAGAGTTCGGCCTCCTTGATGAGGCGAACACGCCGGCCGGCGCGGTCCTCGAAATCTGCCTTGATGGTGTTGAAACCGATCGACATGCTGTCGAGGATCCCGGCCTTCATCAGTTCGTACGCGTCTTTTGCGTAGCTCACCGCCTGGTTGACCTTCCCTTTCACCAGAAGGCCGTGGTCGTCCTGCGTAAAGTCAGCCAAGCCGACTAGCCGTGTCAGGTCGTGATACAGCGCGAGCTTTAACTTGCCACTGCGGGTTGTTTTGACTTTGGTAAAAGCACCGGGAAGGATGACGTCGTCGCCGAGGTCGATGTTGTTGAACACCGCCGCGTAGCCCTCGAAATTGCCGGCGTCATCCACGGCTTTCAGTTCGAACGGGACTTCAATTATTGACATTAGTCTGCATCTCCCACCGGGTGACCTTGTTGTATTCGTCGCCATCCAGCGGCGGCAGGTTCTCTTTCTCGCGAACCTCGTTGATGAACATCCATCCAGACCCGCCAGAACCGCCCAGGGCAGCCTGGTAGTAAGCTGCTCGCCCTGCGCTGTCGGCACGAAGAAGCCCTTCGACGGTGAACTCGACGAAGCGGGATGACTTGCGATAAACCTTGTCGTTGAGCTCGTCTTCAACAGCGTCGATGTAGGGCTTAAGACCAAAGGTGATAAACCCGGTGAGCTGCTGCTCGAGGTTCGAACCCATGATGGAAGTCTTGCCAGCCCGGTTGGCCAGCCAGAGCGGCACACCGTAGATCCCCGCCAGCGCCTCTTCCTGGAACTGCTGAGACTCAATGAATTGGGCGTCTTTCTGACTGAGTCCAGCGGGCACAATCTTCGGGTTGCCCTGCAGAATGGCCATCTTGCCGATATCGTCGACGTCGCCTTGGCGCACATCCGGAAACTTTTCCATTACCTGGGCTTGCTGGGCCTTGGTCAGGAACTGCTCGTAGATGACATAGCCACCCGTGAAGCCGCCCTTGCGCATGAAACGGGAAGACCATTGCTGACCAGCTTTGGCAAGTCCCATCGTTTCCGCTTGATATTCAATCGGCGAAAGCCCAACGATGCCGTCCAGGCTGAACAGCTTGAAATGCAACATGTTCTCCGGAGAAACCGGAAAACGCTCGCCCTGTGGTGGCGTCACCCAGTAAATCAACTCGTCTTCAGTATCGATGGTGACGGTGTCGAACTTCAGCGGTACGAAACCGATAGCCTCACCGTTTCTGTTGCGCTCGATAAGCGCAAAAGCATTGCCCCGCAGAGCCATGTTCACCACCACGAACTTGAGGAAGTTCAGCAGGGTCATGTAGGGGTTGGGCTTGCGCAAAAGCTTGAGTGCCCGATCTGTCGACGGCACTGCTTTCCGACTTCCCTCGGTGTCTGAGTACAGCTTGAGCGGAAGGCCGCTCAGCGACTCGGAAAGGATCTTTACACACGACCACACCATGCTGATGGAAAGTGCAGTCTTCGTGGTTACACGGACACCGGCCTTGGTTCGTTTTCCTCCGATTTCCATGTCCACTTCGACGTAATCGCCCGTGGTCGGATCGGTGTAACCGAAGAATCCCCAGGTACGGGGGTTGTACCAGCGAAATGTCATGGTCAGCCTACTAATCCGAAAAAGCCGTTATTGAGGTAATCGTCCATGCCACCGCGTGCCTCAGGATTCAGAGCTAGCAGTGAAACGGCGTTGAAGGTGGCCATGAGCGGGTCGATTTTCGCGGTGCCTGAGGCCTGTTTCGTGATCAAGAAGGCATTCGCTGACGGCACACCCTTCGCGTTGCCGCAGGCCCAGGACATCAGGGGTTGGCCACAGTGAAGAAGAGCGCCCTCGGCGAGCTTGCGCTCGGTAGTTTTGATAGCCCCTGTCAGCTTCCAGCCTTGCGAAATACCGATTACCTGGTCTTCTGCTATGCCCGCATCGGCCAGTGCATCGAGAACCGCGCCGATGCCGGCCGGATCGAGCCCAACCTTGTCGAGCAAACCTGCCGCGTTGATCCGAGCGACAGTCGCCGCGAGGTGGGCGACGTCATCGCCGATCTTTTGCACCAGCGTTAGGTCACCTACCTCCGCCAAGTCCATCAACCGCGGTGCCTCTGACTTCCGGCGCTGCAGGACAGATGGGTGAGCGTAAGCGTGTGCCCAGTGCAGCCAGGTTCGCGACTCTCGCACACGCCCCATGACCGCCAGACCCAGCAAGTCATCCAATCCGCCACCGTCGACGCCCACCACGATCACTTCGCAGCGCTCGATGAGCGAATCCAGCGTTAGGCCCTTCTCTGCCTGCGGCTCCCAGAAGTCGGCGCCGACCCAGCTGTCGGACATGAGCGCAAGGCCGATCTCAATGTTGAGGAACTTGGCCAGAAAGCCTCGAACCTCGGCTTCACCGTCGAGTTCGGCCTGCATAAACAGTCGTTCAAGGGTTGGCCTGTCCACCGAGTACCCCATGTTGGGGTTCACCAGGTGGAAATTCTCAGGCCGTCGAGCCTCGCCGCTTTCGATCATCTCCGGCGGAAATTCGTAGATCACCGGAAGGAAGCGAGGATCGTCGATTCGACCTTCGCGCACACCACGCGCATAGCTCAGTTTCGACTTGAATATTCCGGCCGGTGGCTCGTTTGACTGAGTCGTCAGCCAGATAATGAAGCCTTCCGGACGAGACAGAAGTCCGCCCGTAGCCTCCCGGATCATGTCTGGCGCCTTGACGTTCTTGCCGAACAGCCAGGCCTCGTCGATCAAAACGCCAACGGCCTTTTTGCCACCGACAACGTCGCTATCTGCCGCGACGACCTTCAGCGTTGCCCCAGTCTCGCGGTGCGTGATCAGTTTCAGGTGCGGCTGAACGTGAAGCAGGTCACTCAGCTCGTCGTCGTGCTTGACCATGGCCGCGCATGGCTTGAAAGCGTTGTCGGCAATCTCCTTGGTCGGCGCCAGGATGATGAACTCGGCTTCCAGTCGCCAGTTGCGAATCAGCGCCGTCAGCATGATGGCCGCCGCGATTGTCGATTTGGAGTTCTTCTTCGGAATGCAAAGAAAGTACTCGCTGATCAGGCGATGGCCTGTTTCGCTGTTGTAGCTACCAAAAATCGCCCCAGCAAAATCAATAACCCAGGGTGCACACGCCGTTTCGATGGTTGGACAGCCGGGCGCGTCCACAATCTTCAGCGAACGGAAGACCTCCAGCCCTTCCTCGGCCTCGGCGGGAAACAGTGGCGCCGGGATGATTGATTCGCCCACAGAGAGACGCTGCCACCAGTCCGGGCAGGCAGTTGTCCAAAGCATGGGTTACTTCCTTACAACGGTGAGCGGCGGCTTGCCGGCGGAGTACTTACCCTTACCGGCTTCCTTGGCCGCCTGCTCCTTCAGGTCCTTCTTGCCTGCTTCACCCTTTTTGCCATGAACATAGGGCACAGCTGTCTGGGCAGCGTTGCGGCGGTCGAATACCTTGGCCCTGGGCTCGTTCATCAGCGCCAATAGCCAGACCAACGGGTCTTCGGTGGTAGGAAGGCAATCTAGAAACTCGCCGCCGCCTTCCTCCGTCTCGTCAGCTGCTTCTGGTTGCTGCTCGCGGCGTTTGCGAGGTTTCTCGGGATTAACACTGAGCTCGGCTCGACGAGCAAGGATCGCACTTGCAATCTTGGGGTCATTGGCCCAGCGCGAACCGGCGGCTGAAGCCGTTGAAGGCTTGCAACCTGCGGCTTCCGCCGCTTCTTTGTTGGACGCACCACGAGCTTTAGCGTCAACAAACTGTCGCTGTTTGTCTGTTAACACCATTAACAAAATACCTTGGGGTCGGGAAAAAAAGTGCAAATGAGATCGGGCGCGGTCTGGGGCGTATTATCCCCCTATATTTAGACCCCCCCCTCCATAGGAATCCTCAATTGCACCATTTCGGTGCGCTTCTAATGAGATTTGTCTCATTCTCCTGCAGGCCGCAGGATCCCTTGGCGGGCTCAGGCCTGCCCAGCCTCCTCGGCCTGCTTGACCGAATCGTGGCAGGGCTTGCAGAGGGTCTGCCAGTTGGATCGATCCCAGAACAGGTCCATATCGCCGCGATGCGCCACCTTGTGGTCAACGACGGTCCCCGCAGCAACTCGTCCTGAACGCGCGCAGTAGACGCAGAGTGGGTGATCACGCAACCAGATCTCGCGGGCCTTCTGCCACTTGTAGCCGTAGCCACGCTGCGCCGATGTTTCTTTGGTGGCACGCCATGAGTTCGTGTTCACGGCCTGGAGCCGATCAGTCTGGGGTTGAACCCTGCTTCCCAGCGTCTTCAGCCTTGCCATTGGGATGGACTCCATTCGTTGGCGCGGGGTTGATGATCGACTTCGCACGATCCGCTGCGATCCTCAGCCACTTAGCTGCCCGTGCACGACGAGCGGCACATCCATTACATGCGGCCATATCAGTCCACCTGAACGATGCGTGCAACGTTGCCACGAGCACGCCAGACCAGCACCGCAGCCAGGCCGTAGAAGGCCGTGTTAAACCACGACGCATCAGCGAACTCCCCTTCCAGCACCATGCGGCCGACAAGGCTGACACACTGCATGCCGGTAACCGCACAGGCCGCCCAGGCGATGAGAGAAACGGTCAGTTTGTACCGGGAGTTCGGGTACGGGCTGTAGCGCAACCCGATCATGATGAAGATGACCGCA
>Ga0182006_1001156_pt1 | contig 16626 bp, 17 predicted proteins | sample Sormic07211104_1_FD_123022 | JGI IMG/M metagenome (GOLD analysis project Ga0182006, IMG submission 123022) | Rhizosphere microbial communities from Sorghum bicolor, Mead, Nebraska, USA - 072115-104_1 MetaG | ecosystem: Host-associated > Plants > Roots > Rhizosphere | place: USA: Nebraska...
GCACCGGGGTTCCGGCACCGCCTTCGCTGGCGAAGCTGACCTGTGCCAGCGCACTGCCCTGGCCGCCATGGGTGACGATCCAGCCGTGGTCCATCAGCACGGCCATGTCGAGCAGGTCGCCATAGAACGCGGCGGCGCGCGACGGATCGGACGTGGCGATGTTGGCGACGACGCGTTTGACGGCCATGGCACGCTTCCGTTGGAAAGGACACGTCGAGACTGCCCGACCTTGCGCGTAAACAGAAGAGCCCCGTCGGAGACGGGGCTCGCCAACAGCCCATCATGGCTGGGCTTAGACGGCGCCACAGCGCTCCATGATGCAACGGTCGTACTCGTACTGGCATTCCATGGCATCACCGCCACCGGACAGACACGCCTGATAGGCCTTCCAGCAGGGCAGATCGCAGGGCGGAATCGGCCCGGCCACGGCAACCGAGCCGCTGCAGGCCAATGCGAACACGGCACCCACGATCATTTTCCTGAGAATACGCATCGACATCACTCCCTGATAAGCCTGGTGAGCCCAGGCCGGCTCACCTTAGCGTCGCTGCAGGGATAACAGGTGAAGATGGCAGCGACGCCGCTTCGCCTCAACGCCCGAAACGGCGCGATGCAGGAACACCGTCGGGCGCCGGGACGTGGCTGTTCGCGCAACGGTGCCGATAGCTTCGATGCTCCTCTATCCGGTCCCGCAATGCTTGTGCCAGCGGTTCATCCGCTGCCAGCGCGTCGATGACGCCTGGCCATATGCCGTTGTCGCTCCAGCGCAGGAACCGGACATAAACACTGCGCCAACTTCCTCTGTCAGGCTTGAGCTCATGCCAGACAACATCGTTGTCGACCACCCACAGCACCTGCTCCACGAAACGGCGGTAATGCCCCTGGTTGCCACGGGCCCTCGTACCCACACTGCCCGGCAGGCGCTCAAGCAGCTGCGACCACTGCACATCCGTCAGCCTGTGCATGCCGACTTCCGTCGCCTGAGGGTCTGCACATGGTGTTTTACCCATCGCTTCATCACCTGCCATCTGCGTGCTGCCCGGCGCCGACGTCGCCTTGATTGGTCAACTCAAAGGTGGCAAGGCGGCATCGGGGCCGGGGAGCCATGTACAGCGACGATCCGATACCGCCCTGCCGGGGTCGGTCCAGGCAATCCGGGGTGCGCCACGATCCATTTCCTTCAAATCCTGTGGCGATCGCCAGTTCCGACATGACCGATGCTATCCATGCACGGGTTGCAGAGTATTGCCGTACGCCTCGAAGATGTGTCGGGGTGTGACAGCCGCACCGGTTCCATCTACACGCCTGGCAGGAAGACATAGCCAATACCCCAGACGGTCCGCAGAAAACGGGGCGCCGCAGTATCCTCACCCAGCTTGCGGCGCAAGCGCGACACCTGCACATCGATGCTGCGGTCCGCCACATCAGCACCTGCGCCCTTCAGACTCTCCAGCAGATAGTCACGTCCCAACGGGCGGCCAGGATGGCGCAGGAAGATTCGCAACAGCTGCAGTTCGGTACTGGTCAGCATCACCGGCTGTTCATTGCGACGCAGCTCCATGGTTGCGCCGTTGAGAACAAACGGTCCGAACGATGTACTGCCTGTCGCGCTCCACAGCGCCGTAGCCAGCGTCATGCGCTGCCGCCGCTGCAGCGAACGCAATCGCGCCACGACCTCACGCGGTTCGAACGGTTTTCCAAGGATATCGTCGGCGCCCATCTCCAGACCCATGATGCGATCCGTTGCTTCTCCTCTCGTGCTGAGCAGCAGGATCGGTACCAGGTGACCATGGGTGCGCAATCGATGGCAGATCATCAGTCCTTCGGCGCCCACCTCATCGGAATCGATCAACACGAAGTCATGCGCTGAGCGCTGCAGAAGGCGCTCCAGGTGCGCCCTCTCATGCACGACCTGCACGGAGAAACCGTGATTGCGCAGATAGCTGCGCATGTGCAGCTCGGTCCGTGCCACCAGCAACAGCACACGGCCTGCAGGCGCATCCGCAGCCGGCACGCACGTTTCCCAGTCCAGCGAGGGAGCCGGCAGTTCACGCACGACGGCGCATCACGTCGAGCTCCGCGCCACGGGCCCAGGATCCGGCACCGCCCAACGTAAGCTTCGGCCCCCCCGGCAACGGGCGGACAGCAGCATCGTCATCATCGCTCTGCGCGCGCAGGGGCACTGGCTGCACGTCGGCTGGCGTCATCGCCGCCGTCGGGGATGGCACGAAGGCAGGTGCTCGGCGCAATCGCCGCTCGCGGGAGCGTTGCTGCTCGTCCAGGCGCCGCTGCAGCGCCTCACACAGCATCGGATTATCTTCGATGACGCGCAGGACGATCGCCCATACGCCGGCATCGCCCCAGCGCTGGAAGCGCATGTAGACGCTGCGCCAGCCACAGGTGGCCGGCTGCAGCTCATGCCACACCAGATCGTTGCCGACCACCCACAGCACTTCGTCGATGAAAGTGCGATAGCGCTGCACGTCGCGCTGCGCGCGAACCCCAAGGATTCCTGGCAGCTGCCTCATCACCTGCTGCCACTGTTCATCACTCAATCTCAGTTGCATCGTCATTGCACTCTTCCATCTGGACTGTTGCATTCGTCGTAGTTCACGGCCACGTAGAAATGCGACCTGGTACCTATAACGACTCAAGGCACACTCCCCCTACCGCTCTTTCATCGGCCATACCCGATCCATTTCCAGCGGCCGGATATGGACAGTCGTGTCCAATCCGGCCCCAAGATGAATGCCCAATCCCCATGCCTTCGCCCCCTTCTGGACGTCATCACAGCAGCTGATCTAACGTAGGCCACCGAGTAGTGCGGAGACCGGTTACGTCGATGCGTCAGGACTCCTCCCCCGCGCCGCCAGGAACATCGCCTGATGACGATGACTTCCCGGGGTTTCTCGACCGGCACTACCCCCTGCTGCTGGGCTATCTGCGGCGACGCATGCAGGCTTCCGACGAAGCCGAGGACATCACCCAGGAGAGCTTCGAGCGGCTGATGCGGTACCGTGGGCAACCCGCTGCGGCGCTGAAGCAGCTGCTGTTCCGCATCGCGTTGAACATCCTGGCTGACCGTGGCCGGCGCGAGCTGGTGGCGCAGGCCCAGTCGGGGCAGCTGATGGCCGAGCTCGGTGAAGAGGTGGCACCGGCCAGCGCGATGCCCGACCAGTACGCGTCCCAACAGCAGGAACTGCTGATGGTGCGCGAGGCAATCGGGCGGCTGCCGGAGCTGTGCCGCCGCACCTATCTGCTCAACCGGCTCGATGGCCTGTCCTACCCGCAGATCGCAATGCACCATGGTGTCAGCGTGAAAGCAGTCGAAAAGCAGATGTCCAAGGCCTTGACCCTCATCGATCGCCACCTGAAGGCACGCGGCGCAGAAACGGTACGCTCCCCATGACCTCCATTCATTCCGCCCGCGACGAACGCGACGAACGCGACGAACGCGACGACGACGATGTCATCGCTGCCGCTGCCGCCTGGGTGATCCGGCTTGAAGCCGACGACGCCAGCGCAGAGGATCGGGCATCCTTCGAACACTGGTTGCAGCAGTCGACCCTGCATCCAGCACAGTTCGCGCGCGCTCAACGCAGCCACCTGCTGGCCCAGGCACTGGCAGGTGATGAACTGTTGCGCGCCGAGCTGCACAGCGCCCGTCGCGCACCAGTCAGGCAGGCTCGCTGGCGCTGGCCCGCCGGCATTGCTGCGGCACTTGCGGTACTGCTGGTACCGCTGCTGGTCCTGCAGCCCTGGCGCCCGTCCCCCGAGCATTTCGCCACTGCGATCGGCGAGCGACGCGACGTTACCCTTGAGGACGGCAGTCGCTTGGTACTCGACACCGACACCGAGATCAGTGTGCGTTTCACGCACAGCGAGCGGCAGCTGCAACTGCTGCGCGGGCAAGCCCAGTTCACGGTCGGCGCCGATCCGCGACGCCCGCTGATCGTGACTACCGACGACGTCTGGATCCGCGATATCGGTACTACCTTCCAGGTCCGACGCGCCCTCGATGGCGTGGACGTGGCATTGCTCGATGGCAAAGTCGACATCGGCCACAAAGGGAGCTCCACCGCCCAGGCGTCGCTCACTCCCGGGCAGCAGGCGCGCGTCGATCCACAGGGACGAATCCAGATCGGCAATACCAACATCGATGCCCTGCATGCCTGGACGCAGGGGACCCTGCTGGTCGAGCGGCAGCGCCTTGACCGGGTGTTGGCCGAGATGAACCGCTATCGCACCCAGCCACTGCGCCTGGCCGACACTGCCGACGGCACGCTACTGATCAGCGGGCGGTTCAACGTACAGGACCAGCAGGCTTTCCTCGCCGCACTGGACGCAGGCTGGTCACTGACGTCCCGCCCTGGCGACCACAACGAGATCGTCCTGTACCGACGCCGCCAGTCCAACTAGCCCTCCATGCATTCTGTGCCCAGCCCGCCTCGCGCGACGCCAGCCCTCCACACCCGCCCATGACCCTGCCCCTGCACCGGCTCCCCCTGCTGCTCGGCCTGCCGTTGCTCGCCTGTAGCGTGCCCATGCATGCGCTGGCGGCTACGGCGACCACCACCGCATCACTGGCCATTGCCCCCGGACCATTGGAAGCGGCGTTGCAGGAGTTCCTCGCCCGCAGCTCGGTGAAGTTGAACCTGCTGTACTCGCCGGCACTGCTCGCGCATCGGCGCAGCAACGGCGTGGCAGCCGATGCTTCTCCCCGTGAGGGACTGGCCCAGCTGCTCGGCGGCAGCGGCCTCACCGCACTGGAAATCAGCCCCAACACCTATCTGCTGCGAGTCGCACAATTGCCGCGCCAGCGGGAAGCCGAGGCAACGCCGCGCACCTCCGAACTCGATGCCGTACAGGTCACCGGCAGCCGCATCCCGCGAACATCGCTGCAGAGCAGTGCACCGCTGTCAGTCATCACCGCCGAACAGATCCGGGCCAGTGGCAGCACGTCGCTATTCGATGTACTGCGCCGCTGGCCGGGCATGAACCCCTATCACCCCTGGGATGTATCCACCAACTTCGGCACTTCAACGACGACCCCGCTTGCACTGTCTTCGGCCACCGGCCTGCTGGCCCTTGGCCCGCAGGCCACCCTGTTCCTGATCGATGGCATGCGCACGACCAGCTTCGGCCTGACCACCCCGGGCTTCGGCAGCATCGTCCCGCTCGACAGCGTTCCGCTGGGGATGATTGATCGCATCGAGATCATCAGCGGCAGTGCATCAGCGGTCTACGGCTCCGATGCGATGGCCGGTGTGATCAACATCGTGCTAAAGCGTGACTATCAGGGCGCGGAAATCAGCACGTACGCCGGCATGTCCTCCCGCGGTGATGCCGCACGCCATGGCCTCGCCGCCAGCCTCGGTGGGACGATGGACAGCGGGGCGCAGTGGACATTGGCATTCGATCGTAGGCGCGACGACGGCCTGCTTGGCAGCAGGCGTAGCTGGGCCACGGTAGACCAGCGTGCAGCTGGCCTGGATGACCAACGATTCGCATTGGCGGCGATCAACAGCTCCGGTGTAAAACGGCCCGCAGATTGCGTCGGGAATGATGTCAGCCCCAGCGGCCAGATCTGCAGCCTGGATCCCCCCCGCTACACCCGCCTGATTCCCGCCAGTGAGTCGACAGCCGCGATGGCCACCTACCGGCAACCTCTGGGCGAGCGTGCTGAACTGGGTGCGACGCTGCGCCTGGCCGAGGCACGCTCCTTCGCACAGTACGCGCCGGCGGCGGTCCTTCTGGTCAATGACGCGCAGCCGGCGCGGCAGCACGTATTCTTCGATACCGGCCCGATCCACCTCGATTCGGACATGCACGATGCCGATCTGCTGGTGACCCTGCGTGGTGGTGGATCCCGCTGGAGCTGGAACAGTGCCGTCTTCCACCACAGCAATACCGTGATCAATCGTGCCAGCGGTATCGTCGACCTGCCGGTGGCCGGCTATGAGGAGCAACAGCTGATCGACCTGGGCTACGCCCTCGGCGGCGGACCCCACACCGCTCCCCTGCCCGGTTTCGGTGCGGAAAACCTGCTTCGTGGCCGCTATCGTGCCGAAGGTCTCAGCGCCGATATCGGCGGTCCGCTCCTGCAGCTCGCCCATGGCCCGGTCGAGGCACGCACGGGTATCGAACTACGCCACGAACATCTTGGATTCGCTACGGACCTGTCCGCCAACCGCACCGGCTACTCAAGCTACGCGGCATATCTGGGCGGCAACCCGGCTCCTTTCAACATCCAGGCGCTCCGCTTGTCCCAGTTTGGCGAACTCGCCATCCCCTTTACGCGCGGTGCGGTGCTGGACCTGGCCTGGCGCGTGGACCGCGATCCCCGCTTCGGCACCTCGTTCACGCCGCGTGCCGGCATCACGTGGGCGCCGCTGGAGGAATTGACCCTGCGCGCCTCCTATGGCGCCGGGTATCGCGTTCCCACTCTGTATGAGGAGCGTGCACCCAGCGTGCTTCCCCCGTTGGCCGGCAACGCACTGGGCCTTCCCGCCACGCCTGGGCTGGAACCCTGCAAGCTCGACACCAGTACGGTGCCGACCTGCATTCTGGCGTTCCAGCCCACCCGCAGCACTTCACTGCGCCCGGAGCGCTCGCGCAGCCTGACACTCGGCCTGCAATGGTCACCGTCGACAGCCCTGGATCTGGAGATCAATCACTACCGGATACACCGACGCGATGAGATCATTCCCTACTTTGACGCGAGTGATACGGCCTCGCTGATCCGCGATGCCAACGGGATCCTCACCGGAATCCCTGTCTACCTCGCCAATCAGGGCCGATCACGGGTGAGCGGCTGGCAGGGCCAGGGCACCTGGCGCCTGGATGGCCCAGCCACGAACCAATGGCAGATCCGCCTGCAGGCGGACTATCTCGAGACGCTCCGGCGTGACAAACCGTCGGCACCGCCACGTGGCAATCTGGCCGGTGACAAAACGCCACGATTACACGCATCCATGGAGCTCGATTGGCGCAGGGCCGCATGGAACCTGCGCCTGACCGTGCGCCATCGCAGCGGCTTGACGGCGCCATGGACCTACGTTGAAGACTCGCCAGAGCTGGTACTGGCCCGCAAGCTCCAACGTGATCTTCCTGCCATGACCACCCTCGATCTGGGCATCGGCTACGAGCCCAGCGAGCGATTGACCCTGGCATTGCAGATGTTCAATGCGACCGATCGCACGCCGAAGAACTACAGCGGCAGCCCGTTGGGCTATACCGTGGCCGACGACGATCCCATTGGCCGCTACCTCCAGTTCAGCGCCACACAGCGCTTCTAGCGCTGCCCGCGTGCTGTCGCCAGCACCAGGCCGAAGGCCACCAGCAGGCCGCCAAACACGCGATCGATCCAGTGGCGTACCGCCAGCAATCGATCACGCACCCGCCGCGTGGAAAAGAACAACGCCACCGCCGAGAACCAAGCGATGTGCAGTGCGGCGATGAACACGCCATAGCCGATCTGCACATGCAGCGGCGTGTCCTGCCGGATCACCTGCATGAACAGGCTGACGATGAAAATCGTCGTCTTCGGATTCAGCAGGTTGGTCAGAAAGCCGACCCGTAGTGCGCCCAGGTCCGAGAGCGGCGCGACCTGTGCGGCCGCCAGATCACCTGCAGGCTTCGCACGAAGCATCCTGATACCCAGGTAGATCAGATACACCGCGCCGGCCAGCTTGATTGCATTGAACAACCAGATGGACTGGCGGATCAGCACCCCGACCCCCAGAAGCGTGTAACTCACATGCACAAGCACGGCCAGGCCGATACCCAGCGCCGTGATGACACCTGCCCGGCGTGACAGCAGCAGGCTGTTGCGCGACACCATCGCAAAATCCGGGCCCGGGCTGATTGTCGCCAGGAGGGCAATGGTGAGTACAGCGAGCAACTCGGGCATGGCGCCTCCAAGGATTGAATGCGCAACCACTGTAACCGAAGCCAGCCTGGATCCCGTTCTTCAGCACAGGAAACCCCATGTCACAAAGTGGATTTTTCTACTTTCATATCCATGTCCTTGAATCCCGACTTTATGGATGGATGACCGCTATGAATGGGCGCCCGCATCTATGCGAATAATCCAGGCCACCTCACTGGAATCACGACATGTCCCGTACGAAGTCCCTTCCCGCGATCATCTGCGCTCTCTCCAGCGCCCTGCTGCTCTCAGCGTGCGCCGCCATTCCGGGCTACGACCCGAGCTACGACCAGAGTGGCTACGGCCATAGCCGAGATGACTACTATGTGCCGGCTCCGGCTACGGTGCCGATCGAAGATGGTTCGGGCGTGGTCCGTTGCGAATCCATCAAGGGGCGCAGCCAGGATTGCCGCGTCAACGGACGCGCGCGCCTGATCCGCCAACTGTCGAATACACCGTGCGAGGAAGGCAAAACATGGGGCAAGGGCCGAAATGGCGTATGGGTGACCGGGGGCTGCCGGGCCGAGTTTGTTGGCGAAGGCCGGCGCCGCCATCACTGAGCTGCCTTGCCCGCACGCTGCATCCATCGCAACAGGCACTTTGTGACATCCACAACAACGACCGCACGATTGGAAACATGCCTCGGGTTCCAGCAGAATCCCTGCACGGCGTGCCCCACGTACATGTCCCATCATCGTCACGGGATGCCAGCACGAGACATGGCCAGCCATAGCTGGTGCAGTCAGTACCAGATCAACCCATCCGCCATGCCGGCTCCTCCCAGCGGGCCGGCATGGCTGCGCACCATGCACCATCCGTTCCCATGAAGAAATACATGATTCCCTTCACTCTCCGGTTCCCTTCCGATCTTCGTGATCGCCTCGACTTCGCCGCACGCAGCGGCGGTCGATCACTGAATTCAGAGATCATCGCGCGACTGGAGGAGAGCTTCGGCGATGTCTGCGATCGTATCGGCAAGGCGCGACTGCAGGAAATCACCGAAGTCGAGGCTGCCTTGGCCACCAGCCGAGAGTTCATCGCCATGCACACCCACTTCCTGTGTGACACCGCGCTCAACGGAGCAGAACGCAGGAAGATCGAAGCACGTCTACTGCGCAGCGAAGACCGGGTACGCCGCCTGGATGCTCTCCTTGCGTATCTGCATCGCGACGTCGAAGGCATGCGCCGCCTCGATCAGGCACTCGGTCCTCGCACCTCACCAGCTGACTGAGCAGAGCTCTCCCTGAATCCTTCCTTCTGCATCATCATGCCGTCCTCCCCCTCTCCAGCAGGCGACCGCGTCCTGCGGGTACGTCCCTATCTCCCCGGTCTGATCAGCGCCGTCGGCATGGCCGCGCTCGTCTATACGCTCGACGCCCAGTTCCCCTTGCCGCCGGAACCGCATTTCACTGTTCACGTGGTCACTGTGCATCAGGCGCACCTGCTGCGCCCGGGCGCGCTCGCCACTACAGTCATCAGCGCCGCTGTCGTACTGCTGGTCGCACGCATCAGTCGGCTTCACAGGATCGGCACCGCATTGATCACACTGCTGGCGACCCTGCTTTCCCTGGCAGCCTCAACCCTGGCCATGGGCTGAGCGAAGCTCATTCACGGACCCCTGCATCGCGGTTGCCTGACATCTGCGCCGATGCAGCTTTTCGGTCAACGCTCCTGGCTCCAACGAGCCCATCCGGTCAGAGCTGCTGAACAGCCGCCGTTGATTCCAGAGCGTGATCGTGCGCGCAGATTTGGCGCAGGCGTCGCCGGATAATTGCGCCGCCTTGGATCGGGGCTGGGTGGAATCCCCAACGCCGGTCCAGCGGGGGAGCTTCCCGCCGCAGCGAGGCCCGCGACGGGATGTACATACACAGTGCGTTGCCTCAAAAGCAGAAGTAGAAATAGCCCTCGATACATCAGCCCGATCACGAATACGTGCGAAACAGCCCTGCCCGACGTTCGCTGTCAGGAATCTCAGGCAAGACGCAATCCCACTTCTTCCAGCGAGTCGCAGCCATGTACAAGGCCCGGTTTTCCACGCTTCTGTTGTGCGCTTTGGGACCAGCATCGGCGGGACACGCCGCAGATGGGATCATCCACTTCCAGGGCGCCATCGTCGAGCCCGCGTCCTGCCTGCCGCAGCTTCAACCAAGGATGGCCCCATTCCGCATCTGGTGCGATGCGGAACGCGCCCAGGCTGCGGGCAAGCCTGCTGATCGCTTTCGTCTCAGCGCTCGGCACGTGAGGGTCCAGACACGTCCGGTCGTATTGAAGACCGACGTGCCCGGCAGGCGCGACGTACAGGGATACGAGGTGACCCTAGCGTACCTGTAACTTCGGCGCTGCCCAGGCCGTCTCCAAGCGAGCGTTACTTGTAACTCAACGTGACGGTGGCCCGGCCATTGGCCTGGCCACCGCCAACGGCGCTCGCGACCTGGTAGTAGCGTGCCTTGAACGGCACCACGTAATCGCCATCCTTCGACTGGCCCAACTGCTTTGGCTGGCCGAACGCCACAGGCTGGCCAGCACTGTCGAGCACCTGGATGCCTACGCCCGACGCCGTTCCCGTGCCGGTGTCGATGCCCAGAACACCTGGCGTGCTGGACGCATCCGGCGTCGCATCCATGGTCAGTGAAACCATGTTCTCGATGCCATTGGGCGATGCCTGGCAATTGACTACGACCTGGAAGTCCTTGCCGGCCGTGGTACTGCCCACGCCACGGAATCGATTGCGGAATTCCTGCCCGAGATTGACGGTCTGGTTGCGAGAGCCAACGGCTACCTGGCACGAAGGGGCAAGAATGCGGATGTCGCCAATCTGCAGGACCATGTAAGGCTGTGAGGCGCCGGCGCCGGAATCAGCGCGCGCGAATGGCACTGGATCGAGAGGACCGTTGCCAACCCTGGTAGCAGTCTTGACGAGAGAAAACTGGACCGCCCAGCGTTGCGATGCCGCCCAGGATGCGTTGCCGGACGATACCGTGAAGTCGCGCGTGTATGTGCCCGGGAACCTTGGATTGTAGGTTCCCGCCAGAGAAACCCGATAGCCGATACCCGGAACATTGGTGGAGTAGACCCCACTCATACCCACCACTGGACTTCCCCAAAGTATCTGATTCCAATACGTCATGGTGCCACCCGGCGGCGTGCAGTAGACAACTTCCGGCCATCCAGCAATGAAAGAGCTCGAATAGATGGTGCTTCCAACCGCGGCACTCTGATAGACGATCACCGTGCCCGCGTTGACAGTTTTCGTCCCAATGTTGGATTTCGGTCGGTAGATGCAGTCAGCCAGCGCCACACCCGGGGCCGCAGTGCCGAGCGTCAGCAGTGAAGCAACGACGACGGAGTAAGTACTAGATTTCATATGCGAGATCCAAGGGTTCGTTGAAAAACACCACTGCTGCTGCGCCGATCGCCTTCATTTGCAGAACAGCCTTATCCCATCCGGGGCGGGTACTGGAGCTGATCTTCGGCATCACAGGCAGTTCCCCTCATGGTTTCGGATCGGCGACGGTTGCTCTTGCTGCGGCAACGCATACTTCAACGTGCACTGCGCAGATTCACTTCTGCCCCAGATCACCTTCAGCGTGCCGGCCTCCGGCGCGCCGGTCACGTAGGCCTGGCCCTCTGGTCCAACGACTCCGACTTCCTGTCCAGCTTCGTTCTCGATACGCGATCCGAACGGCAGTGGTCGACCGTCGGCGCCCTTGAGTACCAGCATCAGTCGATAGCCAACCGCGGTTTCGAAATGCGCCCGCACCACCGCTCCGCGCGTGGGAACAACATCCATCGCTGCATTGCGCACCTCGACCTTGTCGCCCAGATCCTGCGTGTTCAGCGCCACGCGATTGGTTCGATAGGGCGTGACATTGGGCAGCACGGCACTGCCCTTGCCATCGGTGCGCACACCAGACTGGGACTCGATGCCCACGCCCTCGGCCTGCGGCGCACGTACCAGTGCGATGGTTTCGCCCAAGGGCTGCGACAGGGTGATGCCCTCGCCATGCATGACCAAGCCACCGGCCACGCCCAGGTTGGTCTGGCCATAGCCGTTACCCTGGCTGTGGCCGAGGTCGACGCGCCCGTACTGGCCCTTGTAGCTGAGATTGCCGCTGCCACTGGTACCGCCCTGGTTGGCCCGATCCAGGGTCACGCCATAGGTCATCCGGTGATCGTCGAAGGCGCTGCCGAACACGCTGGCCTGGTGCGCGGTCCTGCCGCTGCTGTCGTGCGAGGCCGTATACATCGCCGAACTGCTGCTGCGCCCCAATGGGAGCGAGAGGGTCAGCATCACCTGCCTGTTGGCCGAGCCATACAGGTTCGAATACTGGTTGTAGAACAGGTTGTAGGTCAGGCGCTGGTAGCTTCCCGAATACCCCACCTGGATCAGCCGCTCCTTGCGATCGCTGCCCCAGTAGGTCTGCTGCCGCGCCGAACCGTAGAGGGTTCCCCACCGGCCCAGTGACTGCGAAACCTCCAGGCGCAGCTCGTTGCGGCGGTTGGCGAAGGGCAATCCATTCTCCTGCGCGTACAGCATGCCCACCGCTTCGGGGAAGGTACGGTAGCCGCTGGTGGAGTAGCGATAGCCCGCCATGCGGAAGGTGGTGCCGGTTTCCTCCAGCGACTTCGCATACAGGAAACGCAACGACTGTCCATTGAAGGAGTGGCCGCTGTCGCCCCGGCTTCGCGCGTGGGTCAGGTCCACCGACACAGCGCCGAAGCCCCGCATGTTCTTGCCGAACCCGACCATGGCTGCCTGGTACTTGCCCGCCAGCGTGGTACCGCCATACAGCGAGAACTCGTTGGCCAGGCCCCGGGCCAGCGTGCCCTGGAAGAAGTAGGGTTGCGGCTGGCTGCCTTCGAAGCGGCCGTACCCCTGGCGATACTGGCCGCCGGTGGCGCTGTAGCGCCATGTTCCCTCGCGCAGCAGCGTGGGCACGGCGGAATAGGCTTGGGTGTACTTCGTTTCCCTGCCATCGGCTTCGGTAATGGTGACCTGCAGGTCTCCACCGGACGAGGTCGGATACAGGTCATCCAGCACGAAGGCACCTGGCGCCACGTATGTGTTGTAGATGATGTAGCCGTTCTGGTGCACGGTGACGCGCGCATTGGTCTGCGCGACGCCACGCACGGTCGGTGCGTAGCCACGCAGGCTGTCTGGCAGCATGGATTCATCCGATGAGATCTGCGCGCCGCGGAACTGGAAGCCGTCGAACAGGTCACCGGGGGTGAATCCGTCGCCCAGCAGCAGCTGCCCGTTGATCGATTTCAGGTCGCGCTGGGCGAAGGTCTGAACCGCTTCCCAGCGGCTCTCCCCCATCACGTCGCGGTTGTAGGTCGTGTAGTTGCGGAACCGCCAGTCGCCCAGGTTGAAGCCTCCGCGCAGACTGCCAAATACAGCGTCACGGCGTGGCTTCTTCTCTTCGTAGGGCTCGCCGAATGCGCCGGCCATGAAGCTCCTGCGGTCGCCATCGCGGGGGTTGGATCCCGAGTTGTTTGCGACGTTGAGCTGGTAATCCAGCATCGCGGCGTTGATACCACGATCCCATTTCGAGGGATCCACCGCACCGCGCGCCGACCTGACCAGCGCTGCCTGCGGAATGCTCACAGTCAGTTGCTGGCGACCTGCATCGTAGTTCACCGCAGCCTCGGGAATCACCGCCCCCAGATCGACGCAGCCACCTTCCGATTGCGCAGAGATACCCGGAAAGGCGGCGACATTCACGCCCCAGGACGACAGCATTCCCGCGGTCAGGCAAGGCACGGCATCACGCTTGCCTTCCACGGTATTGAACCGCAGTTGCGATTGCCCCAGGCGGACGTCGTTGCGCATCACATCCACCAGGTAATCACCGGGGAGCACTTGGTTGCCGAACGAGAACAGCGACAGATCAGCACCCTGCTGGTCACCACCGATTTCCAGAAAGCCTTCGTTGAAGACACTGGGCGGAGGCGACTGGGCATGACTCAGCTGCGAGGACAGCGCCAGCGCCAGGATGGACATCGCCTGCCCGCTCATGCGCGACGGAATGGAGACACGACTCACGGCGTTCACCTTCGGAGAATCAGGGCGTGGAAGAAACCGGCACCGGCTGCGGCAGCACCGCCACCGGAACATCGGAAGCCGGCGCGGTGACGGCCTCTTCGACGGTTTCGCCGCCGTAGTCATTGATCGTGGTAAAGCGCAGGCCAAGCGCCTGGGCGACCCGGATGGACTTCAACGGAACCACCAGTTCACCCAGGGGCGGAACCATGTCCGGATTGATCTCTTCCTTCCCCTCTCCCACCTTGAGCAGAGTGAAGGTGACGTTGTACGGCGTCGGATTGGCAATCTTCAGTACAGCGCCACCACCCGCGGCCGTCGACACGGCCCACTTGAGCTTGCTGCGCGCCTGCGACGCGTCACCACCGCGCAGTGCGGCCGGCCGGTAGAACACCTTGATGCGGCTGCGGACGGCCACCTGCAGGACGTTCTCTTCCTCGGCGCGTTCGGGAATTTCCTTGACGTTCAACCAGAACACCGATTCGCGATCCGACGGCAGCTGATCGCCCGTACGTACGATGCGCAGAATGTTCTCCATACCCGGATCGAGCCGCGACAATGGCGGGGTCACCAGGAAAGGCGTCTTGTTCCTGCCCTCGCCCGCGTCGATCCATGCCTGCACCACGAACGGCGCGTTGGCTTCGTTCTTCATCGAGATCGACGCCTCGCGGCTGCCTTCGTTGATGATGACGCGCGTACCGCCCAGCATGATCGCTGCAGAGGCCGGTACTGCAACAGCGAATAGACAGGCGGCCAGCACCAGGCCGCTGAGTTGCGGGAATAGACGCTTGGAAAACATGGAGGTCTCTCGGATGTTCGGAAATGCAGCGGCCAGGGCAGCACCGCGAGGGCACCGCCTGAACGGAAAAATGTGTAGTGAAGGTCGGGTGGCGGGCAGGCCGCTGTTGCAGCAAGGCGCCCGATCCCGTACTCGATGCCGGTACCCGGCCTGGACCGGGTACCGACAGCCGGCGATTACTTGTAGGCGACGGTGAACTGTGCCATCGCGTTACCACGGCCCACGGTGACAGCCGGGCCGGTGGACATGTAATTGGCCTGGAACTGCAGAGCGTTGTCGCCCTGTGCCAGGGTGTAGTTGCCCGACGCCTGGCCGACCGGGATCTGCTTGCCCGACGAGTCGGCTACCTGGATGCCCACGCCGGTGGCAAAGCTGCCGTCCACTTCACCCACGCCCACGCGCAGCAGGTTCTTGTTGAGGGCGTCGGCCGGGGCCGCAAAGGTCACCGTCGCGCCCTTGGCGGTGGCGCCACAACCCAGCAGGTCGATGGCGAACTTGGCGGGGGCCGACACCTTGCCGGCAGCGCCGTCCAGCGTGGTACGGGAGACCTTGCCCAGCGGCACGGTCAGGTTCTGGCTCTGGGGAGCGATCGAGCACGGCGCGTCCACGATTTCGCCGATGAAGTTGACAGTGCCGTCGGCAGCGAAGGCGCTCTGCGACAGCAGACCGGTGACTGCAACGGCGGTGAGCTTGGCGATGATCAGATTGCGCATGGTGATATTTACCTATGAATGATGGGCAGGCACGGAGGCCCGGTTCTAATACGCCGGACGCAAGCATCGCGCCGACCCACGCATGGTAATCAGAATCTGTGACGTGAGTCTATTTTTTCCTTTAAAATCATGCAGTTATGACATGAATAACAATGCGTTTAATGTCACAAACAGTATTTTCACCGCCCACGCTTCATGCACGCCAGGACGTTATCCGGAACATGTTTTTATTCACGTGATCGACACTCTGCAGGACGTCGCCATGCAGCGATAGGTACCTGCCCATCCACAGAAAGATCTGCAGCTACAAGCGCGCTCCGGTCTGGCACTTCGCTTCTCTGACACCTTCACTGTCTCTTCCTCGAAGCACTGGGGGTGATCGCGCTATGAATCCGTTAACAGCGTGGTTGACCGTCAACCAAGGAAGTTGTCCGATGAATCACCCGCTGCACAGCCGCCTCACCCTTGCCGTGGCCAGTTCCCTGCTGCTGGCCACTGCATCGCCCGCCATGGCCAACGAGTCACTCGATGCCTGGCAGCAACAGCGCCAGTTGCAGGCGGCTTGGGCGCAACCGGCCAGCACGGCCAGCACCGCGAACCTGTCGGCGCCGGTGTCGTCCGCCGCAACCAGCAGCACGTCGATCCTCGGCAACCCGGGCGACGCGGCCAGCTGGCGCAGTGATGAATTCAACGCCGACTGGGGTCTGGCCGCGACCAACGCGGACCATGCCTACGCGCGAGGCCTGACCGGTACCGGCATCCGCCTGGGCGTGTTCGACAGCGGCACCGGCTTGGACCATCCGGAGTTTTCCGGAAAGAATCATCGCAGCCTCCGTCTGGCCGATGTGTTGGCCGATGGCAGCCTATGCGGCAGAGAGGTACTTGCCGGCCCGGATGCCTGCTTCGTCAGCGACGGCGATCAGGTCGCCATCGATTACACCCTCATTGATCCGGCCTACAAGAACCTGCTCAATCGCAACGGCTTCTTCGAGGGTCCGAGCTACAACGTGCATGGGACCCACGTATCCGGCACCATCGCCGCCAACCGCGATGGCAATGGAATGCACGGCGTCGCGTTCGGCGCTGACCTCACCGTAGCCCGCCTGTTTGCCAACAGCGTGAACTACCTGACCGTCGTCGA
>Ga0182006_1001158_pt1 | contig 16613 bp, 17 predicted proteins | sample Sormic07211104_1_FD_123022 | JGI IMG/M metagenome (GOLD analysis project Ga0182006, IMG submission 123022) | Rhizosphere microbial communities from Sorghum bicolor, Mead, Nebraska, USA - 072115-104_1 MetaG | ecosystem: Host-associated > Plants > Roots > Rhizosphere | place: USA: Nebraska...
CGGCTTTTTTGATTGATTCTGTGGCCATCGAAACCTTTGCCCACGGAGAACACCATGGCCAGCGCAATCCTCACTTCCGCCAAACGCGGCGCCTACCTGGCCATCGGTCTGTACCTGGCCGTGGTGCTGTTCGTCAGCATCGGCGCGCAGATGGAACATAGCTTCGACGCCCCGATCGACGTCGCCCACCCCGGCATCCAGTTCGAACTGCGCTCGCAAAGCGCGATGGTCGACACGGCCGAACTCGCAGGAGTCGGCGGCGCATGAAAGGCTACAGACTCTGGGTCATCGCCAGCCTCGCGCTGATGACCAACGGCGCCTCACTCTTGGGATTTGGCCAGGGCTCGGTGGGCGGTTTGGCGCGGGCCATAGAGGCCAACCACAACATCGCGCACAACATTGAACGCGCCAACACGCTGGGGCTGATGGCCGGCAATCCACCGGTCAAGGTCGCAGTGGATTTTCTCGGACCGTTTGAAGTGGATTGCATGGCACTGGGCATGTGCAATGCCCTGGCCTGACGAAGATCGTGCCCACGCAAAGCGTGGGTACGATCAGATCAAAAGATCGCAGCTTTCGGCAGCTCCTACATCGGGTTACTTCTTCATGATTGAAGTGAACAGCTCGGATTCGAGCAAGCGCTGCAACCAGGCCTGCAAGCGAGCATAAGGCGTCTGCGCAAACCACTCGCGATCAACATGAGCGAACTGGCGCACGAAGGGCAGCAGGGCGATGTCGGCGAGGCTTGGGTGATCGGCGAGCAAATAATCGCGGCCTTCGAGCAGCTCATCCAGTTTCTGCAGAAACAACGCACCTTCAGCCCGATAAGCTTCCATCGGCTGCTCAGGGTAGCGCTCGGCGTACTTGTAGCGATTCAAAGCCGATTTGAAAATCTGATCATTACCTTCAATCAGTTTTTCCATCCACAGCGCTGCGAACGAGTCGCCGGCCAGCAACCAATCATCCGGATCATTCTGCGCCAACGCCCAGCGCATGATCTGCAGACTCTCATCAATCACCACGCCATTGGCATTCAGCACCGGCACGGTGCCCTTGGGCGAGAGCGCGAGCATTTCCGCCGGCTTGTTCTTGAGGCTGACCTCAACGATCTCCACCGGCACGCCCGCATAGCGCAGGGCCATTCGCGCACGCATCGCGTAAGGGCAGCGGCGGAAGGAATACAGCGTGTTCATTTCACCTCCAGCGTGCTCAAACCATTGCCCTGACGCCGCACCTGAATCTGCACCGGGATCCGTTCGTGCATTTCCTGCACATGGGAAATCACCGCGACCTTGCGTCCCTGCGCCTGCAAGCCATCGAGCGCGTCCATGGCCAGTTGCAAGGATTCCGGATCGAGGCTGCCGAAACCTTCATCGATAAACAGCGATTCGATTTTCAGTGTGCTCGACGCCATCGAGGCCAGACCCAGCGCCAATGCGAGCGATACGAGGAACGTCTCGCCGCCGGAAAGCGAATGCACCGAGCGCAGTTCGTCACCCATTTCCGTGTCCATCACCAGCAGGCCGAGCATGCTGCCGCCGCGTTTGAGGCGATAGCGTTTGACCAGTTGGCGCAGCTGCGCGTTGGCGTGATGCACCAGCAGGTCGAGGTTGTAGGCCTGGGCGATCTTGCGGAAAGTGTCGCCGGTGGCCGAGCCGATCAAGGCACTGAGCCGCGCCCAGCGCTGGTACTCGGCATAGGCGTCGGCGATCTGCTGGGCCAGCGCCTGATTGGCGTTCTGCCGGCGCTGGTCTTCAACCTGTTCGGCGCGCAGTTCGGCGCACTGCTGCTCGCTGACGGCGAACTGGTTCTGCAGCTCAGCGAGGGCGCTGTCCAGCTGTTCGGCGGCGAGATTGCCGTCCTGCCGGGCCTGGTGATCGAGCAGGCGCTGATCGCGCTCCTGCAACAAGACCTGGGCCTGTTCGATGGCTTTTTCGTTGTGCTGAAGGGTCTGGCGCAGTTCGGCGACTTGCGCGTCATCGAAGCGCAGCAAGTCTTCCAGGCCGCCGTCATCCAGTTCCGGATGGCTGGCGCGCCACTCGGCGATCTTGTTGGCGAGCGCCTGGTCTTCAGCTTCCATCGCCTGCAAGCGTTCCTGCTGCGATTTGAGTTCTGCAGCGATCTGCACCAGCTGTGTGCGCACGCTTTGCAGTTCCTCAGCGGTGCTGGTTTCGGCACTGCGCGCCTGTTCCACCGCGTGTTCCAGTTGCTGCTGCCAATGCTCGGCGCTGCTGTGCTCGCCCAGTAACTGCGCGAGCTTTTCCTGACAGCTTTGCTGCTGCTCGGTCAACGCCGTGAATTGCTGCTCGGCGCTGTGCAGTTGCTGAGTGCGCAGCTGCTGGCGATCCTGCTCTTTCTCCAGCGTTTGTTGGCGTTGCTGCTGTTCGCTCAGTTCTTCCTTTTGCTGCTCGAGCTGGGCCAAACGCTCGGCGATCTGCCGGTCTAACTGCATGAACGTTGCCGCCGGCTCAAGGCTCAAGGCCTCGAGCGTGTCGGCGGGCAACAGCGGGCCGAACGCGGCGAGTTCTTCTTCAAGGCGCTGACGGTCGCTGTTGAGTTCATGCTGCTGATGGCTCAGCTGTTGCGCCGCTTGCTGATGCGCCACTTCGGCCTGACGCAATTGTTGCGACAAGCGCGCCGCGTCCTGTTGCAAGGTGAGCAGCGCACTTTGGCGTTGTTCGTCCTGAGTGATGCTCTGGTTCAATTGCTCGGTCTGGCGGCTGAGCCAGGCGTCGCGTTTGTCGGCGTCCTGATTGAACAGTTGCGCGGCCAGTGGATGCGCGTCGAGGCTCGGGGCCAGGGCTTGTTGCTGCGCCGCGAGTTGTTCCTGTTGCTGCAGCAATTCTTTCTGTTGCGCGATCACGCCACCGACTTCGCCGCGCAGCTCGATCAGTTTTTCCTTGAGCTGATCGACCACTTGCTGGGCGTTGGCCTGCTCGTTTTCATCGTGACGGCAAAGGCTTTGCAACAGCGCTTCGGGCTGGTGATAGGGATGCTCGTTGCTGCCGCAGACCGGGCAGGGCTGATCGTCCTGCAACTGCGCACGCAACTCTTCGACACTGGCGCTGCGCGCCAGCCGCTGACGTTCAAGCAGTTCGCGAGTGACGCTGAGGGTCTGCTCGGCGACGGTCAGTTCGGCCTTGGTTTTCACCCCGTCCTGGGTCAGGCGTTCGCGTTGCTGCTGCGCGTCGAGCTGACGTTGTTGCAACTCGGCGCTGCGCTTGTCGAGATCCTGCTGAGTCGCCCACAGGCGCGACAGGTCTTCGATTGCGCGCAGCTGTTTGCGGTTGTCCTGGAGCAAGGTGCCGAGCAGGCCGATCTGTTCGGCCACCGCATCGGGCTCTGCGCCAGCCTCTTTGAACAGCACTTCCAGTTGCTGTTTGTGCGAGGCCAGTTGCTCAGCACTGCGCGCGGCGTTCTGTTCGAGGGAGGCCAGTTCGTTCTGGCCTTTGTTCAAGCGGTTGCCGATCAGCATCAGCTGTTGCAGACGATCGCGATAGGCGCTCCAGGCATCGCTCAAAGGCGCCAGATGCGCACTCTGCTCAAGCTCGCTGGCGATGCGCTGCAAACGCTCGGCGACTTCAGTCTGTTTTTCCTGCAAGGCCTGAATCGCGCTATGGCCGTCCTTGAACGCTTGCTCGGCTGCTTGCCGGGCTTCGGCGCTGCTGGCGGTGTCCTTGATCAGGCGGGCGAGGGTGCTTTGTTCTTCAAACGCCTGACGCAGCAACGGCGCGTTTTCGCTCTGGCGCTGTTGCGCTTCGCTCAGGGCGACTTTGGCTGCGTCGAGGTTCTGTTCCAGTTGCGTCTGGCGTTCGCCCAGCGCCGCATGTTGTTGGGTGTGTGCGGCAATCTGCGCCGCCAGTGGCGTCAGCAGCGCATCGAGCTCGGCCTTGCGCGCGAACTGATGACGCTGCGGGCCAAGCTGTTCCAGACGCGTCAGTTTCACCCGCTCGCCGGCCAGTGCCTGCCATTGCTGTTGCGCGGTTTGCAGTTGTTCGCTGGCGGCTTTTTGCGCGGCCTGTAACTGACGCAAATCCTTCAGCCAACCGTGTTGTTGCTCAAGCTGTTTGAGCTGCGCTTGTTGCGCCTTCATCTGTTGCTGCGCGGTGTTGAAACGCTCGTCGAGTTCGGCACGCGCTTCCGGTGCCAGCGGCGTCACGCCGGTAGCCTGATCCTGCAACAGCTTGTGCGCTTCGCGGGCCTCTTTGGTCTTGTCGAAGGCACGGCGGCCGAGGCGGGTGTACAACGCGGTGTCGGTGAGTTTTTCCAGCAGTTCACTGCGGTCGTTGTCGTCAGCCTTGAGGAACGCACTGAACTCACTCTGCGCCAGCAGCACAGCGCGAGTGAACTGTTCAAAGTTCAGGCCCAGCGCGGCTTCCAGCTGGGTTTTGTATTCGCCTTTCTGGCTGGCGAGCAGTTGATCCTGATCGATGTCGCGCAGACTCTGCCGGCTCGCTTGCAACTTGCCGCCAGCCTTCTCGCGGGCACGGTTGGCTTCCCAGCGCGCGCGATAGCGGCGGCCATCGACGCCGACAAAATCCACTTCGGCATAGCCTTCACCGGTGCCGCGTCGCAGCAAGGTGCGCGGATCGCCGGTGGCGATTTCGCCGTCGGCATCGGGGACTTTTGCGTCGCGGCCGGTGTTGTTCAGGCGCGGCACAGCGCCGAACAGCGCCAGACACAAGGCATCGAGCAGGGTACTTTTGCCGGCGCCCGTCGGGCCGGTGATTGCGAACAGGCCGGCGCTGGCCAGCGGTTCAGCGGTGAAATCAATCTCAAAAGGCCCGGCCAGCGAGGCCAGGTTCTTCAAACGAATGGCGAGAATCTTCATGGCTGCTCGCCCTCCAGTTGCACGTCTTGCAGCAACTCGGCGAAATCCTTGAGCGTCTGCTCATCGACCTCGCTGCCGTAGTTGTCGAGCCAGGCGCGGCTGAACAATTCCTGCGGGGTGAGCTGGTCGAGTTCGATCAGCGTGCTGCCGTCATCGCTGCCATCGGCACCGCGATTGCCGGCGTATTCAGCGGCGATGCGCACCAGACGTACGGCTTTGCCTTGCAGTGCGGTCTCCACTTGATGGCGCAGATCCGGCTGCGGCTCATCCAGGCGTACACGGACTTCGAGCCATGGCTGGCGCTGGGTTTCGGCGAGCAGATCGACGTTCGGCAGGTCGGCCAGTTGCAGCAGAATCTCGGCCAGCGGCGCCGGGCCGATGCGCTGCAGATTGACCGAGCGCGGGATCAGTTTCGGCTCGACGCTGACCAGGGTTTCACCGTCCAGAACCACATCGAGAATCTGATGCTGATAACCGATTTCGGAGAACGACAGCGGAATCGGCGAGCCGCTGTAGCGAATGCGCTCCTCGCCGTTGACCTTCTGTGGCTTGTGCAAATGACCTAGGGCGACATAACTGATGCTTTCGCCGAACAGGCTGGCGGGCAGCGCTTCGGCATTGCCGATGATCAGGCTGCGCTCGGAATCCTCCGACACCGAGCCCCCGGCCATGTGCGCGTGGCTGATAGCGATCAACGCCTGACCCGGCTGGCGCTTGGCGTTGGCCGCCTCGATCAGCCATTCATGCACCTGACCGATGCCGCGCAAATAGTTGTCGCCCAAATGCGCACCGGTGACTTCAGCGGGACGCAGGAACGGCAGCGCAAGGCACCACGCGGCGATCGCGCCAGTTTTATCCGGCAACGGCAGCAACAGGCGCTCGGCATCGAGTTGGCCGTCATCCAGCCACAGCACCCGACCCAACGCGTGAGTACGCAAACGCCGCATCAACGGCGCCGGCAATTCGATCCGCGAGCCGGAATCATGGTTGCCGGCGATCATCACAATGGTCAGCAACGGCTGCTGTTCGTGAGCGCTGACGATGAAGTCGTAAAGGCGTTCCTGAGCTTTGACCGGCGGATTGACCGTATCGAAGATGTCCCCGGCAATCAGCAGCACATCCGGCTGCGCCAAGTGCAACTGGCGCAGCAGCCATTCGAGAAAACACGCGTGCTCGAAATCGCGCTCCTGGCCGTGCAGGTTTTGCCCAAGGTGCCAGTCGGAGGTGTGGAACAGACGCAAGGTGGACTCCGCTACAGAAAAGAGGTGATGGCCGCAGATGAAATGAGGGCGGCGAAAGAGGGGAGAGTTTACAGATTATTGCGCCGGTGGGGCTTGTCCCAGCGGAACGCCGCAGGGCATTTCGACGATTCGCTCGTTGACGCCCATACAGCGGCTACCTAATATCGAGCCATCGTATTGATGTCATCTCAGTCGCAAGCGTTACGTCCAGTCTTCAGCGTTATTCGATAAGGCTGACGGCGGAAGATCGGGTGCGGAGCCAATGCAATGCAAGTGATCAACTCTATACCCTTGGTTATCGACACAGAACCCTTCGACACATGGAAGCAGCAGTGGTCGAATCAGGAAGGCCTGGATATTCATTCGTATATCAACGACCAATGCCACCCGGAACAGATATTGATATTTTCCACGTTGCTGTTCCCGACGTTCATCGTGTCTGAGGGAGGCGTCTTCCTCGAGCGAAATTTTTCACAAGAAGCGTACGCGCGCTGCGTGAATCTGGCCGCTGGCGACATGGCGGAGGTTGAGCGGCTTATGAATTATGTGAAGATTTATGATGTTTTTGGCCAATACGGAAATGGTGTATCGCCCAGAATATTTCTTCAGCTGTGCGAGATGATCGGATTTGCCTGGCGAATGGTGCTGAAGGAGAAATTCCCGGACACATTATTCACTGTCGAGGTGTCGAACTCGGATGAGAATTACGGCCCGGTGGTTACGTTTTATCAAGTGAAACAATGATTGGTCCCATTCCCAACGCTCGCTGATAAAAGATTTTTTTGTCTTGATGTGCCCGCCTCAAGACCGTGGGCGCGCAATTACGTTTCTTGAGTTGAGCCACCAATACAATGCCTAAATTTTCCTGTGTGTGCGGTCAGATAATCAATTTGTCTCATGGTACGTCCGAGTTAGAGTTTTCAATGGTTGCCGAGCGAAAGATAGATGAGCTGGGTGCTGCCTTGGCAGATCGTTGGTTGTCTGAGGAAGAGTTCTATCAACAGATGGGTGCGGGTGCTACTACTGTTTATCGCTGCAATAAATGCGATCGGCTACATATTGATCAAGGTGGCGGTAAATTTTCTTCCTATACCAAGGAAGTACATTAGGACGCGCCCACATGCGTTGCGGAGAAAGAGTGGAAACCGGATTGTTCGCCAGCAAGAGGCTTCAAATGGACTTGTCAATTGCGGAGTACGGAGCGGTCGGACCCTTGAATGGAAAACTGCCCAGAGCTCAAGTGCATGACATTCTGGGAGCCGGTTTCGAAGTGTTCTGGAAAACAGCTAACTCCCTGAATACTACCGATGCTTATTTTCAGCTCGACCTTCATGTCTACTACGACGCGCGAGATATGGTTAAAGGGGTAGAGTTTTTCGAAAGAAGCACGGTGTCCTGGAACGGCCACAAACTGGTAGGCGAAACATCCACGGACGTGTTGGCTTTGTTTCGTCGCCACGGTATTGATCCCGTCATTGACGATGACGGATTTGAAGTCGGTGAGTTGGGTATGGGGTTTTACGTTGACGATGACGACGGCTTGATCACCACTTTATATATCAATCTGCGTCGCGAAAACTCGTTCAATGGTGTCGTGCCCTTGCAGGAGGCATAGATGATCATCTGCCCAAGATGTCAGCAGGATTACATTGTCTGCCCCCTGCGTTGCCGAATTCACGAACGGGCTTCATGGATCCCGCCAATTTTTTCAGGGATATTTTCGACGATTTGGATGCGCTGCTGCGCAAGCCAGTCTGGCCGGATATTCCAGAAGGATTTGATGAGTTATCCATAGGGGCAGAATGCGACGACATCGGATCTTTAGTAAGGGGCGCGGGTCAGGCTAAAAGGGGACAGATTTATTTTAGGAAATAAATCTGTCCAATTTTTTGCTTCCAGATAACAGAGGTTACGTAGTGGGCAATGCCACAAGAGATGGGCTCGATATCAAAGTTGTCTATGACACGGTTCTCAATCGTGTTGTAACAGGTTATCCAACGAACGTACCCAAGAATCCAAAATTATGAGTAGGGATAATGTCTTTGTTGAGAAAAGTCTCACAGCGCTCTTGAAAGAACTTGAGTCTCAGCCCGAAATGGCGAACTTCTTTGCGCCAGATATATTGAGTTATAAAGATACATTATCCAATATTGGAGAATGGTTGGGAGATGATGGCGAATATGGTTTGGCATACGAAGTGATGGTGTCCTTACTTGAGCGTTTTGATTTCAAGATTTCAGGAAAGTCAGCCGTCAGGTTGCTGGAAGTAGGGCTGTATTTCGGTTACAAGACCGACCTTGAAAGTGACCATGATCTCGATTGGAGAACTTGATTGAAATTTTAGGCGACTTCTTGATCTCATTTCCTTTCTCGCAGACGAGGTCTGAGGCGTTTGGAGGAATAATGGGACAGACCACGTTTAAATAGACGTAGTCTGTCTCGAGGGGGGGCAAAGGTCTTTAACTTATGAAGTTTAGTGGGTAAATAAGGATGGATCACGTTGGGAAGTACTCCGAAAACGTGGTCTGTCCCCTTTTTACAACCTGTTCCTAAATCTAAAGATGACTCGGGTAAACATGATTTGAGGATGAAGTGATGAATAGTATCAAGCTTGTCGAATGCTCAGATTCCGTTATTGCCAGGGGGCAAGTTTTTCGGGTGCCTGCCAGTTGGCCGTATGAGTCAATAGTGGATTTCATGGTGGTCGATATACCAGATGATAGCTTTGGCCATTCTCTGGTGGTGGCTTCCGGGAATAAATCAGGCTTGGTATTGGTGCACTTGCCATTGGAAAGCTGCGCATCCGAAGAACACGGAATTTCAAGGGAGTGGGTTATTTCGAATTGGGAGAAATGGATATATCCAGACTGCTCAGTTGAAGATGTTTATTTGTTTGATTCGATAGAGGTGCCAACGGAGCTGACAACTCGCTAGACATTCTTTAGAAGAAGCGCAGAAATGCGAAAGAAGTCGGAAATGGGACATGGAAATGGCGAGCAGTGTTATTTAAGGAAATAAATCTGCCCTCATTTTTGGATAGCAGGTGGAATCGCCGGGGAACAGAAATGCGGGTTGAAAGCTTGTTCAATCAGGCCAAAGCCATGGCCAAAGGGCTGTATTTTCATGCGATGGATGAGCTTGGGTTTTGTCCGGAGCAAGCTTTTGCCTATGCTCAGGATGAGCTGGAACGCTTGATGCGCAAAGACGCACCCGGCCCGAACGCAATTTTGCAAACCGCCATTTATATGGAAGGTAGCCGACATGGTTTGAAGTTGGGGGACAGCCTTTACGCATCAGACATATTGGATATTTTGACCCTTACGTACGAACAGTGCAGCCCAGAAAGTCTGGTTGAGGCGGGATCCGATGGCGAGGAACTGAAAGCCGTTCAGGCGGACATGGAAACCGTGCGCAAACTATTTCTTTCTCAACGGAGTAGGGTAAATGGCTTCTTCCAAGGGAAATGAAGATTGACCACTGAAGACATTAAAATCGTCCAGGAAATTTTCCAATTGATCGAATCGGGCATCGTTCATGGTTATGACGCGTTCCGGTACAGTGTCGAATGGGGAGGGAATTATATGGAGTCCGACCTCGCCGTCGAAATACATGGCTCCGAAATTTGGGACGCTGAAACTGATTTCAATCATTCGAAGGTCTATGCGCTTGTAGAAAAACTGCACGAGAACGCAGTCGCGCGTGGCGAGCCTTGGACATGCTTTGTCCTGTCTTCTCGCGAAGGCGAACAAGTAAAGATGAAATTCGATTATCAAACTCGCGACACAATCTAAAAGCAAAATCTACTTCGGATAAAGCGGCGGCAATCCACTCTCACTCACCGGATCCTGCACGCGCTCGGCGGCGGGAATAGTACGAATCGCCCGCCACAAATCCTCACCCTGCCAGTGCTGTCCCGTCTCGCTGTACAGCGCTCCATTCAACCCATCCAGCGCATCCGACAACGGCACAAACCGCGCCGCCATATCCGCCAGCGTTTCCGGCTGCTGCCGCGCCCAGGCATCCAGTGCCTGCCGCGTCGCCTGCGGATCATTCGCCTGACTCGCTCGCTTGATGTCATCCATCAAAGTGCGCGGGCTCGGGCCGGTCTGGGCGGCGCGGTGGATTGCCGGTTGCCAGCGGGCGCGCCACCAGAGGCCGAAGCCGAGCAGGGTGGTGCAGGCGAGGATCAGGGTGCTGAGTTTCCACCACCACAGGGTGTCGTTGTCGGGCGTACTCGGTTGCAGGGTGCCGGCCGGGGTGTCGATTTGCAGGCTGGGGTTGTTCGCCACTTGCAGGGTGCGCGCGGGCAGGCTGCTGTGTTCGAGGTGGTCTTCGAAGGTGTTCCACCAGACTACGTCGACGGTTGGCAGGTCGATCGCGCCGCTGCGGCTTGGCACCAGTGCTTCGCGTTCTTCGCGGCTGCCGATGATGCCACGATCGCTGCTCTGGTTGCTCAGCACCGGTTGGTCGGGGTAGCGGCGCAAGCCGTTGACGTCGGTGGCGGGCAGGGCTGGCAGTTGCGAGCTGGCGAGGCCTTCGACTTTCAGGGTCAGGCTGCGGGTCAGGGAATCGCCAACCTGGGTGTGGTCCGGTTCCGGGCTCCAGCTTTCGCTGAGGCTGAGGCTGCGCGCCGGCAACCACGGTGCATCGACCGGGTAGGTCAGCGGTTTCGGTTTGACCGTCAGCGGAATCGAGGCAGAGCTGACGCGCATCAATTTGCCGGGCTTCGGCCCCGAGGCGTCTGCCGATGGCGCGGTATCGACCAGCGTGGCGCTGAAGGTCTGCGGGGCGATCGTCAGCAGGCCGCTGTGTTGCGGATAGATCGCGTAGCGCATCTCGATCACGCCGTGGCGCAGACCGTTGATGTCTTTCTCGTAGGTGCGCGTGTCGCCGAGCTGCTCGATGCGCGCATCGGCGATTTGCAGCGGGCTCAGGCTGCTGTCGTCGTACAGCGAGACTGAATGATAGATGCGCAGGGTCAGGATGGCCTGGGCCTGCACGTAAACGCTGGTCTGATCGAGGCTGGCTTCGATGAACACCGGATCAAGGCTGTTGTTGTCTTCGCGGTTGTCGCTGGCGATCACCTGCACGGTGATCGGCTGGCTCTGTGCTTCGCCCAGTTGCAGCGGCGGAATCACTACACTGCCGTTCTGTTTCGGCAGCAGGGTGATGATCCAGCGTGTGGTCGCGCGGTTGTCGCCGTTGAGGGTGTTGAGCTGGTTGACCTGGCGCGTGCCGCGTACTTCGAACAGCGCTTCCAGCGCCGACAGGTCGGGCTTGCCGAACTGGGTGACATCGTCAGTTTCGAGGGTGAGCTCGACCGTCTCGCCAGAGTTCAGGCGACTGCGATCCACGCTGGCGGTCAGCTCGGTCGCCTGAGCGGTGGCCGTGCAGATCAGCAGGGGCAGCAAGAGAGCGGTGAAGCGGGTCATCGAATGTTTTCCTGATCCTGATGTTGTTGCTGTTCGTACCAGAATTTGCGCCTGAGCAGTTCACCCGGGTCGTCCGGGATCTTGCCCAGCCATTGCTCGAGTGCCTGACGCTGCTCGCCTTCGAGGTTGTTCTCGCTCGGGCGCAGGGTCGGCACCGTGTCGGTTTCCTCTTCCTCGGCACTGCCGGGTATTTCGTGAGGGCCGGGCAGCGGCGGGGCGGTTGGCGGTGGTTCGCTGGCCGACTCGGCCGGTTGCGCCTCGCTCTGGGTTTCGCTGCTCACCGCCGGAGGGGGCGCGGTAGTGGGCGAGGGCTCATCGCCGGGCAGACTTTGTTGGTTCGGCTGGTTGTCCGGTTCGGGCGGCGGCGGGGCGTTTTTCTGCTTCAGCAGGTTTTCAACCAGTGCCTTGTTGGTCTGCGCCGGACGCAGATCCGGTTGCAGTTCCAGCGCCTGTTCGTAGGCATCGATCGCCGCTTCCAGCTCGCCGCTTTTCGCCAAGGCGTTGCCACGATTGTAGTGGGCGCGGGCATCGCTGCCCTCGGCAAAACGCTGAGCGGCGCCACTGTAGTCGCCGGCCTCGTACAACGCCACCCCTTGCCACTGATGATCTTCAAAATGCTGCGCGGCTTCGGCCGGGCGCTTCTGCTTGAGCAGATGCAAACCTTGCTGGTCGGGGCGCAACCACAAGTCTTCGAAGTCGAAAGCGTAGCTCGGTTGCGGCAGGCACCACAGCAGCGGCAGGCAGAACAGCCAGCCACGGCGCCCGGCACAGGCGGCGAGCAACAACAGCGGCAACAGCAGCCAGTAACCCTGATCGGCCCACGTATCGAGGCGCACGGTCTGGCCGTCGTCGCGCAGGCTGCGCGGGCCGTTGAGCAGGCCAAGGGCGCCGAGATCAGCTTCGTCGAGTCGCGCCGGGTGATACTCACCGCCCACGCTGTTGAGGAAAGTCGCCAGGCCCGGACTGTCGAGTTGCGGCACGCGGATCGCGCCTTGCTCGTCCTTGAGGAAACTGCCGTCCTCCTGGGCAATCGGCGCACCTTCGGCGGTGCCGATGCCGAGCATCAGCAGTTGCGTCGACTCGCCATTCAGCGCGCGGCGGATACCGCGCCGTTCTTCTTCATTGAGCGACGAACCGATCAGCAGAATCCGCCCCTGTCCCAGCGCACCTTGCTTGAGCAAGGCCAGCGCCTTGCCCACGGCCAGGTCGGCGCGGTGGCCGGCTTCCGGCATCAGCGACGGCTTGAGCGCGTCGAGCAGATTGCGACTGGTGGCCAGATCATCCGACAGCGGCACCAGCGTGTGCGCGCTGCCGGCATAGACGACGATGGCAGTCTGCGCATCGCTGCGCGCCTGCAACAAGTCGAACAGCTTGCGCCGCGCCTGTTCGAGACGTGTCGGCGGTGAGTCGGTGGCGAGCATTTCCGGGGTCAGTTCGAGCACGACCACCAGCGGGTCGGCGGGTTTCTGGCTGGTCTGTTCGACGCGCTCCCAGCTCGGCCCGAGCAAGGCCAGAATGGTCAGCAACCACGCCACGCCAAGGGCGATCCACGGCAGTTTGCTCTGGCGACCGCTGCCGCCACTGAGCAGCGCAGCGTGAAATGCTGGCGGCAGAATCATCTGCCAGCGACCGGCGCGTTTCTGTCGGTGCCAGAGTTGCCAGAGCAGCCAGCCGAGCAGGGGCAACAGCAACAGCCACCAAGGGCGGAACCAGTGCGGCCAGAGCGCAATCATCGGCGCCTCCGCAGACGCAAACGCTGCAAGCGCTGACGCCAGTCCGGCAGTGGACTTTGCAAATACAGTTGCTTGCTGAACAGGCGTTGCAGCGGGTTGTCCGGCCACAGCTCGCGGACGACCAGCAACAGGCTCAACCATAGCGCCAACGCTAGCGGCCAGTGATACAAGGCTTGCGCCGGGCGTGCCTGAGTCGGTTGCTGGGTCACCGGTTCGAGCTGATCGAGGGTGTCCTTGATCGCTTGCAGCTCTTTGCCGTCGTGGGCGCGGAAGTACTGGCCGCCGGTGATTTCGGCGATGGCCTTGAGCGCCGGCTCATCCAGATCGAGGCTCGGATTGACCCCGAGCAGGCCGGTCGAGCCGCTGTCCTCGGGATTGGCGCCGATGCCGATCGGGTAGATTCTGACGCCTTCACTGGCGGCCAGTTTTGCGGCGGTCAGCGGATTGATTTCGCCGCCATTGTTGGCGCCGTCGGTGACCAGAATCAGCACGCGACTTTGCGCCGGGCGCAGACGCAGGCGTTTCAGGGCCAGGCCGATGGCATCGCCGATCGCGGTGTTCTTGCCGGCGATGCCGATTCGCGCTTCGTCGAGCCACACACGCACGGTGCGCCGGTCAAAGGTCAGCGGTGCTTGCAGGTAGGCCTGGCTGCCAAACAGGATCAGACCGACGCGGTCGCCGTCGCGGCTTTCAAGGAAATCACCGAGCAAGTGCTGCACCAGCGACAGGCGACTGACTTCTTCGTCCTGCCACTGCATGTCGGGAAAATCCATCGAACCGGACACGTCCACCGCCACCAGCAGATCGCGACCGCTGGCGGCAATCGGCAGCGGTTCGCCGAGCCATTGCGGGCGGGCGGCGGCGATCAGCAGGATCAGCCACAACAGGATAAACGGCGCCTGCTGCCGCCAGGCCGGCAAGTTGGCGCGGGCGCGGCGGCGGGCGAGGCCTTCGAGGTCGGCGAGGAAACTGACTTTCAGCGCCGGCTCGCCGCTGTCGGCCACCGGCAACACGAGACGCATCAGCCACGGCAGCGGCAACAGCACGAAGATCCACGGCCAGGCGAACTCAAACATGTTTGCGAATCCACGTGTCGACCGCTTGGGTCAGGCCGGCGATGGCTTTGTCATCGAGTTTGCATTCCGGTTTGTACGCGCCTTCGACCAGCACCATCCAGCGCGTCAGACCGGCGGCCGGGCAGCGGTTATCGAGGAAGGCCAGCCATTTGCGGCCGTTGAGGGTGTGGCTCTGGCTGTACGGATAGTGGTTGCGGCACAGGCGTTTGAGCAGGCCGTTGAGTTGTTGCAGCCAGGCGCCGGCCGGTGCGCCGTCGTAAGGCTTGGGCATTTGCGCCAGTTCGGCGAGCGCGGCGATGCGTACCGGGTCCAGCGGCTGCTCGGCGCGCACCACCGGGCGTTTCTTGATCGGAATGAAACGTCGCAGCTTCCACACGGCAAAACCCAGCAGCGGCAACAGCAGAAGCAGCAGCCACCAGCCCGGCGCCGGTGGCCAGAAGGCGATCGGCGGCGGTGAGATCAGCGGTTGCAATTGGTCGAGGCCGTTCATCGACCTTTCCCCGGACGCTGCGGGTTCAGGAACTCGCGCATCTGCTCGACCATTTCGCTCTGCGTGCTTAACGGCATCAGCAACACCCGCAGCTTTTGTGCGAGCAATTCCCAGCGGGCAATGCGCGCTTCGGCCTGAGCGCGGTAGGTCTGGCGCAGGTCGAAATTCAGCGTGTCGATTTCCAGTTGCGCGCCGCGCTCGGCGAAGCGCAGCAGACCGGCGGCGGGCAGGGCGTGATCGAGCGGATCGGACAGCGGCAACATCAGCAGATCGCAATGCCGTGCCAGCAAACTCAACTGCTGCTCGGCGCTGTCGGACAACGCGCGCTCATCGCAAATGACGATGGCCAGACTGCCCGGTCGCAGCACTTCCCGCGCGCGGCGCAGGGCCACGCCGAAGGCATCGCGATCCGGCTCGCGCTCGCTGTGCAGCGACTGATTGACCTTGACCAGACGGTTGAGCAATTGCAGCAGGCTCTGCTTGCTGCGCCGAGGCTTGATTTCGTAGTGCTCGTTGTCGCCGAACACCAATCCGCCGACGCGGTCGTTGTGCCCCAGCGCGGCCCAGCCGATCAACGCCGCGACCTGCGCCGCCAGCACCGACTTGAACATCAGCCCCGAGCCGAAAAACAGCCGCGTGCTTTGCTCGACCATGATGAAAATCGGCCGCTCGCGTTCTTCATGGAATAGCTTGGTGTGCGGTTCCTGCGTGCGCGCAGTGACGCGCCAGTCGATGGTGCGTACATCGTCGCCAGCCTGATACACCCGCACCTGATCGAAGTCGACGCCACGGCCACGGAATTTCGAGTGATGCAGGCCGATCAGCGGGCTGCGCTGGCTCGGCGTGGAAAACAGTTGCACCTCGCGCACGCGGTGCCGCATCTCGATCAGCTCGGCGAGGCTGATGCGGATACCGGGTTCGGAGGGCAGGGCGGCGTTCATGGGGGTCAAGCGACGGCGACGACGTCGAGAATCCGCTGCACCACGCGATCCTGATCGATGCCAGCGGCTTCGGCTTCGAACGACAGAATGATGCGATGGCGCAATACGTCGAACAGTACCGCCTGAATGTCTTCCGGGCTGACGAAATCGCGACCGGCCAGCCAGGCGTGGGCGCGGGCGCAGCGATCAAGGGCGATCGAGCCGCGCGGACTGGCGCCGTAGGCGATCCACTCGGCCATTTCCGGGTCGAACTTGGCCGGGTTACGCGTGGCCATGACCAGTTGCACCAGGTATTCCTCCACGGCGTCGGCCATGTACAAACCAAGGATTTCCTTGCGCGCGGCGAAGATCGCCTGCTGGCTGACCCGGCGCTCGGGCTTGGTCTCGCCGTTCAGCGCCTCGCCACGGGCCTGCTGGAGGATGCGCCGTTCGACAGCGGCGTCGGGGAAGCCGATCTTGACGTGCATGAGGAAACGGTCGAGCTGAGCTTCCGGCAGCGGATAGGTGCCTTCCTGCTCGATCGGGTTCTGCGTGGCCATCACCAGAAACAGCGGCGACAGTTCATAGGTGCTGCGCCCGACACTGACCTGACGCTCGGCCATCGCTTCGAGCAAGGCCGATTGCACCTTGGCCGGCGCACGGTTGATTTCGTCGGCCAGCACCAGATTGTGGAAGATCGGCCCTTGCTGGAAGACGAAACTGCCGGTTTCCGGACGGTAGATTTCGGTGCCAGTGATGTCGGCCGGCAGCAGGTCGGGGGTGAACTGGATTCGATGGAACTGGGCTTCGATGCCCTCGGCGAGTTCTTTGATCGCTTTGGTCTTGGCCAGACCGGGAGCGCCCTCGACCAGCATATGGCCGTCGGCGAG
>Ga0182006_1001159_pt1 | contig 16609 bp, 14 predicted proteins | sample Sormic07211104_1_FD_123022 | JGI IMG/M metagenome (GOLD analysis project Ga0182006, IMG submission 123022) | Rhizosphere microbial communities from Sorghum bicolor, Mead, Nebraska, USA - 072115-104_1 MetaG | ecosystem: Host-associated > Plants > Roots > Rhizosphere | place: USA: Nebraska...
GAAAATGCCCATTTTCGCCAGCCACTGTTCAAATTCCGGTGCCGGTTTTAACCCCAAGGTCTGCCGGGCGTATAGCGCGTCATGGAAGGAGGTGGTCTGGTAGTTGAGCATGATGTCGTCGGAGCCGGGGATGCCCATGATGAAGTTGATCCCGGCCACGCCCAGCAGCGTCAGCAGGGTATCCATATCGTCTTGGTCGGCTTCGGCGTGGTTGGTGTAGCAGATGTCGCAGCCCATCGGCACGCCCAATAGCTTGCCGCAGAAATGATCCTCAAGGCCGGCGCGGATGATTTGCTTGCCGTTGTACAGGTATTCCGGGCCGATAAAGCCGACCACGGTGTTGACCAGAAACGGCTTGAAATGCCGCGCCACCGCGTAAGCGCGGGTTTCGCAGGTTTGCTGGTCGACGCCAAAGTGCGCGTTGGCTGACAAGGCGCTGCCCTGGCCGGTTTCGAAATACATCAGGTTTTGTCCCAGGGTGCCGCGCTTGAGGCTCAAACCCGCCTCGTAACCTTCCTGCAGCACGCTCAGGCTGATGCCGAAACTGGCGTTGGCCGCCTCGGTGCCGGCAATCGACTGAAACACCAGGTCCAGGGGCACGCCACGGTTGATGGCTTCGATAGAGGTGGTGACGTGGGTCAGCACACAGGCTTGGGTGGGGATCTCGTAGCGTTGGATGATCGCGTCGAGCATCTCCAGCATCGCGCAGATCGAGGCGATGCTGTCGGTGGCCGGGTTGATGCCGATCATGGCGTCGCCGTTGCCGTAGAGCAGGCCGTCGAGAATGCTGGCGGCGATGCCCGCCGGTTCGTCCGTGGGGTGGTTGGGTTGCAGGCGCGTCGACAAGCGCCCGCGCAGGCCCATGGTGCCGCGAAACTGGGTGACGACGCGGATCTTCTGCGCCACCAGCACCAGGTCCTGCACGCGCATGATCTTCGACACGGCGGCGGCCATTTCCGGCGTCAGCCCGGGCGCCAGGGCGCGTAGGGATTGTTCGTCGGCGGCGTCGCTCAGTAGCCAGTCGCGCAGGCCGCCGACGGTCAGGTGGCTGACTGCGCTAAATGCCTGTTTGTCGTGGGTGTCGATGATCAGACGGGTGACTTCATCGCTTTCGTAGGGAATCAGCGCTTCTTCAAGAAAGTGTTTCAACGGGATATTTGCCAGCGCCATTTGCGCCGCCACCCGCTCGCCGTCGTTCTGCGCGGCCACGCCGGCCAGAAAGTCCCCGGAACGGGCGGGGCTGGCCTTGGCCATTACGTCTTTGAGGCTATCAAAGCGGTAGGTTTGTGCACCGACCGCGTGGGAAAAGCTTGCCATACAGTGTCTCCTTGACGACGCGGGCCAAATGAATGAACAGCGCCCGCGTCGAGGTTTACGGCTTAGTGCAAGGCGGCCTCTGCGGCCTGGATCGCGGCGAATTCTTCTTCGGGCGTGCCTGCTACCAAGTGATGCCGGCTGTAGAAAGCAAAGTAAGCAATTAATACTCCATAGATGATCGCCGCGCCAATCACCACCCGCGGATCCACCAGAAAGCCCGCCACCACGGCCACACAGGCCAGTACCAGCGCGACGCCGGACGTGAAAATGCCGCCGGGCGTGCGGTAAGGACGTTCCATTTTGGGGCGACGCACGCGCAGGGTGATGTGCGCAGCCATCATCAACACATAGGAAATCGTCGCACCGAACACCGCCACCAGGATCAGCAGATCGCCCTGGCCAGTGAGGGACAGGCCGAACCCGATGATGCCGGGGATCACCAGCGCCAGTACCGGCGCCTTGCTTTTGTTGGTTTGCGACAGCTTGCGCGGCAGGTAGCCGGCGCGGGAAAGCGCGAAAATCTGCCGAGAATAGGCGTAGATAATCGAGAAAAAACTCGCGATCAGCCCGGCCAGGCCGACCAGATTGACGAAGCTGCCCATCCAGGTCGAGCCGCCGTAGGACAACGCCAGTGCTTCCACCAACGGGTTACCCGATTTGACCAGCGCATAGGTGCCGGCGCCGCCCGGTGCGATCACCAGAATCAGCAGGGCAAAACTGGTGAGCACCACAATGGCGCCGATCAGGCCACGGGGCAGGTCGCGCTTGGGGTTCTTGGTTTCTTCAGCGGCCAGCGGTACGCCTTCCACGGCGAGGAAAAACCAGATCGCATAAGGGATTGCCGCCCATACCCCGACGTAGCCGAAGGGCAGGAAGGTGCTGGCGCCCTTGGCTTCGGTCACCGGCACATCCAGCAAGTTGGCCATGTTGAAGTGCGGCACCATAGCCACAAGGAACACGCCCAGGGCAATCGCCGCAATGGCGGTGATCACGAACATCAGCTTCAGCGCTTCGCCGACGCCGAAAATATGGATGCCGATAAACAGGATGTAGAACGCCAGATAAATCATCCAGCCGCCAATGCCGAACAGCGACTCGCAATAGGCGCCGATAAATACCGCGATAGCGGCCGGGGCGATTGCGTATTCGATCAGGATGGCTGTTCCGGTGAGAAACCCGCCCCAGGGCCCGAAAGCGCTGCGGGCAAAGCCGTAGCCACCGCCGGCGGTGGGGATCATTGAGGACAGTTCGGCCAAGGAAAAGCACATGCACAAGTACATGGTGGCCATCAGTAAAGTTGCGAGGAACATGCCGCCCCAGCCGCCTTGGGCCAGGCCGAAGTTCCAGCCGGCATAATCGCCGGAGATCACGTAGGCAACGCCGAGGCCCACCAGCAGTACCCAGCCGGCGGCGCCTTTTTTCAGTTCGCGTTGTTGGAAGTAGTCGGTGTCGACTTTTTCGAAGTCGACAGAAGATCCAGTGGGTTCGCTAGGCATGGAAAAGTACCTTTCATTGTTATTGTTTTTAACTCGGCCTCTGTGGGCCGGATGTATTCGCAAGTACTTATAAATATCTAAATGTGGGAGGGGGCAGGCCCCCTCCCACAGTTGATGGCATTTCAAAGATGGGAGGGTGTTGTGAGTTAGAAGAAGCCCAATGGATTAATGTCGTAACTCACCAGCAAGTTCTTGGTCTGCTGGTAGTGATCCAACATCATCTTGTGAGTCTCACGGCCCACGCCGGACTTCTTGTAACCGCCGAACGCGGCGTGCGCCGGGTACAGGTGGTAGCAGTTGGTCCATACGCGGCCTGCTTTGATCGCCCGGCCCATGCGGTAGGCGCGGTTGATATCGCGGGTCCACACGCCGGCACCCAGGCCGAACTCGGTGTCGTTGGCAATTGCCAGGGCTTCGGCTTCGTCCTTGAACGTGGTGATGCTCACCACCGGGCCGAAGATTTCTTCCTGGAACACGCGCATTTCGTTGGTGCCCTTAAGCAGGGTCGGCTGGATGTAGTAACCACCGGCCATGTCGCCGCTGAGTTTCTCAACCTGGCCGCCGGCCAGCAGTTGCGCACCTTCGCCCTTGGCGATGTCCAGGTACGAGAGGATCTTGTCGAATTGCTGCTCGGACGCCTGGGCGCCGACCATGGTGTCGGTGTCCAGCGGGTCGCCGCGTTTGATCTGCTCGATCTTCTTCATCACCACTTTCATGAAATCGTCGTAGATCGACTCTTCCACCAGCGCGCGGGATGGGCAGGTGCAGACTTCGCCTTGGTTGAAGAATGCCAGCACCAAGCCTTCAGCGGCCTTTTCGATGAACGACGGTTCGGCTTTCATGATGTCGGCGAAGAAGATGTTCGGCGACTTGCCGCCCAGTTCGACGGTGGACGGGATGATGTTGGTGGCCGCCGCGTGCATGATGTGCGAGCCCACCGGGGTTGAACCGGTAAAGGCGATCTTGGCGATGCGCTTGCTGGTGGCCAGGGCTTCGCCGGCTTCTTTGCCGAACCCGTGCACCACGTTCAGCACGCCCGGTGGCAGCAGGTCGCCGATCACTTCCATCAACACGTTGATGCCCAGCGGCGTCTGTTCGGCCGGCTTGAGCACGATGCAGTTGCCGGCGGCCAGGGCCGGGGCGAGTTTCCAGGCGGCCATCAGCAGTGGGAAGTTCCACGGAATGATCTGACCGACCACGCCCAGCGGCTCATGGAAGTGATAGGACGCGGTGTGCTCATTGATCTCGGCGCTGGTGCCTTCCTGGGCGCGGATGCAGCCGGCGAAGTAACGGAAGTGGTCGGCAGCGAGGGGGATGTCGGCGTTGAGGGTTTCACGCACGGCTTTGCCGTTGTCCCAGGTCTCGGTGATGGCCAGCAGTTCGAGGTTCTGCTCGATGCGATCGGCGATTTTCAGCAGCACCAGCGAGCGGTCCTGGGCTGAGGTTTTGCCCCAGGCGTCGGCGGCGGCATGGGCGGCGTCCAGTGCTTTATCGATGTCCTTGGCAGTGGAGCGGGGGAATTCGGCGATAGGCTTGCCGTTGACCGGCGAGGTGTTGGTGAAATAGTTGCCATCGACCGGCGCAACGAACTCGCCACCGATGTAGTTGCCGTACTTGGCCTTGAACGAAACGATCGCGCCTTCAGTACCGGGGTGTGCGTAACGCATGGTGGGTATCTCCTGGCTTTTTATGTTTATTGGAGTGCAGCGCTCAAGCGCTTGGTAAAGCGTAGAGCAAAGGTTGGGCCACTGCGTTGTGGGCCAGGTAAATCAAGGGGTTGGGGTTTGTTGCAAAGGGTTGCTGTGGCACGCGCGATACAGCGGGTGTGACAGTTTGTGCCATAAACGGTACAGCTTATGACCAGTGGGCCGACTCGGGATTGCATCCATCACAGGGCTGGAGGATGCTGGACGCTCTCACGCCGGGAGAATAATAAGAACATGCACAACGATCATTTCAGTCGCCATGCCCAGCAGGTCCTGACAGTGGCGCGTGGCCGCGACCCATCGAGCGATCCTTCCATCGCTCGTTCCTGGCTGCGGTGCCTGGAGGATTACCACCTCGACCCTGCGCAAACCATCGCTCCCACCGTGCTCGAACACGGCCGCCTGCTCGAAAGCCGTGAGCGTCTGCAGCAAGTACTGCAAATCGCCGGCAGCGAGATGAACAGCCTGCACCAACAACTCTCAGGTGCCGGCCACGCGGTGCTGCTGACCGATGCGCGCGGAGTGATCCTCAACTGTGTCACCGCGCCTTCCGAGCGTAGGGTTTTCGAGCGCGCCGGGTTGTGGCTCGGTGCCGATTGGAGTGAGGCCAGCGAAGGCACCAATGGCATCGGCACCTGCCTGGTTGAACGTCAACCCTTGACGATTCATCGGGATGAGCATTTTCGCGGCCGGCACACCGGGCTGACCTGTTCGGCCAGCCCAGTGTTCGACCCCCATGGCGAGCTGCTGGCAGTGTTGGATGTGTCATCGGCTCGCGAGGCGGTGTCGCGCCAGAGCCAGTTCCACACCATGGCGCTGGTGAACCTGTCGGCCAAGATGATCGAAAGCTGTTACTTCCTGCGTCACTTTGAGCACCACTGGCTGTTGCGTTTTCATTTACAGGCCGAGTCCGTGGGGTTATTCAGCGAAGGCTTGCTGGCCTTCGATGGCGAAGGACGCATATGCGCGGTCAACCAGAGCGCCTTGAACCTGCTGGGTCAAGTGCGCGACGGGTTGTTGGGGCGACCGGTGGAGGCCTTTTTCGAGTGTTCCCTGGATCAACTACTCTGTCGCGCCAGCGCTACGGCCACTGCCAGTTGGCCCCTGCGCACGCGGGAGGGGCGGCATTTGTTCGCCGCCTTGCGTGGCCAGCCGCGCCGCGTGTCGGCCGTGCTGGCGCCTGCGCCGAACCCAGCCCCGCAACCTGCGCGCCAGCCCGATATCTGCCTGGGCGACCCGTCGTTGCAGGAGGGGTTTCGCAAGGCGCTGCGGGTATTCGAGCGCGACGTGCCGTTGCTGATCAACGGCGAAACCGGCTCCGGCAAGGAAGCCTTCGCCAAAGCCGTCCACCACGCCAGCCAGCGCGTCGACAAGGCCTTTATCGCCCTCAATTGCGCGGCGATCCCGGAAAGCCTGATCGAAAGCGAACTGTTCGGTTATCGCGGTGGCAGCTTTACCGGTGCACGCAAAGAAGGCATGCCCGGCAAATTGCAGCAGGCCGACGGTGGCACGCTGTTTCTGGATGAAATCGGAGACATGCCGCTGGCCCTGCAAACCCGGCTATTACGGGTGCTGGAAGACCGCCAAGTGGTGCCCATTGGTGGCGAGCCCCAGGCGGTGAACGTGCGCATCATCAGTGCCACTCACCGAAACCTGTCGGAGCGCGTACGGAACGGTAGCTTTCGCGAAGATTTGTATTACCGGCTCAACGGTCTGGAAGTCAGCCTGCCACCGTTGCGTGAACGCAGCGATAGGGCGCAGTTGCTGGAGTTTCTCCTGGCGCAGGAGGCGCATGGGCAGACAATAGTGTTGGATGCGGCGGCGCGCTCGGCACTGTTGGGTTTCAGCTGGCCGGGGAATGTGCGGCAACTGCGTACGGTGCTGCGCACGCTGGCGGCGCTGTGTGACAACGGACGTGTGGGCCTGGAAGATCTGCCTGTCGCGATCCGTCAGGCCCACCCGCAGGCCCTGACCGAGGCGGCGCAGCTGGAGTCACCGTTGGACGATGCCGAGCGCCTGGCGTTACTGGCCGTGCTGGAGCAACAACGCTGGCATATGACACTCACGGCGCAGCAGCTCGGTATCAGCCGCAATACCCTTTATAGAAAGCTGCGCAGGCACGGGATCGCCCGCCAGGCTATCAGCTAAAGAGTGCGAATTTCCCCACCCTACGCTAACCTGCCTCGATGTTTTACGAGGTCGACTATGCACATTCATATTCTCGGTATTTGCGGCACGTTCATGGGCTCGATGGCGGTTCTGGCCAAAGAGCTGGGCCATCATGTCACCGGCTCCGATGCCAATGTTTACCCACCCATGAGCACGCAACTGGAAGCTCAGGGCATTGAGTTGACCCAAGGCTACGACCCGGCGCAATTCGAGCCGGTCCCGGACCTGGTCGTGATCGGCAACGCTATGTCCCGTGGCAATCCGGCGGTCGAGTACGTGCTCAATAAAGGCTTACCTTATGTGTCCGGCCCGCAGTGGCTGGCGGACCATGTGTTGCAAGGTCGCTGGGTATTGGCTGTTGCGGGTACCCACGGCAAGACCACCACCAGCAGCATGCTGGCCTGGGTGCTGGAGCATGCGGGCATGAGCCCGGGCTTCCTGATCGGCGGCGTGCCGCAGAACTTCTCGGTATCGGCGCGTCTGGGCGAGACCCCGTTTTTCGTGATCGAGGCGGATGAATACGACAGCGCTTTCTTCGACAAGCGTTCCAAGTTCGTGCACTACCGTCCGCGCACGGCGATTTTGAACAATTTGGAATTCGATCACGCGGATATCTTCCCCGATCTGGCGGCGATCGAACGGCAGTTCCACCATTTGGTGCGCACCATTCCGAGCGAGGGGCTGGTGATCCACCCGACCACCGAACCGGCACTGCAGCGAGTGATCGATATGGGCTGCTGGACCCCTGTGCAAACCACCGGTGTCGGCGGGCAGTGGCAGGTCAAGTTGCTCAGTGACGACGGCTCGCGATTTGAGGTGCTGTTCGAAGGCGAGGCCCAAGGTGTTGTCGATTGGGGCATGACCGGTCAGCACAACGTGGCCAACGCATTGGTGACCCTGGCGGCGGCGCGGCATGTGGGCGTGGTTCCGGCCATGGGCATTGCGGCGTTGAGCGCATTTAAAAGCGTGAAGCGCCGGATGGAAAAAGTCGCCGACGTGAATGGGATTACCATCTACGACGACTTTGCCCACCACCCGACGGCCATTGCCACCACCCTCGACGGCCTGCGCAAACAGGTCGGTGATGCGCCGATCATCGCCATTGTCGAACCGCGCTCCAATTCCATGAAGCTCGGCGCCCACCGCGACGGCTTGCCGGAAAGCGTCAATGATGCCGACCAGGCCGTGTGGTACGCCCCGGCCAACCTCGGCTGGGACCTGCCGGCCATTGCCGCGCAGTGCACAGTGCCTTCGCAAGTGTGCGACTCCATCGAAGGCATCATTGCGTTCGTCAAACAAAAAGCCACGCCGGGCACCCATGTGGTGGTCATGAGCAACGGTGGTTTCGGCGGCCTGCATGGCAAATTGGCCGAGGCCCTGAAATGAGCGGGCCGGAACGCGTCACCCTGGCGATGACCGGCGCATCCGGCGCCCCCTATGGCTTGCGCTTGCTCGATTGCCTGGTGCGCGAGGACCGGGAGGTGCACTTCTTGATTTCCAAAGCCGCGCAATTGGTGCTGGCCACAGAGACCGATGTGGCGCTGCCCGCCAAGGTGCAATCGATGCAAGCCTTTCTCACCGAGTACACCGGTGCGGCGGCGGGGCAGATCAAGGTCTACGGCAAGGAAGATTGGATGTCGCCGGTGGCCTCGGGCTCCGGAGCCCCGGCGGCGATGGTGGTGGTGCCGTGTTCTACCGGCACCTTGTCGGCGATTGCCACCGGCGCCTGCAACAATTTGATCGAGCGCGCGGCGGACGTGACCTTGAAGGAGCGGCGCCAACTGATCTTGGTGCCGCGCGAGGCGCCGTATTCGAGCATTCACCTGGAGCACATGCTCAAGCTATCGAATATGGGCGTGACGATTTTGCCGGCGTCGCCGGGCTTCTATCACCAGCCGCAAACCATCGATGATCTGGTGGATTTTGTAGTGGCGCGCATTCTCAACCTGTTGAATATCCCCCAGGACATGCTGCCGCGGTGGGGCGAGCACCATTTGAGCAGCGATGAATAAGGCGCTGCTGGTGCTGCTGGCGTTGCACCTGACCGGCTGCGCCACGGCGCGCACGTTGGACGCAGCCAAGCCGAACGCGCCGGTGGTGTATGCCGGCACGCGTTTGGATTTATATGCGATGAATGGCGGCTGCTGCGCCAAGGACCGGTTTGGGGCCGAGGCGCCGAGCTATCCCGGCGTCGACCTGCCGGCCAGTGCGTTGCTCGACACCTTGCTGTTGCCACTGTCGGTGTTGACGGTGCTGGGGGTGGGGTTCAACGCCACGGGCGGGCTTTAACCTGGGTTTACAGCCCCTCCGCCATCGGGGGCAACCCCCCCCCCCCCTTATTTGGGGTTATTTACCGAGCTTGCGCAGTTCGTCCGACTCCACCACCCGCACCCCGTCTTGCTCTTCCAGCGCCAAGCGCCACATGGCGCGGGCCAGTTCGCACACTTCGATGCCGTGGTATTTACCCGGAATCAGACGCGACAGCGGGCCGGCCAGTTGTTCGGCCAGGCGCGGTTTGAGGCGTTCGCCCAGCAGCAACGATGGGCGCACGATGGTCAGTTGTGGCCAGTCCTGAGCTTTGAGCGCTTCTTCCATTTCCCCTTTCACGCGGTTGTAGAAGATCGAAGACTTCGGATCGGCGCCAATCGCGCTGATTACGATCAGGTGCCGCGCGCCCATTTCCCGGGCGCGCTTGGCGAAAGCCACCACCATGTCCAGGTCCACCGCGCGAAACGCTTCTTCGGAGCCTGCTTGCTTGATGGTGGTGCCCAGGCAGCAGAAAGCAATGTCTACCTGGCCGCTGAGCTGGGGCAGGAACACCGCCGGGTCGCCCACCGGGTTTTCCAGGCGCGGATGTTCGGCCAACGGTTTGCGGCTGGGCGCAAGTACACGGGTGACGGTGGGTTCGTTGAGCAGGCGGTCGAGCAGGTGTTCGCCCGTTAGGCCGGAGGCTCCGGCAAGCAAAATATGCTGAGGCGTCAGGTACATGGTGTTTCCCCCTTGTTACACGGTTCAGCTTAGTTGCCTTTGGCTTCCTTGCTATTCATTGAGACGCTTTCGAGCGCCTTTCGTGCCTGCTGTTTACGCAAGAGTTGCCAATGGGCGATCACGCCTTTGGGAGCCCAGATCTGCGGCTCGGACGCTTCGAAGTTGTCCGCCTGCTCGCGTTCGCTCACATGCCCTTGGGCCAGCTTGAAGGCCTGTTGCAAATCGTCGGTCTGGTTGAGCGCCTGGGCGAAGAGGGCGTCGCCGAAGTAGGTGAAGTCGGCTTCTTCGGAACAACCGAAGGACACCCGGTCGGCGCGCGACGCCGTCATGATCAGGGTGCGGTCGTCTTTCAGCGCGGGGATGAACCCGCCGGAGTAACAGGCGGAAATCACAATAATTTTGTCGCGGTTTTTCAGCGGCGCCATTACGGCCGCCAGTTCGTCGGCGGGCAGGTCGGCCAGCTCCATGCGCGGTTGGTCCAGGACCAGTTCGTGTTCATGGGTGCCGTGGCTGGTCAGGTAGATGAACACCAGGTCTTCCGGCCCAGTGCGATCAGCCAGGGTTTGTACGGAGCGGCGCAGGCTCTCGCGGGTGGCCAGCGGGCGGTCGGCAATGTGGTCGCGGTGATTGACCAGGCGAATCTGCCCGCGTGCGCCAAAGCGGATCGCCAGTAGATTGCTGACGTAATCGGCTTCGCGCAGGAACACGCTCTGTTTGCCGTCACCGGCCAACACCAGGGTGTACAGCTCGACGGCGGAGGTGGAGGCCGGTACGGCCGCGAGAGCGGCATCGAGCAGATGGCCTTGGGCCAGAACGCCGATCTCCAACGGGTCGGGTAATAACTTGCCCTCCGCGTCGCGTACGCGCATGCCGTTGACCCAGGTGCCGGCCTGTACGGTGCCGTCGGTGAGTACGAGGGTGCCACGGCCCTGGTAGTTATCGCTGTCGAAGCCACCGATATAGAAACTGCCGTCGGTGAGGTTCAGGCGGCCTTGTCCACTAAAGCGCCAGTCGGCGAACTCGCCGACATAGTGGCTGCCATCCGCGCCGATCAACTCGCCCTTACCGGTCAGCGCGCCTTCCTTGAACTGGCCGATCCATACGTCACCATCGGCGTTTTCGTAACGGCCCTTGCCGTTGAGCTGGTTCTGTTTGAATTGGCCGATGTAGATGTCGCCATCGGCGCTGTTGAAGGTGCCGTTGCCTTCCAGTTGGCCATCGACGAAGTGGCCGCTGAACTGGTTGCCGCTGTCGTCGTTGCGCTGGCCTTCGCCATTGGGTTTGCCGTGGGCGAACTGGCCTTGATACTGGCTGCCGTCGGCCAGTTCCAGGCGACCGAGGCCGGAATATTGGTCGTCCTTGAACTCGCCACGGTAGGTCATCTGCCCTTCTTTGAGGGTGCCTTCGCCATGGCGACGACCGTTCTTGAACCCGCCCACATACTGGCTGCCAGCGGTGGTCAGGCTGCCTTGGCCGTCGAACAGGCCCTGCTTGAACTGCCCTTTATAGACCTCGCCGTTACTGCCATGCCATTCACCCTGACCGTGCCACTGGCCCTTGTCGAACGTGCCGGCGTACCAACTGCCGTTGGGGTAATCCACGCGGCCCTGGCCTTGCAGCAAACCGTTGACCACATCGCCCCGGTAACGGCCGCCATCGGGCAGGCGCGCATCCGGCGGCAGCAGCGATTCGCCATCTCCGCAAGCGGTGAGCAACAGGACAAGGGCAAGGGGGGCGAGTGGGCGCATAGCGGGATCCGGATAATTGAGCGCCGAGTATGCCGCAGCTGCGAGTTTCATACATAAATTTACATACCCTGTGGTGAGTGTGCGTGCCTCACCACAGGCAAACCCTTATACGAAGCAGAGCGACAGGGACTCGGCAATGTAAGCGGGTTTTTCCTGGCCTTCGATCTCCAGGGTGGCGGTGGCCTTGAACAGCCATTGGCCGGGCTTTTTCTCGGTGACGTCCGTGAGCGTGACGTTCAGGCGTACCTTGGAATTGACTTTCACCGGCTGGATGAAGCGCACGCTGTCGAGGCCATAATTGATCGCCATTTTCAGGCCTTCTGGCACGATCAGGATGTCTTCCATCAACTTCGGCATCAGTGACAGCGACAGAAACCCGTGGGCGATGGTGCTGCCGAACGGCGTCTGCGCGGCCTTGACCGGGTCGACGTGGATGAACTGATGATCGCCGGTGGCCTCCGCGAACAGGTTGATACGGGCCTGGTCGATGGTGAGCCATTCGGAACGTCCCAGTTCCTTGCCGACATAATCGTTGAGCTGCGCTACGGGTACATAGGGCATTGCGTCTCTCCTTGGTTCATCGGTTTTATGCCCGGCACAGCCATGTGTTTATCCAGTGGCGGCGGGGCTTTTATGGGTGACAGAGATCCACTGTAGATCATCATGGCCCATCAGCTCGGTCAACCCACCATGCTTATGGCGAATGCCTGGGCATAGCGCCAGCGTGCTTATAATGCGGGCGGGTTCTAAAGGGGAGAGGACGGATGCTGTTACGTGGCCTGACGTGGCTGGTGCTGTTTCAACTGATCGGCACGGCGCTCAATCATTTGCTGTTGCCGGTTCTGCCGGGGCCCATCATCGGCCTGCTGCTGATGCTGGGCTTTCTGGTGTGGCGCGGCGAGGTGGGTGAGCCCCTGAGCCTGGCCGCCGGCAGCCTGTTGCGCTACCTGCCGTTGCTGCTGGTGCCGCCCGCAGTCGGGGTGATGGTGTATGCCAAGGCTATCGCTGCGGATTTCTGGGCTATTGTCGGCGCCCTCGTGTTGTCGCTGGTAATTGCCATGGCCTTGATCGGCGTGATGATGGAGCGTTTGGCCAAGCAGCATGCCAGTGAGCAGGAGGGCCAATGATCTTCGACTGGCACGGAGCCTGGACGGCAGTGATTCATCATCCCTTGTTCGGGATCGGTATCACCCTGGGCGCCTATCAACTGGTGCTGGCGGGCTTCGAGAAAACCCGCTGGATCTTCCTGCAACCGGTGTTGGTGTCGATGCTGCTGGTGATCGGTGTGTTGCTCAGCTGTGGCCTGAGCTACGCCGAGTACCGCAAGAGCACCGAGATCATGGGCATCCTCTTGGGCCCGGCGACGGTGGCCCTGGCAGTGCCGCTGTACCTGAATCTGCGGCGGATTCGCCAATTGTTCTGGCCGATTTTTACTACGCTGGTGATAGGAGGGGTCTTCGCCACCGGTCTTTGCGTGCTGCTGGGATGGTGGTTTGGCGCCGAACACATGGTGCTGATGACCATGGCGCCCAAGTCGGTGACGTCGCCGATCGCCATGCTGGTGGCCGAGCAGATCGGCGGCGTGGCGGCGCTGGCGGCGGTATTTGTGTTGATCACCGGCGTGGTCGGCGCGATGGTCGGCCCGGCGTTGTTGTCGCGTCTGGGCGTTCACAGCGCCGAGGCGCGTGGCATGGCCCTGGGCATGACGGCCCATGCCGTCGGTACTTCAGTGGCCTTGCAGGAAAGCGAAGAGTGTGGCGCCTTCGCGGCGCTTGCCATGAGTTTGATGGGCGTGGCTACGGCGGTGTTCCTGCCGCTGGCCGTGTCGGTCATTGTTTAAACCGGGTTTAAGGAACGCTTTATGAGTCTGGCGCTGTTTCCACTCAATACCGTGCTGTTTCCTGGCTGCACGCTCGACTTGCAGATCTTTGAGGCGCGCTACCTCGATATGATCGGGCGCTGTATGAAGAAGGGCGAAGGTTTCGGGGTGGTGTGCATCCTTGGAGAAGCCAGTGCCGACGATATGACGGACGCTTACGCGGTGGTCGGTTGTGAAGCGCTGATCCGCGACTTCAAACAGCAGGACAACGGCCTGCTGGGCATTCGGGTTGAGGGCGGGCGACGTTTTCATGTGTCTGACGTCACGGTGCAGAAAGACCAGTTGCTGGTGGGCGAGGTGCGCTGGCTGGATGAGCAACCGGACAGCGCCCTGGAAGAAGAGGACGAAGACCTGCTGGCCTTGCTTCAGGTCCTGGCCGAACACCCGATGGTCGCCTCATTGGACATGGACACCAACGCTCAAGGCCAGCAAGCGTTGGCCAATCAGCTGGCGTATTTGCTGCCGTTCAACGATGACGACAAGATCAAGCTGCTGGAAATGGACAGTCCGCAACAGCGCCTGGATATGATCCAGTTCCTGCTCGACGAACTTCAGGGCGAGCTGTTCACTTAATAGGCGTAGCGCAACAGGGCATGGGATGTGCCGGCCAGCGCGATAAAACTCAGCACCGCCACCAGTGCCGGTAGTAGCAGCCACCAAGATTTCCGTGGCATGGCGGGCAAGGGGCTTCGATATTCGCTAAGCCCCAGGCTGAACGCGCACACCGTCATTGCCAGCAACGTGCCGGCGAGGATGTCCGTGGGCCAATGGGCGCCGAGGTAGACCCGCGACAGTGCGATGAACGCCGCCGGAATACAGCCCAGCAGCATCCAGGTCAGGCGCAGCCGTGTGGGCTGACCGCGACCGGCCAGGACCGCCAACGCCAGGAAAAACGCGAACGCGCCGGACGCATGGCCGCTGGGCATGCTGAAACTGGTCAATGGGTCTGTGAGGATTTCCGGGCGGCCGCGGGCGAAAAACAGTTTGGTCCCGGTATTGATAAGCGCAGACCCCGCCAGCGTGGCACCGACAAACAGCGCGTGGCGCCATTGCCGCGCCAATGCCAGCAAGCCGGTAAACACCGCACTGGCGAAAAACATTTTTTTGAATTCGCCCAGTTGAGTGATCCGCACCATTACTTCATCCAGCCAAGGGCTGCGATGCTCCTGCACCAGCGCACTCAGGCCATGGTCAAAATTGTCCAGCGAGTGATAGCCGATAAACAGCGCGATCAATAACGTCAGGCTGGCGCCGCCTATCCATAACGTGGCGCGACGATGCCCCCGCAGGCTGCTATTCAGGCTTAGCCCGATCACGACCGCAAGGCACCCTGCGACCACCGCCGCTTCCGGCCAGAACCCTTCCGGCAACGGCAGGCGGAACGCGGCGCCGGTCGCCCAACCCGGCAGCAAATAGGCCACCGACCAACCCGCCGCCGCCAGAATGCTCACCCCGGCGAAACGCGGGAACGGCATGTCGCACATGCCGGCCACCATCGGCAGCATGGGGCGTAACGGGCCGATAAAACGGCCGACCAGCAGGCTGGCGATCCCGTATTTGTGAAAGTAGGTCTCGGCGCCGTTCATCCATTCGGGGTGATGACGTAAGCCGGGCAAACGCCGTATGTTCTGATGGAAATGTCGTCCCAGAAAGTAGGAAACCCCGTCGCCGAGCAAGCCGCCGAGGAAACCCAGCAGCAGCGTCTCGCTCAAGGACAGCGCGCCGCTACCGGCCAAGGCGGCGATAGCGAACAGCAGCACTGTGCCCGGTACGATCAAGCCGGCAATCGCCAGGCACTCCACGCACGCGACGATGAACACCGCCACGGCCAGCCATTGAGGGTTGATGCTCAGCCAGCCAGTAATGCTATCGAGCCATTGGCCCATACAATCCACTCCATCGGTGTTCTTGGGAATTCACAGCAAAAAATAGTCGCGGCCTTCGACCTGGCCTCGGCGCAACGGGTTCCGCGTGCAATAAGGCGCGTAGCCGGCATCGACGAAGCGGTACATCAGGTGTTCGTCACGCCCGCTGGGGATGCCCAGGCGGGTTGTCTGGATGATCTGCGTCGGGGTCTGGCCGACGTCTTCGACGTAAAGCAGTTCTTGGTCAAACCGTTTGGCGTCCCACATCGGCACCTTCAGCCCCAGCGCCTTGCACAACAGCGTCTGGCCCGCGCACAGCTTGTGCGAAGGGCGGGGCAGACCTTTGGCGTCCGGGTTGTTCAGCAGCATCTGCGCCAGGCTGGCTGGGCCGGCGATTTCGTCGACCCATGGATAGGCGGATTTGATCAGCACCGCATTGCCTGGGCCATGGGCGCTGAAATTCAGAGAATCGCCGCCACGGGCGTAATACATGTAGATGTGCCCCCCATCCAGAAACAAAGCCTTACGCTTTTCTGTGTAACCGAGGGACGCGTGGCTGCCCTTTTCGGCCGCGTAATAAGCTTCGGTTTCGATAATTCGCGCCGAAAGCCAGGTTTCGCCGACTCGGTGGCGAATGACTTTTCCGAGCAATTCACGCGCGAGCACTTGCGCATCGCGGTCGAAGAAGCTGTCGGGCAGGGCGCTGGCGGGGGTTGGAAGAGCGGAACTGGGCATGGCGTCGGCAGTTATTACGGCTAAATGTGACCGGATGATAACAACTCCCACCTTAATTACGGCTGAAGCTCAGGTTTTTACAGTTCATTTCGACCATCCGCCCCTCACCGCTGTCAGTCGGGCGGCGTCACGGCTATAATCTGCCGCTTTCCTCTTTGCCAAGACTCCCCGACCATGACTGAGTCCGTTCTTGACTACATGACCCGCCTGGGTCGCGCTGCCCGCCAGGCGTCGCGGTTGATCGCCCGTGCGAGCACTGCGCAGAAAAATCGCGCCCTGCTGGCGGCCGCCGACGCTCTGGATGCCTCGCGCTCCGAGCTGACCGCCGCCAACGAACAGGATCTGGCCAACGGCCGCGCCAATGGCCTGGAGCCGGCCCTGCTGGACCGCCTGGCACTGACCCCGGCGCGTATCGACGACATGATCGAAGGCCTGCGTCAGGTCGCCACGCTGCCGGATCCGATCGGCGAAATTCAGGGCATGCGCTACCTGCCGTCGGGCATTCAGGTCGGCAAGATGCGTGTACCGCTGGGTGTGATCGGCATCATCTACGAGTCGCGTCCCAACGTGACCATCGATGCGGCCAGCCTGTGTCTGAAGTCCGGCAATGCTGCCATCCTGCGCGGCGGCTCCGAGGCGATTCACTCCAACCAGGCCATCGCCCGCTGCATCCAGGCTGGTCTGGCCGAGGCCGACCTGCCGGCCA
>Ga0182006_1001161_pt1 | contig 16599 bp, 19 predicted proteins | sample Sormic07211104_1_FD_123022 | JGI IMG/M metagenome (GOLD analysis project Ga0182006, IMG submission 123022) | Rhizosphere microbial communities from Sorghum bicolor, Mead, Nebraska, USA - 072115-104_1 MetaG | ecosystem: Host-associated > Plants > Roots > Rhizosphere | place: USA: Nebraska...
CCTTCGGATGTTATTGTTGATGCTTCTATGCCGGCAATGATTCGTACTTCTGGACAAATGTGGAACAAAGATGGTAAAGCGCAAGATACAATTGCTGTTATTCCAGACCGTTCTTACGCGGGAGTTTATACTGCAACAATCGATTTCTGTAAAAAACACGGTGCTTTTGATCCTAAAACAATGGGAAGTGTTCCTAACGTTGGATTAATGGCGCAAAAAGCTGAAGAATACGGATCTCACGATAAAACTTTCCAAATGAAAGCTGACGGAGTTGTTCGTGTGGTAGATGCAAACGGAAATGTTTTAATGGAACAAAACGTTGAAACAAACGATATCTTCAGAATGTGTCAGGCAAAAGATGCTCCTATTCAGGACTGGGTTAAACTGGCTGTAAACAGAGCTCGTTTATCTAGTACGCCTGCTGTTTTTTGGTTAGACGAAAACAGAGCACATGATAGAGAATTGATCGTAAAAGTTCAAAAGTACCTTAAAGATTACGATACTACAAACTTAGATATCCGTATTTTAAACCCAGTTGCTGCCACTGAATTTACTTTAGACAGAATCATCAAAGGTTTAGATACTATTTCTGTAACAGGAAACGTGTTACGTGATTACTTAACAGATTTATTCCCAATTTTAGAATTAGGAACTTCTGCAAAAATGTTATCTATCGTTCCATTAATGAATGGTGGTGGATTGTTCGAAACTGGTGCTGGAGGTTCTGCTCCTAAACACGTGGAGCAATTTACAGAAGAAGGATATTTACGTTGGGATTCATTAGGAGAATTTTTAGCTCTTGGTGCTTCTCTAGAACATTTAGGACAAACTTTAGATAATTCTAAAGCAATTGTTTTAGCTGAAACTCTTGACGAAGCAAACGATAAATTCTTAGCTAACGATAAATCTCCTGCTCGTAAAGTTGGACAAATTGACAACCGTGGTTCTCATTTCTACTTAGCATTCTATTGGGCTCAAGCTTTGGCTTCTCAAAACAAAGATGCTGAATTGAAAGCAATCTTTACTCCAATTGCTGCTGATTTTGAAGCTAATGAAGCAAAAATCGATGCAGAATTAATTGGTGCTCAAGGAAAACCTCAAACTCTTGGCGGTTATTACCAGCCAACTCCTGAGTTAGTAAGTAAAGCAATGCGTCCGAGCGAAACATTCAACGCTATTATTGCAAAAATTAAATAATTGTCAAAATGTACTAATAGTGCATTTTTCAATGATATTAAAAAGGACAACTCAAAAAGTTGTCCTTTTTTTATCTTAACTTATGTTTAACAAAAGTTCCGCTAAAATGTTAAGTAAGAATTGTTAACTATGTATATCAAAATCAATGTAATGATTACAAAAAATACCTGCGCATTTTTTCTTTTTATTTTAACGATTTTTACATCCTTTTCACAGGAACGATTCACTTTAAGCGGTACTGTCAGCGACAGCAAAAACAACGAAACTTTAATTGGAGTAAATATTTATATTCCAACTCTTAAAATAGGAACTACAACAAACGAATACGGATTTTATTCTATTTCTATCCCAAAAGGAGAATACGAAATTGAGATTAGCTATGTTGGCTACCAAACCATTCAAAAAAATATCCTTTTAAATCAGAATACCAAAACTAACTTTTCTATCAGCGAAAACGGTGAAGAACTTCAAGAAGTTGTCATTACAGATAACAGAAGCAAAATCAACATCAAATCGCCAGAAATGAGCGCCAATAAACTTTCTATTGCCACTATAAAAAAAATGCCGGTTGTTTTAGGAGAAGTCGATGTACTTAAATCTATCTTATTACTTCCAGGCGTTACAAATGCCGGAGAAGGCGCTTCTGGATTTAATGTCCGCGGAGGCGGCGCAGATCAAAACTTGATTCTTTTAGATGAAGCCACAATATTTAATTCATCGCATGTTTTCGGATTCTTTTCTGTTTTTAATCCCGATGCAATCAAAGATTTAAAATTGTATAAAGGCGGAATTCCTGCGCGTTACGGCGGAAGAGCTTCTTCTGTTTTAGATATTTACCAAAAAGACGGAAGCAGTAAAGATTTCCACATGAACGGCGGTATCGGATTAATTTCAAGCCGTATTCTTGCCGAAGGTCCAATTGTAAAAGACAAAGGCTCTTTTTTAATGGGAGGAAGAGCTTCTTATGCTCATTTATTTTTAAAACTTTCCGAAGATGACAAAAACAATGCTGCTTATTTTTACGATTTAAACACCAAATTAAGTTATAAACTCAACGATAATAACAGTTTATATTTATCAGGTTATTTTGGCCGTGATGTTTTCAGTTTAAATAAAAGTTTCACCAATATATACGGAAATTCGATCTTGAATTTAAGATGGAATCATTTATATTCTGATAAATTATTTTCAAATCTCTCTTTGATTTACAGCGATTACTACTACGGATTAGATCTTGATTTTGTAGGTTTTAAATGGGATTCTGGAATTAAAAATTATAACATCAAATACGATTTCAAACATTATCTTTCAGATAAACTAAAACTTAATTATGGTTTAAACGCAACTTATTATGAGTTTAATCCAGGAACCATAAAACCAAGCAGCACAGATTCTGGAATTAACCCCGATCAATTAGACAAAAAATACGCTTTTGAACCATCTGTTTATCTAGATGCAGAAAGTCAGCTTTCGAATAAAATTACTGTTGCTTACGGATTACGCTACAGCCTTTTTTATAGATTAGGTTCCTCAACTATTAATTATTATGACAATGATCAAGCAGTCGTTTTTAATAGCGATATTCAGATTTACGAAAAAGGAACACCAACTTCTACACGATATTTTGGAAAAAATAAAGTGATAAAAGATTATAATAATTTTGAACCTAGGTTATCAGTTTCTTACCAATTAAACGATGATCAAGCCATAAAAGCAAGTTACAATCGTATGGCACAGTATCTTCAATTAATTTCAAATACCTCATCTCCTACTCCATTAGATGTATGGATGCCAAGTGACAAGTATATTAGACCTCAGCTTGCAGATCAAGTTGCAATAGGATATTTTAGAAATATCAGCAGTGGAGCTTACTCATTTGAAGTTGAGACCTATTATAAGGAGGTTAAAAATAGACTCGATTATATTGATGGAGCCGACTTAATTGCTAATGATGCTATTGAACAAGTAATTTTAAATGGCCGTATGAGGGCGTATGGTTTAGAAATTATGGTTAAGAAAAATACAGGCAAGTTCAATGGCTGGGTTTCTTATACATTATCTAAATCAGAACAGCAGACTCCTGGCAGGACACCAGAAGAAATTGGAATTAATAACGGACAATGGTATGCTTCGGCGTATGACAAAACACACAACTTAGCTATTACATCGGCTTATAATTTAAATGAAAAATGGTCATTTGGAGCTAATTTTGCATTGCAGTCTGGACAGCCGGTTACGTATCCGAATGGGCAATATGAATATTTGGGAATTACCGTTCCAAGCTACGGATTACGTAACGAAAACCGACTTCCTGCTTATCATCATTTGGATATTTCTGCGACTTTAACTCCAAGAAAAAATAAGGATAGGAATTGGAAAGGCGAATGGGTTTTCAGTATTTACAATCTCTATAATCGTATGAATGCTGCGTCTATAAATTTTAGACAAAATGTAGACACTGGTGATAACGAAGCTGTTAAAACCTCCATTTTTGGAATTGTACCAGCCGTTAGTTATAATTTTAAGTTCTAAAATACTTTCTGTCAAAGAAATAAAAAATATATTATGAAAAAAGCAACCTTATTAATCGTGTTTTTTATATCATTCTTCTTCGCAAGTTGTGAAGAGGTGGTTGATGTTGATTTAGATACAGCGCCTCCAAAATTAGTAATAGAAGCTGCCATTAATTGGGAAAAAGGCACAACAGGAAATGAACAGACAATTAGATTAACTACAACAACTGGTTATTTTGAAAACACAATCCCAACGGTTTCTGGTGCAATTGTCTATATAACAAATAGTCATAACGAACAATTTAATTTTATAGAAGTTAAAAAAACCGGCCAATATGTATGTATAAATTTTAAGCCAGTTATCGACGAACAATACATGTTAACTGTAATTAGCAGAGGCAGTAGATATATCGCAAATGAAACCTTAAAATCAGTAGCACCCATTACCCGAATAGATCAGAATAATGAAGGCGGTTTTACAGGAAAAGATATTGAAATAAAAGCGTTTTATAATGATCCTGCCGATGCAGATAATTATTATTTATACAAATATGTTTACCCTAATAAAGTCAAATCAACTTATTATGTAGATGAGGATAAATTTTTCAACGGTAATGAATTTTTCAGTCTTTCAGATGATGATGATTTAGAAATTGGAAATGAAATCGAAATCACACATTCTGGAATCTCAAAACAATACTTTAATTATATGAGTATTTTAGTAAGTATTGCTGGCAGTAATTTTGGAGGGCCGTTTCAATCTCCTCCAGCAACTGTAAAAGGAAATATTGTCAATGTAACTACTAAAGAAAATTACCCTTTAGGCTATTTTTCACTTTGCGAAACGCACACAGTCAAGTATAAAATAACTTCAAAATAAAAAATGGAAGTACAAATTAAAACCTTAGCCGAAAAAAAACTTATCGGTCATTCTATTGAAATGTCTTTCATAGAAAATAAAACATTTCAATTGTGGAGTGGTTTTATGCCCAAAAGAAAAGAGATAAAAAACGTCGTAAACCCTAATTTATATTCTTTAGAAGTTTATCCTGAAAATCATTTTGATAATTTTGATCCTAATGACAATTTTCAAAAATGGGCAGCTGTAGAAGTTTCAAATTTTGACGATCATCCTTCAAGAATGAAAACACTAATTATACCAAGTGGCTTATATGCCGTTTTTCTTCATTTAGGACCAGCAGCAGAAGCACATAAAACCTATCATTATATTTTCACAGAATGGCTTCCAAACTCCGAATATGTTGTAGATGAAAGACCTCATTTTGCTGTTATGGATGAAAAGTATAAAAAAGATGATCCCAATTCTGAAGAAAAAATCTGGATTCCGATAAAAAACAGAAATTGATATGCTAATCGAAACACTAAAAATACTTTTCAATAGAGATTTAAATAAACTGAAATTTGAAATTGAATCGTATGAATATGAAAATCAAATGTGGACTGTTAATAACGACATTTCTAATTCTGGCGGTAATCTCTGTCTTCATTTAGTAGGCAATTTGAATACTTACATTGGAGCAGAAATTGGAAAAACAGGATACATTAGAAATCGTCCTTTAGAATTTTCATTAAAAGACATTCCAAAATCAGAATTAATTCAGAAAATTGAAGATACTATCATAGTGGTAAATAATGCCCTTGAGGTTTTAACTGAAGAAGATTTGAATGCAATTTATCCACAAATTGTTTTTGAAAAGGAAATGACAACTGGATTTTTCTTAGTGCATCTTGCTACACATTTAGCCTATCATTTAGGTCAAATTAATTACCATCGAAGACTTCTTGATTTTTAATTTTTTTGCCACAGATTAAAAGAATTAAAGAGATTAATCCTTTTAATCTGTGAAATCTGTGGCAAAAAACTAGAAATCTAAAATTCTAAATGTAACTTAGCACCACATTCAAAAAAAATCACATGTCATCACACCATATAGTTCGAGACGATCAGGAACCTGCTTTAATAATTGCAAATGGAGCCGCCTGCGATCCTGAATTATTAGGACAATTGTTAGAATGGTCTCCACTTGTAATTGTTTTAGATTCTGCTATAGAAAGAGTGATTGAATTAGGTATAAAAGTCGATGTTCTACTAGGCGATTTTGATCGTGGTTTTGATCCTGAGATTTATAAAACTTCTCAATTTCCTATCGAAATCGTTCATACGCCAGATCAAGACAAAACAGATTTGGAGAAAGCATTTGATTATCTTGTCGATAGAAAAATTCCTGCTGTAAATGTTGTTTGGGCAACTGGCAGACGCGCCGATCATACGATTACCAATCTTACCAATATAGTTCGTTACCGTAATTTACTTAAAATTGTAATTCTCGACGATCATTCAAAAATATTCCTTTTGCCATCAAAATTCGAAAAATGGTATACAGCAAAAACTCCAATTTCCCTTATTCCAATTGGAGTTGTAAACGGAATTAATTCCAGCAATTTAAAATACGAATTGAATAACGATACCCTCACAATGGGTTATCGAACCGGCAGCAGTAATTCTGTCGAAAAAGATGGTATTGTAACTATTTCTCATACAAACGGAGATTTATTATTGATGGAATGTTTTGATTAATATTATCCTTTAAAAAACTATTTTTTTTTGTAGTAAAAAGATTATTTAATATTTTTACTAAATATTTGAAATTGAGAAAGAACACATATTCAATCTTGACGTATATTAGGTATTATATATCGATATATAACTTTAAAAATAATAGTATAAATAATGAAACATCATTTTGGAGATAATTTATACAGAACTGGTGATTATTGGACAACAATTCCAAATAGAGAAAGATTTACGTTTATTGCAGATTTTGAAATTGCAAACAAAGACGAAGTAAAAATTCTGACCATAAGTAAATCCCAAGACAAAATTCATTGGGAACAAATTTTTGACTGTCCAAATATTGAAGAATTAACACTTCATGATCCATCCAAAGAGCAGGTTCAAGCGATTCGTAAGTTAACAAACATTAAAAGATTAAGAATAACTTTTTTCAGAACCACTGATATTGAATTTATTGAGGACTTTCTTAATTTAGAAGAACTAATCCTTGAATATGTTTCTGGATTTTCAGATTTAAAGCCATTAAAGAAATTAAATAAACTAAAATCAGTTCACTTTGAAAATTTAAGAAGAGTCACAGACTTTAGTGGATTATCAGGAATAGAGAGCTTAAGATATATTTATATAAGTGGAACTTTAGATTGGAATCAACCAATTGAAAATCTCGACTTTTTAAGCGACGTTCCTAATTTAGAAATTCTTTGTTTGGGCGTTGGAGTAAAATAGTAGATACAACATATCCAATTTTTAAATCATTAATTAAGGATAAGAAATTTCAGAAATTAAGAATCGGACGAGCATTTTGCAGTTTAGAAGACTATGCCTTTGTTGAAGTTTTATTTGGAAAAGAAAACATTGTTTATTTTGATAATAGTCCAGTTGAACTTTTCTTTCAATATGAAGGACGAATTGAATTTTTAGGAAAAGGAATGCGAAGTATATCTTCAGAAAATTCAAATGAAAAGTGTGAAAAAATCACTCAAGAATACGAAAAAATGAAAATAAAAGCCAGAGACTATTTATTAAGCTACTCTTGATGATAAGTTTTTATAATTGATTGAGCAGTTCAATAAAATTTTTTCCAAAAAAGGAATACCTATCTTTGCATAGAAATAAAGAAAAATGAAAGCAGAAAACAATTCACAAAAAGACAATTTACATCCAAAAAACCTTCATCGTTCCCGTTATGATTTTGAACTTCTTATTTCAAATTGTCCCGAATTAAAAGCTTTCGTTTCCATCAACAAGCATGGAATTGAAACTGTAGATTTCAGTAATCCGCTTGCTGTAAAAACTTTAAATAAAGCATTACTACAGACATATTACGATATTCAAAACTGGGATATTCCGAAAAATTATCTTTGTCCGCCAATTCCCGGACGCGCAGATTACATTCATTACATTGCTGATTTATTGGCAGAAACCCATAACAATCAAATTCCAGAAACATCAAATGTATTAGGTTTAGATATCGGAACAGGTGCAAATCTAATCTATCCGATATTAGGAAATTCGATTTACAATTGGAGTTTCGTAGCAACAGATATTGACCAAAAAGCTATTGAAAACTGCAGTAAAATCATTGAAGCAAATCCCAAACTAATTGAATCTATAAGTCTGCAGCAGCAAACAGAATCTCGTTTTATATTTAAAAATATTATAACGCCGGAAGATCGATTTACATTTACAATGTGCAATCCGCCTTTTCATGCCTCTGCAGAAGAAGCGAATAAAAGTACCTCTAGAAAAGTTTCCAATCTAAATCCCAAAGAAAAAAGAAACACAAATCCTGTTTTAAATTTTGGAGGTCAAAATGCCGAATTATGGTGCCACGGCGGCGAAATCGGTTTTATAACCCAAATGATTTATGAAAGTGCCAAATATGCTTCGCAGGTTTTATGGTTTACCACTTTGGTTTCTAAAAAAGAAAATCTTTCTTCTATTTATAAAATTCTGAAAAAAGTAAATGCCGTTTCTGTAAAAACAATTGAAATGTCACAAGGGCAAAAAAACAGCCGTATTGTGGCGTGGAGTTTTATAACCGATGCAGATTATAGCACTTGGAAATTTTAAGAATTTCAAAACTCATATATCCTTTTTGTTTTGTAACTTCGATAAAATTATTCAATTATGAACACTCTTCAACTCAAAAATATTCTAATTTCTGAAATCGAAAAAATTGATGACGATACATTTTTATCTGCATTAAAAACAATCTTGGAAAGTCGTAAAACTTTACCTAAAAATTATTCTGAGCGATATAATGAAGATCTAAACACTGCAGAAGAGGAAATTCAAAGTGGAAATTTTTATTCCCACGATGAAATTAAAGATAAAATTGAACAATGGAAAAAGAAATAATTTGGTCAAGAACTGCTCAAAATCAGCTTGAAAAAATTTAATCTTATTTATACAAGAAACCAAAAGTAAAAATATACCTAACAAAGTAATTGACAGCATTTATAATTCCGCTGTTATCTTAAGTACTAATTGGGAAATTTATGAATTGGATGAAATGAAAATTCCTAATGACAAAAATTATCGTGCTTACGAAATTTATAATTATCGAATAACCTATAAAATTACCCCAAAAGAAATTCAGATTTTAAGAATTAGACACACTAGTCAAAATCCTAAAAAAATATAATTTACTTTTTACTTCAAACAAAAAAACATTTTAAACGCCTGATTTCCAAAACAAAATCTTGATTATATAATTTGCTTTCGCTACATTTATTGTAAGCAATTTAAAATCAAGATCATGGCAGAATATATTGGTTATCTCGCATCAGTATTTATTGTTGGCGGTTTCATGCTGAAAAACCTTAGAACCATCCGTTTCATTAATATGTTTGGATGCATTTGTTTTGTAATCTATGGCATTTTTTTAATCGACTACCGTGATTTAAGCAAATGGCTTTTACCAGTTATTATTCCTAATGCCATTTTAGCATTTGTCCAAATTTATTATCTCACTTCGAAAGATGATAAATCGTAAAATTATGATACTTTAAAATAAAATTCTGATACACTATTCGCTTACCATACCCGTAACTTTAAGCTAAATTGAATTTTATAACTATGTTGAAACTATATTCTCGTTTGGTAATCGTACTATTTTTAATTACAAGTTGTGCTTCTAAAAAAGCAAAGTTTGAAGATTATGTTTTTAAAACCAAAAGCGAAGAGCTGAAATATGAAACCGCTTACGATAAAGCTTTAAAACTCTGGAACATCCCTTATACAGAGGAAAACGTTAAAACAACTTTTGGAACAGCACACGTAGTTATTGCAGGCCCAAAAAACGGGAAAGATTTAGTTTTACTTCACGGAATGGATGCAAGCTCTACCATGTGGTATCCAAACATTCAGGCTTTAGCCAAAAACCACCGTATATATGCCATTGACTTTTTGATGGAACCCGGGAAATCTAACTTAACTGCAAAACCTCTTTCGTCTGAAGAAATTGCGATTTGGTATAACGAAATTTTCGATCATTATAAATTAAAGAAATTTGATATTATCGGAGCTTCTCGAGGCGGTTGGATTGCAACATTATTGGCTACACAAAAACCAAATTCGATTGATAAAATCGTTTTGTTAAGTCCAGCGCAAACTTTTAAATTTATTGATAAAGTTGGAAAAACAACGTCAGCTTTGATGTTGAAATTATTTCCAAGCGAAAAGAAATTTGGCAAAACACTGACCACATTTTCTACGCATCCAGAAAAAATAAGCCAAATCTATAAAAGGCAGTTTTATCTCGCCAACAAATATGCAAAATCAAATTCGAGCATGCTTAAAATGCATCCATTTTCAGATAAAGAATTACAATCAATTCAAAATCCTGTTTTGGTATTAATTGGTGATAGAGACGTAATTAACTCTGACGAAAGTCTAAAAAGAGCACAAAAATATTTAAAAAACAGCCAAACAAAAACTATAAAAGATGCTGGTCATTTTTTATCGATAGACCAATCTAAAATCACCAATGATGCAATCATTAATTTTTTAGAATAGCAGTCAAACTTTGTATCTTTACAAAACCAAATTTTCAGCGTAAACACATGAAATTTCAAGTTTCCTCAGAATATAGTCCAAAAGGAGATCAGCCTCAAGCCATACAGAAACTGGCACAAGGTGTAATCGACGGAGAAAAATATCAAACTTTATTGGGAGTTACAGGATCTGGTAAAACATTTCTGTGGCTAATGTAATTGAAGAAGTACAAAGACCTACTCTGGTTTTGGCACATAACAAAACCTTGGCCGCACAATTGTACTCTGAATTCAAGCAGTTTTTCCCAAACAATGCCGTTGAATATTTCGTTTCTTACTACGACTATTATCAGCCCGAAGCTTTTATGCCGGTAACTGGTGTCTTTATTGAAAAAGATTTATCTATCAATGAAGAATTGGAAAAAATGCGTTTGAGCACTACTTCTTCCCTCCTTTCTGGTCGTCGAGATGTTTTAGTAGTTGCCTCAGTTTCTTGTTTGTATGGTATTGGAAACCCTGTCGAATTTAAAAAGAATGTAATTGAGGTAACCAGAGATCAGGTAATTTCGAGAACTAAACTGCTTCACAGCCTTGTACAAAGTTTGTACGCCAGAACAGAAGCAGATTTTAATCCTGGAAATTTTAGAATAAAAGGTGACACGGTTGAAGTATATCCAAGTTATGCCGACGACGCTTACAGAATTCACTTTTTTGGAGATGAAATTGAGGAAATTGAATCTTTTGATGTTAAGACTTCACAAGTCATTGAAAAGTTTAAAAGACTGACTATTTACCCAGCTAACATGTTTGTGACTTCTCCAGAAGTACTGCAAGGTGCAATTTGGGAAATTCAGCAGGATTTGGTTAAACAAGTTGATTATTTTAAAGAAATAGGCAAACATTTAGAAGCCAAACGTCTGGAAGAAAGAACCAATTTCGACTTAGAAATGATTCGGGAACTAGGTTACTGTTCTGGAATTGAAAATTATTCTCGTTATCTAGACGGCAGACAGCCTGGAACAAGACCTTTCTGCTTATTGGATTATTTCCCAAGTGATTATTTAATGGTTGTTGACGAAAGTCACGTTACCGTTTCGCAGGTTCATGCGATGTACGGAGGTGACCGCTCGCGTAAGGAAAACTTAGTAGAATATGGTTTCCGTTTACCTGCCGCAATGGACAACCGTCCTTTGAAATTTGAAGAATTTGAAGCTCTTCAAAATCAGGTAATTTACGTTTCTGCAACTCCTGCTGATTATGAATTACAAAAATCAGATGGTATTTATGTTGAACAGATTATTCGCCCTACTGGATTAATAGATCCTGTTATCGAAGTTAGACCAAGTTTAAACCAGATTGATGATTTAATTGAAGAAATTCAGGTTCGATGCGAATTAGACGAAAGGGTTTTAGTAACTACTCTAACCAAAAGAATGGCTGAAGAATTAGCCAAATATTTGACAAAAGTAAGCATTCGCTGTCGTTACATCCACTCTGAAGTCGACACTTTAGAGCGTATCGAAATCATGCAGGATTTGCGTAAAGGTATTTTTGATGTTTTAATTGGAGTAAACTTACTTCGTGAAGGTTTAGATTTACCCGAAGTTTCGCTTGTTGCTATTTTAGATGCCGATAAAGAAGGTTTCTTAAGAAATCACAGATCTTTAACTCAGACTATTGGTCGTGCGGCAAGAAACTTAAACGGAAAAGCAATTTTGTATGCCGATAAAATTACTGCCAGCATGCAGAGAACAATTGACGAAACTGAATATCGAAGAACGAAACAGATTAATTTCAACGTTGAAAATAACATAACTCCTCAGGCTTTAAATAAAAAAATCGAAAGCGCTTTCACCAAAAATCCGTTGGTAGAATACGAATTAGGACATCCTATCCCTGTTGCTGCTGAACCTGAAACAGCTTATTTATCTAAAGGTGAATTGGAAAAAATGATTCGGGAAAAACGTAAAACGATGGAAAAAGCAGCTAAAGAATTAGACTTTTTACAAGCAGCTAAACTGAGAGACGAAATTAAAAAATTACAAGAACAGCTGGCTTAATTATGCTGTTCTTGAAAAACTTGTAAAACAACAGTTGGATTGATAACGGTTTTAGGGGCTTTTTTCATCATTTCCAAAACACGTTTTACAGCAGATGGATTTAGCCCCATTTCTAGTGCAATCTGCTGAATTGCTTTGAATTCCCTTTCGTGTAAAACACCATCGCAATGCATTAATAAAGCCAATCTATAAAATTGGTTGATACGCTGCATTTCAGATTTGATAGGAATCGCTTTGGTTTCCTGATGAAATAAATCTTGAAATTCTTCTTCGCTAATACTCAATTCCAAAGCTACAAGTCTTAAAAATTCAAGCTCACGTTTATGCAAATGTCCATCGACAGTAGCGAACATAATCATTTCTAAAAGTAAACTTCTTTTTTCTGCTTCTGTATTCATCAATTTATTATTTTTAGCTAAAATATTGCTTTTAAACAAAAATACAAAACACAGATAATGAAGAGGATTTTCCTAGCAGTTTTACTTCTATTTGCTCTTATCGGAAAAGCACAAAGTACAGCTTCAAAAAATGTATCGACTTTTACAATTGAGGCTCCTCAACTCCATACTTCAAAAAAAATCTGGATTTATCTTCCGGAAAACTATTCAAAAAATATTCAAAAAAAATACAGTGTTATTTACATGCACGATGCGCAGAATTTATTTGATGCTAAAACTTCTTTTTCTGGCGAATGGAATATCGATGAAAAATTAGACAGCTTAAAAGCTCCCGTAATTGTTGTGGGAATTGAACATGGAAATGAAAAACGCATCGATGAACTTACTCCGTTTAAAAACGAAAAATACGGTGGCGGAAACGCTGACAATTATCTGGAATTTATTGTAAAAACGCTAAAACCGCATATCGACAAGAATTACAGAACCAAAACAAAACCTAAAAACACCATTCTTTTCGGAAGTTCGTTGGGCGGTTTGGTTTCTTATTACGGTGCTTTAAAATATCCAGACGTTTTTGGCAAAGCAGGTGTTTTTTCTCCCTCTTTTTGGTTTTCTAATGATAATTTATACTTTCACAGAAAAACAATCCAAAATCAAAACTAAAATTTATTTTCTGTGCGGTGATAGAGAAAGTGACGATATGGTAAAAGATTTAACTAAAATGAAACGTTTACTAGATACCAAACGTTGTTACTGCCTTCATCTGGACAAAACCAAAATTGTAAAAAATGGTGAACACAATGAAAAACTTTGGCGCGATCATTTTGCTGAAGCTTTAATTTGGCTGGGTTATTAATAAAAAAATACTTTTATAAAAATGAAATTAATTTTAAGAGAATACAATCTCAAACTAAAACATACTTTCACGATTTCAAGAGAATCAATTGATTTTCAGCCTTCGCTAATTGTTGAATTACAAAGCGACGGTCTTTCTGGTTTTGGTGAAGCAACTTCAAATCCGTATTACAATACAACGGTTCCGATGATGATGCAGGATTTAGAAAAAATTAGAAGCATTATTGAAAGTACAGAAAACGAAACTCCAGAAGTATTTTGGGCAAAAATTCATCCGTATTTAAAAGACGATATGTTTGCTTTATGCGCTTTAGATTTGGCTTATAATGATTTATATGCCCGAAAAAAAGGTAAAAAGTTATACGAATTATGGAACTACACAACCGAAAGAAACCCGATGACAGATTATACTATCGGAATTGCTTCTATCGACAAAATGGTTTCAAAAATGCAGGAACTTCCTTGGCCGATTTATAAAATTAAACTCGGAACAAAAGAAGATATTGAAATTGTAAAAGAACTACGAAAACATACCAATGCCGTTTTTAGAATTGATGCCAACTGCGGCTGGGGAGTTGAGGAAACAATCAACAATGCGGTTGAATTAAAAAAACTAGGGGTCGAATTTCTAGAACAGCCCATGAAAGCTGATAATTGGGAAGGACATAAAGAAGTTTTTAAACATTCTGTTCTTCCTGTAATTGCAGACGAAAGTTGTATTATTGAAGAAGATGTTGCAAAGTGCTTCAATCATTTTCATGGCGTGAACGTTAAATTGGTAAAATGCGGCGGCCTAACTCCTGGAAAACGCATGATCGAAGAAGCTAAAAAATTGGGATTAAAAACCATGGTAGGCTGCATGACCGAATCTACTGTTGGAATTTCTGCAATCGCACATTTACTGCCTCAGTTGGATTATGTGGATATGGATGGCGCACTTCTTTTAGCAGAAGATATTGCAACCGGCGTCACTATAAAAGACGGTGTTGTAAGTTATTCTGATCTTAACGGAACTGGAGTTACACTTTTATAAAAATGATAGTCGAACAATTCCCAGATCGAATTATTCAAATTGACCAAGAACAATATTTGTACTTTGGCGGAACTGCCTATTTAGGTTTACCAACAAATAAAGAATTTCAAGATTTAGTAATCCACAACATTTGTACTTGGGGAACTACATATGGAAGCTCCAGAACTGCCAATGTCAAATTAAGAGCTTATGATAGCGGTGAAAAGTTTCTAGCATCGCATATTGGATCAGAAAATGCTGTCACGGTTTCCTCAGGAATGCTGGCTGGAAAATTGGTCATAGATTTAATGAAAAAACAAACGGATTGTTTCTTTCATTTTAATGATACACATGCCGCAATTAGAATCGAAAACAGTCTTTCCTTATTTGAAAATGGTAAATTAAATGATCGATTACTGAATCCGAAATCTGAAAAAATAACGATTCTAACGGATGGAGTTCCTTCTTTTGAAACAAAACCTGTTGATTTCTCTTTCTTGAAAGAAATCCCCGATCACAAAGAAATCACACTAATTGTTGATGAATCCCATTCTTTCGGAATTATTGGAAAAAATGGCTCAGGAATTTTCAATTCAATTCAATATCCAATTAAAAGAAAAATCATGGTTTCTTCTTTGGGGAAAGCTTTTGGTTTAACCGGAGGTGTTATTGCGGCCGATGCTGCCACTATCAACCAAATAAAAGAAATGGAAGTTTTTACAAGTGCAGCAGGAATGAATCCTGCTTTTGTTCAGAGTATTTCTGATGCTTCCGAAATTTATGCTAAGCAGCATCAAAAACTTAGAGATAACTTAAGTTACTTAGATTCGATATTAAACGAAAACATCAATATTAAATTTGATAAAAGCTATCCTTTAATTTATCTTCTATCAAATGATCTAGTAGAAAAATTAAAACAGGAAAAGATAATTATTGCCAGTTTTAAATACACAAAAGATGCCGAACCTCTCAATCGTATTGTAGTTACAGCCAATCATCTTAAAGAAGATTTGGACAAATTGGTTAGTATTTTAAATGAATTTAATTCTCGATTTTAATCATTTTAAAAAACTACCTTTGCAAAAAATAAATAATGAGTTTAACTTGGAGTAAAGATTGGAAAAACTTAAATCTTAAACTTGAAACAAAAAAACCTGAAAAAAAATTATGACAAATAACGATATACTTAAAAAACTTCGCGTGGCTTTGATGCTCCGTGATGACCAAATAGTTGAAATTTTAGAATTGGTAGATTTTAGAATTACAAAATCAGAATTAGGTGCTTTTTTTAGAGCGGAAGATCACCCGAATTACATGGAATGCGGCGATCAGGTTTTGCGTAATTTCTTAAACGGATTGGTAATTCATTTACGAGGAACGAAAGAAAACCCTAAAAACCCAAATGATGTTTTAGCGAAACATAAAGCTGAAATTCCGAAGAAGGAAACTTCAAAAGACAGACCAGAATTTAAAGCAGCTCCAAAAGATTCAGAAAAATACAGAGGCGATCAAAGTTCTTCAAAGTCAGGTTCATCAGCTGGAAAACCTAAAAAGAAAGCATTCCCAAAAGGAAATGGAAAACCAGTTGTTGTAGAAAAAGTAGTTTTCAAAAACGGTAAGAATAAAAAATAATTAATAACTCTTAAAGTTTAACCGCAAAGAGCACAAAGATTTACGCTAAGTTCGCAAAGCTTTTATTGATAAAGCTTTGCGAACTTTGCGGTTATATTAAATCCTATAAATAAAAAAACTTTGCGCTCTTGCGGTTAAAATTGCCCACAAAAAAATCCCTCCGAATATCGAAGGGATTTTCTATATAAATTGATTTCTTATTTGATTAAGAAAGTGCAGCTTTAACTTGGTCAGCAGCTTCTTGGAATTGAACTGCAGATAAGATTGGCATACCAGAGTTGTCAATTAATTCTTTTGCAATTTCAGCATTTGTTCCTTGCAAACGAACGATAATTGGC
>Ga0182006_1001164_pt1 | contig 16587 bp, 12 predicted proteins | sample Sormic07211104_1_FD_123022 | JGI IMG/M metagenome (GOLD analysis project Ga0182006, IMG submission 123022) | Rhizosphere microbial communities from Sorghum bicolor, Mead, Nebraska, USA - 072115-104_1 MetaG | ecosystem: Host-associated > Plants > Roots > Rhizosphere | place: USA: Nebraska...
ATGCTCCACTCCCACCTCACCACCCTCAACGCGGTCTCGCTGATCCTCAACACGTTCAAGGCCGAAGGCCTGTCGAGTGAGGCGCTGCTGGCTGGCAGCGGCATCGTGGCGGCCGATCTGCAGCGTGCCGATACGCGCATCACCACCCATCAAGAGATGCAGGTCTGCACCAACGCGGTCGCGCTCAAACGTGACATCGGCCTTGAGTTGGGTCGACGCATGCACGTGTCCTGTTACGGCATGCTCGGTTACGCCCTGCTGACCTGTGCCACCTTCGGTGACGCTTTGCGTCTGGCAATCCGTTATCCGGCGCTGTTGGGCACGTTGTTCGAACTGAGCCTGGAAGACGATGGCGAGCAGGTGTGGTTCGTCGCTGCTGATTACCGTGAAAGCGCGGCGATGGCGGTGTTCAATGCCGAATTCTGTCTGGTGTCGCTGAAAGTCATCTGCGACGACTTGCTCGGCCATTCCCTGCCGCTGCGGGCCACGCGCTTCGAACATGCAGCGCCGGACTACCGCGACAGCTACGCCGAACCCTTCGACTCGCCGCTGCACTTTTCAGCCAAGGACAACGCCTTCGCCTTCGACCGCCATTGGCTCGATCAGCCGCTGCCGCTGGCCGACGCGATCACCCATCAGGCCATGGCCGAACGTTGCCGCAAGCAGAATCTGGAGTTCACCGGACGCCAGGCCTGGCTCGGGCGGATTCGGCAATTGCTCAGTGCGCAGTTGAACGCTGCGCCGGGGCTCGACGGTCTGGCGCAGCAGATGAAATGCTCACCGCGGACTTTACGTCGGCACTTGAAAGACATGGGCAGCAGCTATCAGGAGCTGCTCGATGAACTGCGCTTCGAACGGGCCAAGCAGATGTTGTGTGAAGACCAGTTGCCAATCTATCGGATCGCCGAGACGCTGGGTTTCAGCGAAACCGCGAGTTTCCGCCATGCGTTTGTACGCTGGAGCGGCGTGGCGCCGAGTCAGTTCCGACCGCATTGATGGCTGCTCCAGGCATGAGCCTGCATGAACAAGGGGCGAATTTCGGTCAGAGGTTTTGGCCATATCGATCCCCTTTTGGCCGCTCCCGACGTTCTCTGATTCAAGTAGCGCCGCAACACTGAAGACCACCGAATCAGCCTTGCGGAGAACAACAAATGCTGACGATCTACTCAGACGATCACCACTTGCACCATGGCCGCTGTGAACTCATCGACGGTCAGCTCAAGCCGTGCTTCGAGATGCCGTCGCGTGCCGACCATGTGCTGCAACGCGTGCAAAAGCAAAACCTCGGGGCGGTCGAAGCGCCGAAGGATTTCGGCCTGGAGCCGATCGCGCGCATTCACGGCCGTGACTATCTCGAGTTCTTCAAGGGCGCATGGGCGCGCTGGACCGAGTTCAACACCGACGGCGACTTGTTGCCCTACACCTGGCCGGCACGCACCCTGCGTGCGATCAAACCGACCAGCCTGCATGGCCAGCTCGGTTATTACAGCTTCGATGGCGGCGCGCCGATTACCGCCGGCACCTGGCAAGCGGCCTACAGCGCGGCGCAAGTGGCGCTTACCGCGCAGGCTGAAATCCAGCGCGGCGCACGCGCGGCATTCGCATTGTGCCGTCCGCCGGGGCACCATGCCGCCAGCGACTTGATGGGCGGTTATTGCTACCTCAACAACGCCGCCATCGCCGCGCAGGCGTTCCTCGATCAAGGCCACAAGAAAGTCGCGATTCTCGACGTCGATTACCACCACGGCAACGGCACGCAGTCGATTTTCTACGAACGCAGCGACGTCCTGTTCACGTCGATCCACGGCCACCCGGAAGCGGAGTTTCCGTTCTTCCTCGGTTACGACGACGAGCGTGGCGAAGGTGCCGGTGAAGGTTTCAATTTTAACTATCCGCTGCCGGCCGGTTCCGGCTGGGACGTGTGGAGCGCGGCGCTGGATCGGGCCTGCGATGAAATCGACAATTATGGCGCGGACATCATCGTCGTCTCCCTCGGCGTCGACACGTTCAAGGACGACCCGATCTCGCAGTTCAAACTCGACAGCCCGGATTACCTGGCCATGGGCAAACGCATCGCCGACCTCGGCAAGCCGACCCTGTTCGTCATGGAAGGTGGCTACGCGGTGGAGGAAATCGGCATCAACGCAGTGAACGTGCTGGAAGGTTTCGAACAATGAAAAAGCGAATGATCGCCTCGGCGCTGTGCGCGGCCATGCTGAGTGCCGGCGCCCATGCTGAGGAACGCACACTGCGCGTCTATAACTGGTTCGACTACATCACGCCCAAGGCGCTGGACGACTTCAAGGCACAGAACAGCCAGACCAAACTGATCTACGACATCTTTGACACCAACGAAGCACTCGAGGCCAAGTTGCTCACCGGCAATTCTGGCTACGACGTAGTGGTGCCGTCCAACGTGTTTCTCGCCAAGCAGATCGAGGCAGGAGTGTTCCAGCCGCTGGATCGCAGCAAGCTGCCGAACTGGAATCACCTCGATCCGAAACTGATGAAGCTGATCGAGGCCAATGATCCCGGAAACAAATTTGCCGTGCCGTACATGTACGGCACCATCCTCATTGGTTTCAACCCGGCCAAAATCAAGGCGGCTCTGGGCGACAACGCGCCCGTGGACAGTTGGGACCTGATCTTCAAGGAGGAGAACATCAGCAAGCTCAAGCAGTGCGGCGTCGCCCTGCTCGATTCGCCATCGGAGATTCTGCCGCTGGCTCTGCAACACCTCGGCCTCGATCCCAACAGCAAGAGGCCGGCGGATTACGCCAGGGCCGAAGCGCTGCTGATGAAGATCCGCCCCTACGTGACCTACTTCCATTCCTCCAAATACATGGCCGACATCGCCAACGGCGACATTTGCGTGGCCGTCGGTTATTCCGGCAGCTTCTCGCAAGCGGCCAACCGCGCCAAGGAGGCGAAGAATGGTGTGGTAGTAGACATGCGCTTGCCAAAAGAAGGGGCGCCGATCTGGTTCGATATGCTCGCGATTCCCAAAGGTGCGAAGAACACCGAGGACGCTTACACCTTCATCAACTATCTGCTGCAACCGGCGGTGATCGCACCGGTCAGCGATTTTGTCGGCTACCCCAACCCGAACAAGGACGCTACCGGCCTGGTCGATCCAGCGATACGCAACAACCCGAACCTGTACCCGACCGACGCTGCCATGAACACGCTCTACACCTTGCAACCGCTGCCTCGCGATGCCGAACGCGCGCGGACGCGGGCCTGGAGCAAAATCAAATCCGGAACCTGATCACCACAGCGCATCCGGGACCCGCACACGCGGGTCTTTTTTTGCCTGGAAGATTTATGTACCGCACAGGCGATAGTGGCGCCTTTTAACTTGCCCTGATCCGCCGGCTTCCGGCGCCCGACAGAGCAGGAATCACTGATGCCCGAACTCCCCACACCCAGTGCCGTCGATATCGTGACCCAACTGGTCACCGGCCCCTCACTCCATGAAGTCGCCGCGAAGACGCTGGCCCCGGCACTGAAGACGCTGTACCCCGACCTTGAGATCGACCCGCAACAGGCCATGGTCGTGGAGCCGACCTGGGAGATCGACAACGATCAGGTCTTCGCTGGTCGGCCCAATGTTGAAACGCTGACGGATGCGCTGGTACGCCTCGGCATGACCGGTAAAACCGTGACCTACCTGGACGGTGAGCACTATCTGACCCAGCAACCTGCCTGGCCGGCTCCCGTGCAATTGCCGGTGAAAATCGAGGCGATCGGTCTGCTGCTCAACGAGCTCGCCCCCCTATTGTTCATCGCCTACCAGGATCAGCACGTCGTCTACTGGGATGAGTTCACCTACCCCGGACAGCCGCGCTGGCAGCAGCTGTCGCAAGCGTTGCGCAACTTATGGAGAACCGATGCCAGCCTTGGCTGGGATAACGCTCAAACCGCCGTCGCCGAAGCGGTTTTCCGGCAGCCCGACAAGCAACAACGTATGACCGCTGACCAATACAATACACGGGCGTGTCTGATCGACCTCGACCGCGAAGGCACCGCTCAGCCCGCTCACTTGGCCTTGCTGGACATGGCGGTGATCATTGGCACGGTTGCAAAACGCAGCGTGATTCTCACTCACGCGGTCACCCGGGGTTACCAGCACTTCGACTCGCTGCAAGCGCTTGGCGAGGATCTGCAGCAACGCTTCGGTGCAACTTCCGCAGATCCGGACCTCAAATGGCGGCTGGTCGAACCGCAGGGCAACTTTTTCGACCATCAGGCCTGCACGTTGATTTCGCTTGAGGCCGACGCCCTGGGCAAAATCAATTTTTTTGCTGACAGGCCGCTCGACCGCGTCTATCCACACACCGGTACCCTGGGCAAAACTGCCCAACCGACCCCGCGCCTTGAAACACATTTCGAACGACTGCGACCGATGCTGCCGCAGTGGCTGAATGATGCGCCGGCCGTCGATCAGGCACGCTATAGCCGACATCTGCTGGACCTGACCACGGTTCAGCATGAACACAACGGCAAGTCATTCCAGAGCGAGGTCATCGACCTGCACGCGTACACCCGCGACGCCCTGATGCAACAAATGTCGAAGGACCAGCCGAGTGCCAAGGACGTCAAGCTCGATGACATTGTCATCACCATCACCAGCCTGGTGGTCTGGGGAACGTTCGTACTGCCCGGCAATACCAGCATTCAGACCCTGACGTTGCCGGAGCTGGCCCTGCAAAACCTCGCTGGCCTGCCGATCGGTAACAAGACCGTGAGCTATAAAGGTGCCAGCGCAGTGCCTGACTGGATGACTGTGGCGTACCTGGAAACACTGGTCAGCACGGTGGATATCGGCAAGAACTATCCGGCGCACTTGAAGGCATGTCTGATAGACGACGCCGATCAGGCGTCGGCCCTGCAAGAGTTATACACAAGCCAGCTACGCATCGAACTGCCATTGCTGGCGTTGCAGCACAAGATCCAGGGCAGAGCCGGAATTGATGATTCGGGGTATCGCTACGTCGTAGCGGCGCTGGCGACGACCGCCGCTGAACGATATGTCGATGGCGAAGAAATCGTGATCCGCCCGCTGGCCTTTGTAGCGCACCGCAGCAGCTCCGTCGCCGACAGCGTTGCCAACATGTACGTCATCGGTCCGCGCGAAGCGAACAAAGGTCCGTGTCTGTTATACCGTCCCCTGTTCGAGACGCCGTTGATGCAATATCCCGGGCACGCCAACCTCCTCTATGCGATCGAGCATTCGCGACATTTACGCGATTCGGTGCTGGCGTGGTTGCCCGATGGCGTACGTTTCAACTACAGCCAGTTTGTCTTTACCGCCAGGCTGCCGTCGGTATGGACAATTCCACAGATGTTGATCAACCCGACGACTGCACTCGACATGTCGGGCCCCGTCGCGCTGGGGACGCAAGTGCTGACCGGCGACGTCGCGCAGACTCTTCATGAACGCAACGTACAGGCCCTGCTGACCCAGGCCGACCGGCAATCGGTATCCGACGCCGAGGCACGCTGGGCCACACTGAAACAGGGCGGCTGGCTGATGTTCAATGCCGCTCTGCCGTTCTTGGGGCGCAGCGTTGGCACGGCGGCATGGATCTGGCAAATCATGGACGATCTGCAAGAAGTCAGCGACGTTGCCAACCAGCAGCCGGGCAAGATCGCGTGGACCGCAATTGCCGACATCCTTCTGGCCCTGGGCATGGTCCTCGCACATCGCGCAGCAGTTGGCGAGGCCCCGACGCGTGATTCGGTTGCACAGATCGAAGAAGAAACGAAGCCCGTCAAACCTGCCGTCAAGGTACGCAAAGCACTGCAATTGCCAGATGTCACCAGCCCTGAACTGACCGGCGCCCATGCGACTACCATCGATATCGTCACCGCATTGAAACGCTCGCCGCTGGCACTGGCCAAGCTCTTGGACAGCTTCACGGTCAACCGCCCCGAAGACCTTGGCGCCGCCACAGGCGAAGGCACGCATCGAGGCCTGCATCCGTACCGTAAAACCTGGTACGCGCAGGTCGGCCAGCGCTGGTTCGAGGTGATGCGCAATGAACACGACCAGGTGCAGATTATCGATTCGCGCCAACAACCACGCCGCATCGGCCCGACACTCGCCTATTCCGCCAGCGACCTGTGGGTGATCGATATGCGCCTGCGTCTGCGTGGCGGCGGGCTGGATTCGGCACTGCAAAAGTCACGGCGCAGCAGGCAAACCGTCGCCAAAGCGTTGATCGAAAAGATTGCCGGGTTCGATAAGACCATGCATACCAAGGAGATACGTCTGAACGCGGATCGTGATGCCTTGCGCGAAGCCTCACCGCAGGCACAACCACAGGCGCGCACTCGGTATCTCGCCACACTCGATGCCCAACGCAAGGAATACGCCGCGAACATTCAGCAGATCAAGGAGCTGAATCTCAACCAGACCATTCCCAATTACCGCACGGTCATGATCGAGCGCCTGCAGATGCAATTGTTTCTGGGCCAGGAGTGGCTCAACGAGCACTCCTCCCAATTTCAACAAAGTGTCGAGGCCATGCAGACGATGATCGCGGATGAGGTCAGGGCCGAACCTGAGGCATTCAGTCTGGCCGCCGTCAGCCTGAATGACATCACTCAAGGCATCCTCGAGAAAATCGAGGCGGCACAAGCCTGCTTCAAGGAAATGGACAAGTTGGGAAAGGACGCCGTGGAGGCAATGCGTGTGTATCAGGACGCCTTGCCGGATTACCAGTTGAATGACCTAAAAATGCTGCAAATCAGCCTCGCCGAGAGACTATGCATCAAGCCTGGCGACACCGCGGAGCATGCCAGCGCGCAACAGGCGCTGGCCGATCTCATCGAAGACGCTGCGTTGAATATCCAGAGCTCGCTGGACTTGAGCGCCGATGAGAGCCTGAGCGACCTGCGTGGACGCATCGATGCCTTGAGCGACGTCGCGCAGCAGTTCGATTCGGTGGACAAACGCTTCAGCGATCTGGCCAGCGAATACTCCGGCCAGCTCCACACTGACCGCCTCAAACATGTACAAGCGCGGGTGATTGCATTCAAAGCCGCCGCCGACAACCAACTCGCCGAGCTGCTGCGCTTCCGGCATCTGCTGGTGCCACAGCCCGGACCGTCAAAGCCGTCCGCGTCGGTCTCGAATCGACAGATTATTCAGACACGATCAAGGGGCACCGTGGTCGGCGAACGCAAGAAAAGCGTCGGCGATAACACGACCGACCTGATGGAAGTGCGCACGCATCTGACCGGCGTTATTGCCACATTCCACGAAGAGACGCCCGGGGTCTGGGTCGAACAGCGTACGCTGCCTGCGCCGAAGCCAACCTCCGCGACCGACTTGCAACACAGCGTTCGCGAGGGTCAGGCTCTGATCGATGGCCTGGCCGCGTTTCATCGGCGCATTGAGGCGCGCCTCAAACGCGGCACGCGGATACCGGTGGAGGTCGAGGAGGAATACCACCAGCATGCCGCGTTGTTGCGCAGGGCCAGTGCGGCGATCGACGAAGCACTGACTGCCAAGAACCTCACCGCCAGCCAGCATGAACCCTCCGAAGCGCTTAATCATGCCCTCGACAAGGCGGCGAAAACCCTGGAAGAAAAAGGCACCAGCACGCGCATTCGTCTGGTCAAACAGCAACTACCCACGGCCGCGGGTATGCAATGGCTCAAGGAAAAGGGCGAAATCATCATCGACAAAACCCTGACCCGGCGGCCGATCCGACGCCGTCAGCATGATTTCCTCGACGAGTACCGGATTCGTGATGCCCATACTGACAAGGTCCTGTGCTACGCCCATTTTCACTACAGCACTGCCGACGCGGGTGATCCATCGTTTGTTCGCGGGCACATGAAAACCGTCGTTCAACAACGAATGGGCGGCGCCTACGAGCCCAGCCAGCCGAGCAACCAGCAACTGATTGAAATCCATCGCAGCGAGATCTCCAGTCGCGCTGCCCAAGCGCTGTTTTTCAGCTCGACCATGCCCGCCGCAACCGCGACAGTGCCGCTTTGATCGCAGCCTCCGGCACGGCTGCAAAACCCAGGACCAGGCCGGCGCGCTGCTGCTCAACGGTGGTCGAATCGGGTAACCAGTAACTGCTCAGGCCGTTGATCTCGACATCGACATCAGCGGCCTGAGCGATCAATTGTTGCTCGCGCTCAATGCTGTCGACAGCGACGGTCAGGTGCAGCCCGGCCGACACGGCGGGCAATTGACCGATACCGGCGATCGCCGTCGGCCAACCATCGAGCAAGCAATTGCGCCGGCTCAGCGCAGCCCGGCGCATGCGGCGGATATGCCGCTGGAAATGCCCGGCGGCCATGAATTCGGCCATCACCGCTTGCGTGCTGACCTCCGAGTGCCGCACATCGACGGCGCGACGTTGCGCGAACGCGTCGACCAGCGCCGGTGGCAGCACCAGATAACCAAGGCGCAGCGCCGGGAACGCCACTTTGCCGAACGTACCGACGTAGAGCACACGCCCCTGACGATCAAGTGCCGCCAACGGCGCCAGCGGTGCGCCGGTGTAGCGGTACTCGCCGTCATAGTCATCCTCGACGATCCAGCCACCGACATGCTCGGCCCAGGCAAGCAATTCCAGACGCCGGGCCAGACTCATCACCACACCGGTCGGGTACTGATGAGACGGCGTGACGTAGGCCACCCGACAGTCGCTAAGCTGAGCCATGGCGCTGCAGTCGATGCCATCGCCGTCTACCGCCACGCCATGCAATTTCGCCCCGGCTACGGCGAAGGCATGCCCGGCGGCGCGATAGCCCGGATTCTCGATCGCCACGCCATCCCCAGGCTCGACCAGCAACTGTGCACAAAGGCTGATGCCTTGCTGCGCGCCACTGGTGATCACAATTTGCTCAGCTGTGCACTGCATGCCGCGCGAACTGCGCAAATAGGCGGCAATCATGCCGCGCAGACGTGCATCGCCGGCCGGATCGCCATAACACAGTTGCTGCAGATCCGGTTTACGCCAGAAAGCCGCGTTCAGCTTGGCCCAGACCTCGAACGGAAACAGATCGAACGCGGGCACGCCCACCCGAAAAGCCCGCGGCGGACCGCTCGGTGGACGCGGCAAATGATGCTTTTCGATGCGGGAAAATCCGCCGCTGTGGATAACTTTGCTGGATGGATTCACAGGTAAATCCAGCCAATTTGTGGATAAGGCTGTGGGTAAGCCTGTTGACAAGCCTGTGGATGAATTTGTGGATAGTTTTTTCCCTGGCGTGGATGCCTGAGCCAATTGCGCCACGTAAGTACCGTCGCCTACGCGCCCTTCGATAAAGCCCTCGGCGTACAACTGATCGTAGGCGCGCACCACACTGTTGCGGGAAATGCCCAGCGCTGAGGCGAGGTCACGGCTGGCCGGCAATCGCGTGCCACTGGCCAGACGCCCGTCGAGCACCCGCAGGCGCAAAGCCTGATAGAGCTGGCGGCTCAGGCCCTGGCGGCGATCAAGCTCGATTCCGGCCGGATTGAAAGGCATCGACAAGGGTGGCAGATCGGGCATGGCGAATGGACCTATGAAATGGCTCAGCAATGGCTCTTACAACGGACCAATAGCCTGCCTAAGATGCAGTCATTCGCCAAGGAAAATCTGTCCATGTATACGCCACGCGCCTTTGCCATCGAAGACTTGTCCCAACTGCAAGAACTGATCCTCGCCACGCGCCTGGCCATTCTGGTCAGCCACGGTGCGAGCGGCTTGCAAGCCAGCCATGTGCCGGTACTGCTGCATCGCGAACAGGGCGAGTACGGCACGCTCTACGGCCATCTGGCCAAAGCCAATCCGCAGTGGAAGGACCTGCGCGACGGCGCCGAGGCGATGCTGATCTTCGCCGGAGCAGACGGCTATGTCAGCCCGAGCTTCTACCCGAGCAAAGCCGAACACGGCAAAGTCGTGCCGACCTGGAACTACGTCGCCGTGCACGCCTACGGCCATGCCGAAACCTTCATCGATGGCGGGCGCCTGCTCGATATCGTCAGCACCCTCACTGACCGTCACGAAGCGGGCCGTGCCCAGCCATGGTCGGTCGATGATGCACCGGCCGATTACATTGATGGCATGCTCAAGGCCATTGTCGGTTTTGCCATTCCCATCGACCGCCTCGAGGGCAAACGCAAGCTCAGCCAGAACCGCAGCGCCGAAGATATTGCCGGGGTACGTGAAGGCCTTGCCGCCAGCCCCGACGCCAACGACCAGACCCTCGCCCGCTTGATGCGCTAAGGAAATCTGCATGACCCAGATCGACATTCGCCCGGTCAGCGCCAACGACCACGCCGCTTGGCTGCCGCTGTGGCAGGCGTACCTGCGCTTCTACAACACCGAACTGCCGGACGTCGTCACCCAGAGCACCTGGCAGCGTTTTCTCGACCCGAACGAACCGACCCACGCCGCCCTCGCCTGGGCCGATGGCAGAGCGTTGGGCATGGTGCATTACATCTATCATCGCTCGAACTGGAGCATCGAGAGTTCCTGCTATCTGCAGGATCTGCTGGTGGTGCCCGAGTCCCGTGGCACCGGTGTCGGTCGGCTGTTGATCGAGCATGTCTACGCTACCGCCAAGGCCGATGGTTGCTGCAAAGTCCACTGGCTGACCCACGAAACCAATGCAACGGCGATCCAGCTCTACGAGCGCATCGCTGAACGCCCGGGCTTCATCCAGTTTCGTAAAGCCCTTTAAGGAGACGCGCACATGACCGCTTCACTCGCTGACTGGAAAGGCGTCCCCGCCCCCTCCGCCACCCTGCTCGAAGGCCGTTTCATCCGCCTGGAAAAACTCGACCCGGCGCGGCATGCCGATCAACTCTTCGCCGCCCTCGAAGGCCCCGGTGCCGATCCGAAGCTCTGGGATTACTTGCCTTACGGTCCGTTTCGCGAGCGCAGCGCGTTCAACGACTGGCTGAACAATCATGCGGCCAACAGCGACCCGTATTTCTTCAGCGTCATCGACCGTGCGACTGGTCAGGTGCAAGGCACCCTCAGCCTGATGTCGATCGTCCCGGCGCAGGGCCGCATCGAAATCGGCCACGTCACTTTCGGCGCGCCAATGCAACGCTCGCCGAAAAGCACCGAGGCCGTGTACCTGCTGGCCAAGTATTCGTTCGAGTTGGGTTACCGGCGCCTGGAATGGAAGTGCAACAACGGCAACGCCCGCTCCAAATACGCGGCCGAACGTCTGGGCTTCAGCTTCGAAGGCGTGTTCCGCCAGCACATGGTGGTCAAGGGGCAGAACCGCGACACCGCGTGGTATTCGATTCTGGATGCGGAATGGCCAGCGATTGGTGCCGGGTTCGAGCGCTGGCTGAGCGATGAAAACCAGACGCCTGATGGCCAGGTGAAAGGCTTGGCCGAGTGCCGTAGCTGATCGTCACAAAGCCCCTGTGGGAGCGAGCCTGCTCGCTAAGGCGCTGTGTCAGTCACTGAAATATTGACTGACTGACCGCTTTCGCGAGCAGGCTCGCTCCCACAATTGGCGGGGTCAGGCTTATCGACGCAGCTTCTGCGCCAGCACCGCAATATGCTCCGGGCCGATCCCGCAGCAACCACCGAGATGACTGGCGCCGCGCTGTTGCCAGTCCAGCGCCCAGTGCAGATACCCCGGCGGATCAAGATCGTCACGCAACGGGTCGAGCCCGTCGTTGGCCGTGGCTTCTTTCGGTTGCGGAGGAAACGCGTTGGCATACGCGCCGATATTGATCGTGACGCCGAGACGCTCAAAGGTTGCGCGCGCCACGTCGATGGCCGCGCCAATCTTTTCGGGCTGACTGCAGTTGAACAGCAGGGTCTCGACGCCAAGTTCAGCCGCCAGCGCAGCCGCTTCGGCTACCGGCTCACCGGAGCGCAGGCGTGGCACTTCATCGGTGTCTTCATCCTTGAGGGTGAACGACAGCCAGAACGGTTTGCCGTCCTTCGGCAACCCGGCGTGAATGGCCCGCGCCTCGACAATCGAACTCTGGGTTTCCGCCAGCCATAGATCAACGTTCGGGGCCAGCCCATTGACCAGCGGCGTCAGCAGCTCGGTCACGCGATCCGCTTCGAACAGATCCGGACGATACGAACCAAACAGCGGCGGCAACGAACCGGCAACACGCACCGGCTTGCCGGATGCCTGCACCGCACGCCGCGCCAACTCCCCCGCCAGTGCCGCGAGCGCCTGGCCTTCAGCCGCGAATCGCGCCTCGCCAATGTGAAACGGCACCACCGCGTAACTGTTGCTGGTGATAACGTCGGCGCCGCTGTTGATGTAAGCGGCATGCACCGCCTCGACCGCTTGCGGCGCTTCACTCAGTGCCAGTGCCGACCATTCGGGCTGGCGAAATGGCGCGCCGGCGCGTTGCAGTTCACGGCCCATGCCGCCATCGAGAATGACCGTTGCCGCTGCGCTCATATGCGATTCACTCATATGCTTATGAAAATAACTCACTATCAGAGTCGTTCTTATAACTATTTAATACGCACCATTCGGTTAATGACAACCTCTTTTTTCAACAGGAAGCGACTGTGAAATTCCAACCGCTATTGGCCCTGGGCCTGACCATTCTGGCCTCCACCCAAGCCTACGGCGGCGCGACGCTGGACCGCGTCGAACAGAAAAAAGAGCTGGTCGGCGTGCTCATGGAAAGCTATCCACCCTTCTCGTTTCTCAATGAGCAGAATCAACTCGACGGTTTCGATGTCGACGTTGCCAAAGCGGTGGCGGACAAGCTTGGCGTCAAACTGCGTCTGGAAACGCCGTCCTGGGATGTGATCGCCGCCGGCCGCTGGAGCGGGCGCTACGACATCTGCATCTGCTCGATGACCCCGAGCAAGGCCCGCGCCGAGGTGTTCGACTTCCCGGTCGAGTACTACGCCTCGCCAGCGGTAATCGTGGTCAATGCCAAGGACGAGCGCATTCACAGCGCCAAGGATCTGAGCGGCAAGAAGGTCGGCCTGACCAGCGCCTCCAGTTACGAAAGTTACCTGAACAAGAACCTGGTCATCGAAGGCGCCGAGGATACGCAGTTGCAGTATCCGTTCGAGGACGTACAGATCGCCCCGTACGACACCGACAACGTTGCGTTCCAGGATCTGGGCCTGGGTGCCGGCGTACGCCTGGATGCAATCCTCACCAATCTGGTCACCGCGCAGCCGCGCCTGAACCAGGACCAGCGCTTCAAACTGGCCGGCGAACCGCTGTACTCGGAACCCAACTCGGTGGCCATCGAAAAGGGTGACCCGCAGTGGGACGCCAAGGTACGCGAGGTGTTTGCCCAGCTGAAACAGGACGGCACCCTGAGCAAGCTGTCGCAGAAATGGATCGGCGCCGATATCAGCCAATGACTTCCTTTCCGACCCCGCCACAGCCACCGCAACCGGTGGCTGAAACACGCCTGCAAAAGCTCTTCGGTTTCCGTACGCGCCTGTACCTGACCTGGGCTGCGCTGTTCTGCCTGTTCGCCGGATTCTTTCTCAGCTTCGACCTGAAGTTCGCGGTCATCCTCGACAAGCTGCCCAACCTGGTCGGCCTGAAGCTGGCCCCCAATGGCTTCCTGCAAGGCGCAGCACTGACGCTATTTCTCTGCGCCTGCTCGATCATCGCCTCCTCGCTGCTGGGTTTCATCACCGCGCTGGCGCGCCTGTCGAACAGCGCCGTGGCATTTGGCATCGCCAGTTTCTACACCTCGTTCTTTCGCGGCACGCCGCTGCTGATCCAGATCCTGCTGATCTACCTCGGCCTGCCGCAACTGGGCATCGTCCCCGGCGCCATCGTCGCCGGCATCATTGCCCTGTCGCTGAACTACGGCGCCTACCTGAGCGAAATCTTCCGTGCCGGGATCCTCGGCGTCGATCACGGCCAACGCGAAGCCTCCCTGGCACTGGGTCTGCGCGAAAGCGTGATCTTCTGGCGCATCACCCTGCCCCAGGCCATGCGCACCATCATCCCGCCGACCACCAACCAGTTCATCTCGATGCTCAAGGACTCGTCGCTGATCTCGGTGATGGGCGTCTGGGAAGTGATGTTTCTCGCCCAGTCGTATGGGCGCTCAAGTTATCGCTACATCGAAATGCTCACCACGGCGGCGATCATCTACTGGCTGATGTCGATCGGGCTGGAGCTGATTCAGGCACGGATGGAGCGGCATTACGGCAAGGCATATTTGCGCCGTAGTTGAGGTGCATTCAAATGGTGTCCCGGCGTATTCGCACTACGCCCATTTTCATGCCGAAGGGGCGGAACACCGCGTTCAGCGACTTCAGGGTCTGATTGCCTTCGCCATGTTCGATATGCACCAGCGTGCGCACTGAAATCTTGCACATCTTCGCGAACTGAGTCTGATGCAGACCGGTGACTTCGACCCGTAAACGGCGCACGGCGTCACCGATTTCCAGAGTGCCTTCGGCCAGCGCTTGCTGAATGCTTTCGATGAGCGCCGTGCGCTCGAGGACGGTCAGACTCATTGCAGGTCCCACTCTTTCAAACGTTGCTCGAGGTTTTTCAGGTGAACGCTCGGGTGATTCATGGTTCTGGCGGGCAAACCGCTGGCTGCAAGAATATCCGGCAGTGCGGCCAGACGGCGGGCATCCGCGCGCAGGCCTTCGAACAGCGCTGAGGCATCCAGCCCCGTCAACGATTCGTGCGGATCCGCGCTATCGGCCAATACGCGGCAGACACCTCGCCAATCGACATCTCCCGCCCGCTCCAACTCTTTTGGCCACTTGGTCGTACGAGTCACGCCTTCGTCATCCATGACCATCGGGGCGAGGTCATAAATAGGCGCGAGCTGGAAAGCGTTCTCTTGCCGGATAATCGCCGTGTTACGACCGTGGTTATCGGAGTTTCCGAGGATTTTATTGATCAGGTCGCGACGCAGATAATCGGCGACGAGGCTGGGAATCTGGCTGGCCTGACCCGCTTTGCGCCAGAGCCCGGCGAGCATGCAGATCACTTCCAGATGATTCATGGCACTGCCTGGCGTCGTCACTCCAGCCAGCGAATAAACCGATTCGACGGCGAAACGCGACACCGCCCCATCTTTCACTTGTCGATCAAAACGCCGCATCCACACACTCGGTTTGCTCGCCTCTTCCAAGGCCAGGCCTTCCGCCGCGACCGTTTCGATGCCCAATGTCTGCAGCGCTTTGTAGTAATGGAATTCGCTGCGCAGGATGTCCTGGTCGGTCTGCCCGCCCCTGTTTCTGGCGAATTTCACGAACCAGTGCTGTCGCACTTCTTCATCGTCCAATACCGCATCGGGATACAGAAGCCCGGCACTGTTCTCTGCCAGTAATAGCTTCGGAGCTTCACCACCTGCCCCCGTCGCGCCACCGATGGCCGCGCCCAGCTCGTAGGCATATTCAAGAAAGCGATTGTCGCGGCTAATGACCTCCTCGCGCTTGAATCCGATCGGCTTCCTTTCATCGACTGCTTCCGCCGATTCCTTTATTCGCATGTTGCCAATGGGGGCCGGTGTACTGCGGCCCAGCAGAAACAGATCGGCGCTGATCTCGGCGGGTCTTTCCTGACCCAGGAGGGCGAGTAGAAACCGCTTGGCTGCGCCTGCCGGTGCGATGTCGTGGACAAAGGCTGGCGTCTTCGCGCGCCGACCTTCCCAATCCAGCGGATACAGGGCACTCACGGCTTGGGAAAAAGGCGACCCGATCAACTCAATGTTTTCCACCAGATAGTCCGCTTCATAGCCAAAACTGCAGCGGCTTTCGAAGCCTTTTTCCGGATTATCGAAATCAAGAATCATCGCGTCGTGCCATTGCCCGGCGGTGAAGATCTGGAGTGTCAGGTTGTACATGTTGATTCCATTTGCATTTTAATGCAGTTAAACGAGGAAAATTCCCATAACATGCAATATAGTGCATCCAAGCAGTCTCGTGCGCAGGAATATCTGCAACAAAATGCAGATTAGCATTCCCATGTGGCTGGCTGAACGCAAATTAATGCAGTTAAGCGTCTGACGTGCCACCGGTGAAGGTTCTTCAACGGTAGAAAGCCGTAGGAGAAAGAACAGCCACCACTGCGCAAAAGCTCTGTTTTGTGAAAACCAGTGAGGATTTTCTACACAACGATCCGATGTCGCCTGCGTGGCTGTGGGAAGCGGCCGACATCGGTTTTTTTCTGGCAGCAATAGAGTTGGGTCTTCTCGATAAGGAGGTCGAACTTGATGCCCACTCAACACCTATTCGCACCAAAACACCTGGCTCTGGCTATTTCATTGGCAATGGGTGGCGTAGCGCTGGCTAACGCCGAGCAATCCACTGAAGCAATAGAGCAGCCCCCAAGCATGGAAACGACGGAGCAGCCCGAAACCAGCCCCAAGCAACAGGCGATGGAACGGCTACAGGGTTTTCTCACCGACGCGAGCACGGTACCGATAACCTTTACGACACCGGAAACCGTGTTCAAAGGGACTGACGTCAACGACTTGATTACCCTCGCAGACGGCGCAAGCTTCGCTGGCCGGCTGGACGGCGGCAAGGGCGATAATGTGTTGTTCCTGAATGCTGTGGATGGCGGCACGTTGAACGACACGCGCAACTTCAATGGGTTATTCGTCGCCCAAGGCAACTGGACGCTGAGCTC
>Ga0182006_1001165_pt1 | contig 16578 bp, 12 predicted proteins | sample Sormic07211104_1_FD_123022 | JGI IMG/M metagenome (GOLD analysis project Ga0182006, IMG submission 123022) | Rhizosphere microbial communities from Sorghum bicolor, Mead, Nebraska, USA - 072115-104_1 MetaG | ecosystem: Host-associated > Plants > Roots > Rhizosphere | place: USA: Nebraska...
GCCGCGTGCGCCGCGTACTCATCTGGGCGCGCTTCGCCGACGGCGTGGCACGCCCCGTCGCGGGTAGCCTCGAACTCGAAGCGCCGGCCACGGCTCCCGACGTGGAAAGCGGCGGGGGCTGATTCCCGCCGGCGCGAACAGGGAGTTCGCGTGACGGCAACCAAGAAGACCACCCCGCGCCGCGCCACCGGCGACCGTTTCGAAGGCGCGGCCCGGGCGTTTCTCGAAGAACGGGGACTGCGCCTCGTCCGCGCCAACTTCCTCTGTCGGCATGGCGAGATCGACCTCGTGATGCGCGACGGTGAAACCGTCGTGTTCGTCGAGGTGCGCTACCGGTGCAATGGCGCCTTCGGCGGTGCGCTGGGATCGGTGACGGCAGCCAAGCGGCGCAAGCTGGTCAGCGCGGCGCACTTGTGGATCGCGTGGCATCCACATGATGCGCGGAGGCCTTGCCGGTTCGACGTGCTGGCGTTCGAAGGCGATGGCGTGGAATGGGTGCGGGGGGCTTTCGATGCCTGAATCGCCGACAGGGTCGGCTTCCCACCCTAAAGGCATCGCCGCTTAAGCGGCTTCCCACCTGTAAGGCATCGCCGCTGAAGCGGCTCCCACACAAAGCAGATCTCACACTGTGGGAGCGGGTTGCGACTGTGGGAGCCGCTTCAGCGGCGATGGCGGCCGGTCAGGCCGCCGCCAGGAAATCCTCGCGGCGCATCGTCGCCAGCTCCGCGACGGTATCGATCGTGATGTCCGGTGGCGTCTCTTCCAGTTCCTTGCCCGCGGCGGCCGCGTAATGGCCCTGCTTCACGAACACCGTGGTGACCTTGTCGCCAAGCAGCTTCTTCAACGCGACGAGGATGCGCGGCTTGTCGTCCACCATCACGTAGTGGTCCGCCGGATAACGCCGGCGCATGTCGTCGAGCATGTCTTCCTTGTGCACGTAGATCAGCACGTCGCCCTGGAACGCGTCCCAGAGGCCCGCGCGGCGAATCTTGCGCGGTTGGAACACGGTGTCGCCGTCGGACATGATCACCGGCCGGCCGATCGTGCGCAGATGCGCGATGGCTTCCAGCACGCCCGGGAACCGGCGCTCGTCGAAAGGGTAATCGAGCAGGAAGAACGACATGCCCATGAACTCGGGGCTGCTGGCCTGTCCGCGCAGGCGCTGCAACGCACCCAGATAGTCGGCGTAACCGACCTGGCTGCGAATGTCCTTGTCGATGGCTTCATAGCGGGTGCGGCCTTCGGCGCCGAAATCGCGCTCCAGCCGGGCGCGGAGGTCCGCGCTGAAACGATCGTTGTCGATCAGGGTGTTGTCGACGTCGAACAGGAAGACGATGGGGTCGTGGGTGGACACGATGGATCCTTGGCGCGGGTACGTGACCGCATATATGGGGTTGGACATTCTGATTCGAAGAGGCGAGCCCTTCTTGGCACGGCCTGCCCTACGACAGGGCCCCGCGGGCACGATCTTGCTAGGCGCGCTTGGGCGGAACCAGCGACAGGCGCTTGCTGCCCGTGGTCCTCGGCGCCAGCAGGCGCTCGATCTCGTCCGGCGGCAGCGGACGGGAGTACAGGAAGCCCTGCCCTTCCTGGCAGCCGGCGCGGAGCAGGAATTCGTGCTGGCCTTCGGTCTCGATGCCTTCGGCGATCGTGTGCAGTTCGAGGCTGCGCGCGATCGCCACCATCGCCTCGGTGATCGCGACGTCGTTCGCGTTCATCGGCAACCCGGTGACGAAGGAGCGGTCGATCTTCAGGTAAGCCACCGCCGGGAGCTTCAGGTAAGCCAGGGACGAATAGCCGGTTCCGAAATCGTCGATGGCCACGGCCACGCCAAGGTTGTGCAGGGCGAGCATGGCCCGCTCGGTATCCTCACCCAGGCGCAGGATGGCGCTTTCGGTCAGTTCGACGAGCAGGCGCTTCGGCGGGATGCCGATCTCCTGCAATGCCTGGCAGACGCCTTGCAGGAAATCCGGGTGGCCGAACGAGCCCGCCGACACATTGACCGCCATGCGCAGCGGCGGCAGGCGCGCCTCGTCCCACTGCAGCAACTGTCGACAGGCCGTCTCGAGCACCCACTGGTCGATCTGGCGGATCAGGCCGAGGCTTTCCGCGATCGGGATGAATTCGTCCGGCGCGACGTTGCCGCGTTCCGGGTGACGCCAGCGGATCAAGGCCTCGACGGCCACGATGCGCCCGCTCTTCATCTCGATGCTGGGCTGGTAGACGAGATAGAACTCGTTGCGGATCAGCGCCTGGCGCAGTTCCGAGGCGAGCTTGAGGCGGCGCCGCGCGTCCGCGTGCATCTTCGGCGTATAGAAACGCAGCGCGTTGCGCTCTTCGGTCTTGGCCACATACATGGCCGCGTCGGCGTTGGCGATCAGGGTGACCGCGTCGTTGCCATCGAGCGGATACCCCGCGATGCCGATGCTGGCGCTGACGTAGAGTTCGTAGTCGCCCAGGTCGAAGGGACGCGCCAGCGCGGCGAGCATCGTCTCCGCCACCACCAGCGCTTCCTCGCGCGAGCGCAGGTCGGCGAGCAGCACGGTGAATTCATCGCCACCGATGCGGCCCGCCACGTCGTGCGGCGAAAGCTGGGCGCGTATACGCTCGGCCACGCGCATCAGCAGGGCGTCGCCCGTGGCGTGGCTGTAACTGTCGTTCACCACCTTGAAAGCGTCGAGGTCGACGAACAACACCGCCACCGCGCCTCGCTCGTGCGCGGCACGGGTGATCGCCTCGGCACAGCGGCGCTCGAATTCCGAGCGGGTGACCAGGCCGGTGAGCGGATCGTGCGTGGCCAGGTGCTGCAGGCGCTGCCGGTCGGCCTTGCGCGCGGTGATGTCCGACACCACCGCCACGTAGTGCTGCGGGCGCCCGTCACGGTCGCGGATGGTGCTGATGCTCATCAGTTCCGGATAGGTGCTGCCGTCGGCGCGGCGGCTTTCCACTTCGCCCACCCAGTTGTCGCCCGCCGCGATGTCGTCCCACAACGACTGGGGCAACGGACGGCCATCCGGAAGCGTCCGCGTGATGTCGAAGCGGGTACGGCGCAGCGCCTGCACCGGGAACCCGGTGAGCTTCGTATGCGCCGCGTTGGCGGTGGTCACCCTGCGGTCGGCGTCCGCGATGATCACGCCCTCCGCGATACTGGCCAGCGCCTCGGAGGCGATCTTGCGCTCCTGCTCCATGGCCACGCGGTCCGAAATGTCGCGCACGATGGCCTGCGAGACCCGCCGGGCGCCCCAGACCACAAGGCTGCTCTGTGTCTCGACCGGCCGCAGGCTGCCATCGGGATTGCGCAGGCTGCCCATGCCGGTATTCGGAGAACCGTCCACGAACAAGGCGGCCAGCTCCATCCCGGTCAATTCCTCGCGCGAACTGCCCAGCCACGAGGCCGCGCGGCGGTTGGCGTCGAGGATGCGTCCGGTTTCCTCGTCGACCATGAAAATGGCATCGGCCGCACTGTCGAAGAGAAGGCTGTAACGCTCCTCGGTACCGCGAATCCCGGCGAGGATGCGTCCGGCCATGCGCAGCCACAGCAACGAGGCCAGGGCGGCCACGCCGAGCACGGTGAAGAACAACACCCGGCCCAGCCACGAGGCGCCGTTGGCGATGTAGAGCGAAAACGCCTTGGCGCGGGGTTCGATGTAGTTGTTGAGCGCAGCGATCCGCGCCCGCTCGGCGACGATGTCGTCCGGTTGCAACGCGCCGGCGCCATAACCCTTTTCGAGACGGTCGGCGGTGTCCTCGAGGTCGGCGAGGCTGCCGTCCACGGAACGCCACTCCGCCACGGCCTCGCGCACGTAAGGCATGCCGTCGAAATACTGGAAGATGAAGACCATCCCGGGGATGGCCTCGGGAATGACCCCGCCCCTGGCGAAGGCGTCGTTGACGTCCGCATGGGAGAAGTCGCCGCTGGCGATCGCATCGCGCGCCCAGCGATCGGACATGAGCACGGCGTAATTCCGCCGGAACCCGGCCAGGTCCGCCGGACGGCCGTGGGCCGCATAGGCGTCCAGGTCGATGACCGACTGCTTCTGCGCCTTGGACCAGAGACTCTCGCCGTTGAGGAAACCGGCGAGGGTCACCTGGGTCTGGAGCGCGACCCACGTCAGGGTGAGGATGAGGCCGACGACCGCCACCAAGGCATAGGCCAGCGGCCTGAGGCGCCTGGACAGAAGCTGCTGGTGACTGGCCTCGAGGCGGCGCATGGATTCCCCTTGTTCCTCAACCGGACGTGATAGTGCTCCACATGACGCCCAACTTGCGAGTTACGCCGCCGCCTCGTTCCACTTGCGGATCGAGCCGACCGCGTCCATGCAACGGTCCAGCGTGATGCTCATGCAGACATAACTACGGCGAACACACTCTTTGATGTGCTCGACCTGGTCCACCGGAGGGTTGCTTCCCAGCAGCGTGCAGACGATTTCCAGTGCCTCCCACGGATGGGTATCGTCATAGGCGGCGTGAAGCTGAAGCCAGCGAAGCCCGGCTTTTCGGCCGGAAATCGGCAAGCTTTCGGCATAAGCCTTGCTTTCGTAGACAAGCTGCGACCAATCCCCGGTCGCCCCCTCCACCGCATAGTTGGTCGCGGCGATGCCCGCGGCCAGCGAGTCGTTGCGGGAAACCTCCTCGCACCAGTCGGCCAGGGCCTGGGAGCCCTTGGGCGGTTCGGCTCCCAGCACGTCCTCGCGCGACACCCCCGCGCTCTCGGCCCAGTTCAGCCAGTACTCGGCGTGGTTCTGCTCCACCCGGATGTTGCGGACCAGCCAGCGCCGGGCGAGGTCGTCGCCCGGGCTGCGGCCATAACGGGTCTTCAACAGGCTGTGCGACATGTAGCCCGGGAAGCGCTCGATCACCGGCCAGACGCCGACCATGAAGTTGCGCGTGGTCTGCGGGTCGAGGGTGGCGGCGCACATGGCCGTCCACATCTCATGGCTGACGATCCCCCGCCGGGCGTCCTCGCAGGACGAAACCATGTCCTGCGCCCAGAGCGGATAGCTGGCGATCTCGGTCTGCGAGCCGGTCAGTTCGAAACGTGCGTTCATATAGATCTCCCTAAAGATCTGCTGCCAATGATGGTCGGGCGGGCCCGGGCGACCCGCGGCCCGCCCCTATACCGGCCTCGTTGCGAAGCCGGACGATCATTAGGGCACATCCCCCGGGGTGCTTTGTGGGCCCGGCGGGTGGCCTTGCGCCTAGTCCATCGGTCATGGACACAAGTGCCACGGCGAGGACTATCGTGGGCGCCCCACCAGCAAGGACCCTTCCATGGCCACCATCCACCGGATCCTCGCCGCCTCGATCGCCTGCGGCCTCGCTTCCACCGGCGCGCTCGCCGCCGGGCAGCCCTCGGGCATCGATCTCAAGGGCATCGACCGCTCGGTGCAGCCTGGCGACGATTTCGACGGATATGCCAATGGCAACTGGAAGAAGACCGCGGTCATTCCGGCCGACAGGGCCAGCACCGGCATCTTCCTGGAGGTGTTCCAGAAAGCCGAGAAGCGCAACGCGGACCTGCTCAAGGCGGCCGGCGACGGCAAGGCGGCCCCGGGGAGCAACGAGCGCCTCATCGCCGACTACTACAAGGCCTATATGGACGAGGCGGCCATCGAGAAGGCCGGCCTCGAACCGCTCGCACCGGCCCTGGCCCGGATCGATGCGATCAAGGACAAGACGCAGCTCTCGACGGCGCTCGGCGCGCAGTTGCGCGCCGACGTCGACCCGATCAACGCGACCAACCTCGACACGGAGCACCTGCTCGGCCTGTTCGTCGCCCAAGGCCTCGAGGCCCCCTCGAAGAACGTGCCCTACCTGTTGCAGGGCGGCCTGGGCATGCCCAACCGCGACTATTACCTGAAGAACGACAAGGACATGGTCGAGACGCGCGAGAAATACGCCGGCTATGTCCAGGCCCTGCTCGCGCAGGCGGGCACGCCCGATGCCGCCGGCAAGGCGAAGGCCATCGTCGCCCTCGAAACGAAGATCGCTCAGGCCCAGCTGTCCATCGTCGAGAGCGAAGACATCCATAAGGCGAACAATCCCTGGCCGCGCACGAGCTTCACGAGCAAGGCGCCGGGTATCGACTGGAACGCCTGGTTCAAGGCCGCGGGCCTCGACGATCAGCCCACCTTCATCGTCTGGCAGCCATCCACGGTGACGAAATTCGCCGCCCTGGTCGCCAGCGAGCCGCTGGACACGTGGAAGGCCTGGCTACGCTTTCACACCATCAACGAAAACGCCTCCGGCCTGCTGCCGAAGGCCTACGACGACCTCGCCTTCGACTTCTACGGCAAGACCCTCTCCGGTACGCCGAAGCAGCGCGACCGATGGAAGCGCGGCCTCGGCCGCGTCAACACCGACCTCGGCGACGCGATGGGGCAGCTCTACGTGAAGCAGTACTTCCCGGCGTCGTCGCGCGCGGAAGTGCAGGACATGGTGAAGAACATCCTCAAGGCGTTCGACGCGCGCGTGGACACGCTCGACTGGATGTCCGCCGCCACGAAGCAGAAGGCCAAGGCGAAGATCGCCACCATCAAGGTGGGCGTCGGCTATCCCGACACCTGGCGCGATTACTCGAAGCTGGAAGTCCGTCCCGACGACGCGCTCGGCAACCATGCCCGCGCGGAACTCGCCGAGTACCACCACCAGGTCGCCAAGCTGGGCAAGCCGGTGGACCGCGACGAATGGTGGATGACGCCGCAGACCGTCAACGCGGTGAACCTGCCGTTGCAGAACGCGCTGAACTTCCCCGCCGCGATCCTCGAGGCGCCGTTCTTCGATCCGAAGGCCGACCCGGCTTCCAACTACGGCTCCATCGGCGCGGTGATCGGGCACGAGATCAGCCACAGCTTCGACAACACGGGTGCGGAGTTCGACGCCCAGGGCCGGCTCGCCAACTGGTGGACCGCCGCCGATGAGAAGCACTTCAAGGAAGCCGGCCAGCGCCTGGTCGAGCAGTTCAACCAGTACGAGCCGCTGCCGGGCCTGCACATCAACGGCCAGCAGACGCTGGGCGAAAACATCGCGGACGTGGCCGGCCTGGCGATCGCCTACGCCGCGTACAAGGAGAGCCTTGGCGGCAAGCCCGCGCCGGTGATCGACGGCCTGACCGGTGACCAGCGCTTCTTCCTCGCCTTCGCGCAGTCCTGGCGCACCAAGACCCGCGACGCGGCGTTGCGCCAGCAGGTCATCGGCGACGGCCATGCGCCGGGTGAATTCCGCGCGCAGACGGTGCGCAACCTCGATCCCTGGTACGACGCGTTCCAGCCGAAGCCCGGGCAGAAGTTGTACCTCGACCCGAAGCAGCGGGTGAGGATCTGGTGACGCCATCGCCGCTGAAGCGGCTCCCACAATGAAGCGGCTCCCACACGGTCGGCCATCCTGATTCGGGCGCTTGTGTGGGAGCCGCTTCAGCGGCGATCCGAGCGCCGCACGCGCCTCTCCACCGCCGCCAGCGCTGCATCCACCGTCAACGCCAGCACGCCCACCAGCAAGGCGCCCTGCACCACGTAAGCCGGATTGTTCCCCACCAGCCCCTCGACGATCGGTGAACCGAGCGTCGTGGCGCCGACCGCCGAACCGATCGTCGCCGTGCCGACGCTGACGATGGCCGAAAGACGGATGCCCACCATGATCGGCCCCGCCGCCAGCGGCAACTCCACATCGCGCAGGCGGCGCCAGCGGCCATAGCCCATGCCATCGGCCGCGTGCAACGCCGCCGCCGGCACCTGGTCAAGGCCCGCCACGGCCTGCCCCAGCACCGGCAACACGCCATACAACACCAGTGCGAACAACGTCGGCGCGGCACCGAAACCCAGCAGCGGCACGGCGATCGCCAACACGGCCACCGGCGGAAACGTCTGTCCGATCACCGCCACCGCGCGAACCGTCGGCAGCAACGAGCGGCCGAGCGGGCGCGTGGCGAGGATGCCGAGTGACAGGCCGATAGCCACCGCGGCGAGCGTCGCCGCGAGCACGAGCGAGAGGTGGGCAAGCGTCAGCGCAAGGAAAGACGTGCGCGTGTACAACGGATGAGGAAGCGATGGTTGCCATGCATGGAAGAGCGGCGCCGCATGCGGCAGCGCCAGCAAGAGCGCGACCAGCACGGCCAGGGTCACGGCCAGCTTCATGGACGCAACACGAGATCGGCCAGCACGATGGCACCGACATGCTCGATGCCATCGCGCACGGGCAGGCGGTCGCGACCCTGCGCCAGCATGGCACCCAGGGCGTCCTGCAACGATGCCGCCGCGTCGACCGGCTCGCCCTCCGCGTGTTCGCCGCCGCGCATGCTGTCGCGCACGGTGCGCACCGCCAGTTCACGCAAACGCGCACGCGTGCCGCCGACGAAATCCCGCACGCGCTCGTCCGCCGGATGGCGAAGGAAAGCGAGCGGCGCGCCGACCTGGATCAGCTTTCCGTCCAGCATGAGGCCCACCCGGTCGCCCAGGCCGAAGGCCTCGTCCATGTCATGGGTGACGAACAGGATCGTGGTGGCCGTTTCGCGCTGGATCGCCTTGAGGCTGGTCTGCAAGGACTCACGCGTCAACGGGTCCAGCGCGCCGAACGGCTCGTCCATCAACACGATGCGTGGGCGCGCGGCCAGTGCGCGCGCCACGCCCACGCGCTGCTGCTGGCCGCCCGACAAGGTGTGCGGATACCGATCGGCGATATCCGGCTCGTCCAGCCGGAGCATGTCGATCAACTCGGCCACACGCGCACGGACCGCGTCCTCGGGCCAATGGAGAAGGCGCGGCACCGTCGCGATGTTCTCGGCCACGGTGCGGTGGGGAAACAGGCCGACCGACTGGATGGCGTAGCCGATGCCACGACGCAGTGTTTCCACGTCACGCGTCGCGACATCCTCGCCATCGACGCGCACCGTGCCCGCGTCGACGTGGATCAGTCGATTCACCGTGCGCAGCAGCGTCGACTTGCCCGATCCGGACGGCCCGACCAGGACGAAGAATTCGCCATCGGCGATGCGCAGGGAGAGATCGTCGATCACCACATGGTCGCCGAAGCGCTTGCAGACGTGCTCGAACTCGATCATGCGTGACGCTCCGTGAGGGCGAGCAGGCCCTGAAAGACGAGATCCACGGCCAGGGCCAGGACAAGGATGGCCAGCGTACCGAGCAGCACCATGTCGGTCGCCCCCTGCCCTATGCCGAGGAAGACGAAGCGGCCGAGCCCCCCGGCACCGATCAGGGCGGCGACGGCGGCAAGGCCGATCGTTTGAACCGCGACGACGCGCAGGCCGGCAAGCAATACCGGCCAGCCAAGCGGCAGTTGCACGCGAAGGAGCAACTGCGCACGGCTCATGCCGAGTCCACGGGCCGCCTCGCGTGCATCGGCGGGCACGGCGTCCAGCCCGGCGGCGGTATAGCGGACCACGGGCAGCAAGGCATACAGCAGCAAGGCGAATACCGCGGGTGCCGCACCCGTACCACCGAAACCCAGCGAGCCGAGCGCGGGCCACGCGCGCGCCAGCCATGCGAACGGTCCGATCAACAGGCCGAACAACGCGAGAGACGGCACCGTCTGAAGGAAGGCGAGCACGCCGACGAGCACGCCATCGCTCCGTCGCCGGCGCCAGACCCACCATCCCAAGGGCGCGCCGACCAGCAAGGCCAGCACCAGGGTTATCGCACTCAGGCGCAAGTGACCGGCCAATGCCTCGGCGAAAGGCGCGCGCTGCGCGTGCCATTCGCGCAACAGGGCGAGCCCGTCGAGCACGCCGATGACGCCCTGGCCCAGGATGAGCGCCAACGCAGCAAGCCACGCGGCTACCTGTACGCCAATGCGCAGGCCGCGTAGGCGGTCGAGCAGCAGAAGGGCGGCGGCTAGCCACATGAGCCAGAAGCCGGCACCGAGCTGCACGCGGGTCGACGGAGCGGCATGGACGAGGACCCGCTGCGCATCGAGTCCCGCGAGCAGCGGAAGACCCACCACGGCGAGCCACGCGATGGAGGCTGCGACGAAGCGATGTCGCGGAACCTGGAACACGGCACAGGCCATCACCGTGGACCACGCGCCGATCCACAGCCAGGGATGCGGGTTGAACGCCTGCCCGGCAAGCAACCGGTTCGGCGCGACATGAAGGAACGCGAACGCCGCCGCCAGCAGGCCGATCGCGGAAAGCACGAGCACCGGCAACGCGGCGAGCGGTTCCGGACGCTTCATTTCAGCAGTCCGTGGGAACGCAGGTAATCCGCCGCCACCGTCGCGGCATCCTCGCCATCGATCTGCGTGCGCGCGTTGAGCTTGCGCAGCACGTCGAGGGTCAGTGGCCGGAACGCGGCCTCCAAGGCGGGCCGCATCGCTGGGTAGCGTTTCAGAGCTTCCTCGCGCACGACGGGCGCGGGCTGGTACACCATCTCCACGTGCTTCGGGTCCTCCAGCACCACCAGGCCCGTCACCGCGATCGCGCCGTCGGTGGAATAGACCATGCTCGCATTCACGCCGGACGTACCTTCCGCAGCCGCCTTGATCGTCGCCGAGGTATCCCCGCCGGCAAGCACCAGCAACTGGCTGCCACGCAGGTTGAAGCCATAGGCCGCCTGGAACGCGGGCAGTGCCGCCTCGCTTTCGACGAACTCCGCGGAACCCGCGAGCAGCACGTCGCCGCCACCGTTCACCCATCGCGCGAAATCGTCCAGCGTGCGCAGGCGTTCGCGCGCGGCGACGTCGCCGCGAACACCGATGGCCCAATGATTGTCGGCCGGCGCGGGTGCCAGCCAGACGAGCTTGTTCGCCGAGCGATCGAGCGATGCGGCCAACGCATACGCCTTGCCCGCATCGCGGAAGGCCGGATCGTCCTCGCGATGGAAGAAGAACGCGGCGTTGCCGGTGTACTCCGGATAGATGTCCAGGTCACCGTTGAGCAAGGCGCGGCGGACGATCGAGGTTGGCCCCAGCTGCGTATGGTCCACTACGGGCACGCCCTCGTGGCGCAGCACCTGCAACACGATCTGGCCAAGCAGCGCGCCTTCGTTATCGGCCTTGGAGCCGACCCGCAGCGGCGCCTGCGCGTTCGCGGCGCAAGCGAGCAAGGCCAGGAGCACGGCCAGAAAGCGGCGCAATGGTCAGCGTCCCAGCCGGTCGGCGAAGGCGCGCTTGAAGGCATCGTCGATCGGCGTGGCCTCGACGGCGGCGGCAAGCCCGGCGAAGCGTTTTTCGAACGCACGCACGGCCGCCGAGAAACGCTCCGCCCTGCCCTCGTCATCGCCTTCGTCCACCGCATAGGCCAACACGCGGGCCGCCTGGCCGGCGAGGTCGACATCGTCGGGCAACGCGGAGATATCGCCCCACACCTGCTTGAGGTACCGTACCGCGTCGGCGGCGCGGCGCATGCGGTGCAGCAATCCTTCCGGGGCGGCGTGTTCGGGTACGAAGCGAGCCACGACGTCCTGCGCTTCATCCACGGAAACCGGGCCCAGGTCCACCCGGATGCACAGCCACGCCGCGTCGAACAACCAGGAGCGCGGTGTCGGCTCCGCGCTATAAGGCAACGCCTCGCCGTTGACCTCGACACGCTCGGGTATGCCCGCATCGAGGAACTCCACCACGTACGCGCGCTTCGCCGGGCGCCCCTCGTACCGCCCCTCCATGCGATCGATGTGCACCCGGTGCGCACGATCGCCATGCCGGTTGCGCACGCAGGTGCGGGCGAACTCACCGCGCTGGTAACCCTGGCTCGTGCCGTCGTCGTCGTAGAGATCGGTGGTGCCCTGGGCACCGGGGAAAACCTGCAGGATCAGCGCATCGGGAAGGTTGGCAAGGTCACGCATGCCTTCCGGGTAAAGCGGGATGACGCTGCCCGGACGCACGAAGATCGGAATTTCCTCCAGCGTGTACGAACGCTCCACCATCCCGCCTCCGTCGAAGGCTTCCGCGCCATCGCGGCTGTACCACTTGCCCGGCGGGAGCCAGACCGGGAACGGCGCGGTGCCGTCGGCGCCGGCCGGCGTGGTCACGGGTGCCACGAGGATGTCGTTGCCGAACATGTACTGCCCAGGATGCGCATAGGCTTCCTCGTGTTCCGGCCAGTGGTAGTACATGGGCCGGACGATCGACACGCCGGTGTCGTAGGCTTGTCGCGCGGCGGCGTAGATGTACGGCGCGAGCTGGTAACGCAGGCGGATCGCCGCGAAGATCGCATCGCCATAGGGCGGCCCGAAATGCCAGGGCTCCTTGTGCAGGCTCGCTTCCTTCGCCGAATGCGTGCGCAGGACGGGGCTGAACACCCCCAGTTGCATCCAGCGTGCATAGAGTTCCGGCTCGAGGTGCCGTTCCGGTCGCGGGATGTGCTTGTGGAAGGTGTGCCCGCCGATATCGTGGCTCCAGTACCCATAGAGCACGTTGGACGCCATCGCCGTGAAATGGGGCTGGTAGGCGAGCGATGTCCAGGAAATGACGCTGTCACCGGAGAACCCGATCGGGTAACGGTGGTTACCCAGGCCACCCCAGCGGTGGTAGATCAGGCCGCGGCGATCGCCGTCGCGCTGCATCTCGGTGAAGAACGCATGGTTGAGCCACCAGGTGTTCGACAAGCCGGGGTGTGCCTTCGATTCGGGCCACTGTTGCCAGTCCAGCCACCAGAAATCCACGCCCTGCGCCTCCAGCGGTTTCAGGATCGTGTCGAACAGGGCGCGCATGTACGGCTGCGAGGTGCCCTCGAACGGAATGGGCGCCTGGGTGGAGGTGTCCCACGACAAGGCCTTCGCCATCGCTTCGTAGTTTTCCTCGTACGGCATGACGCCCGAGGCGGGGTGCAGGTTGAGCGTCACGCGCAGGTTCTGTCCATGGGCCCAGCGCATGAAGGCCCCGGGTTCCGGGAACAGGCTGCGATTGAAGGTGTAGCCGGTCCAACCCGACGCCTCGCCGAAGACATCCTTTTGCTCATGCCCTGGACGCAGCGAAAGGCCGGGCGTGGTGTGCCAGTCCATGTCCAGCACGAGCACGTCGAGCGGTATGCGTTCCTTTTCGAAACGCGCGCCGAGCGTGCGCAGTTCTTCGTCGGAATAGTTCCAGTAGCGCGACCACCAGTAGCCGAAGACGAAACGCGGCGGGATCGGTTGCGGACCGGCGATCGCCGCGAAATCCGCGAGCGCGGCGCGGTAATCGTGGCCGTAGCCGAAGAAATACAGGTCCTGGCGATCGCCCGGAGGGCGATCCTCCACCCAACCGTCGTCGTCCAGGCCGAAACCCTCGGTGTCGTCGACGACGTGCCAGCCATCGCGTGCGATCAGCCCGTCTTCCAGCGGCAAGGTGCTGCCGTCCTGCCAGGTATCGCCGTCGTAGCGGTCGAGCGTGCGATAGGTTCCGCCGAGGTTGGCCTTCTGCGCATCGCCCGGGTTCCAGGTGACCGGCCCGTTCTCGCGACGAACCAGGACCGCCAGGTTGCCGGCGGCGAAGCGGCCGGTCCCCTTCTCGTAGCGCAGCCGCAACATGCCGGTGTCGATCTCGATGAACCGATCGTCCTCGGCCAGCCCGAACGGCGGCACGTCGAGCGCACGATGCACGACCACCTGGGTGCGCCCATCGCGGAAGCGTCCCTCGGCGCTCCACTCCAGGCGGACGAGCCGCGGTGTCAGCACGGTGAAGCGGATATCGCCCCGCTCGACTATCGCCTCGGGCCGGGCGGCGGCCCCCGTGGAAGGGCGGCTGTCTGTCGTGGCTTCCATGGGTGGCGTCACCCCTTTGCGAACCGGAGGTGGACCATTATGACGCGTTGCCGCATCCAGCGCCGGTGAAAGGCGCGACTAGAGCAGGACGCAGCGGTTCCGGCCCGCCCGCTTCGCCGCGTACAACGCGCGGTCGGCGCGGTCGAAGGCCGCCGCCGAGGTGTCGTCGACGCCGAAGCGGGTGATCCCGCCGGACATGGTGACCGTCACGGGCCTGGAACTGGCATGGAACGCCAGCTTCTCCACCGTGGCGCATAAAGCGAGCGAGAGTTCCCACGCCTCGTCCGTGTCCATGCCGGCGAAGACCACGACGAATTCCTCGCCTCCATAGCGGGCGACGAACGCACGTCCTTCCAGTTCGCGCGCCAGGGTCTGCCCCACGATTCGCAGCACCGCATCGCCTGCACCATGGCCGTAGGTGTCGTTGATGCCCTTGAAATGATCGATATCGAAGGCGCCGAGGCAGGCGGCACCGCCTCGTTCGCGGATCTCACGCTCCACCTCGGCCACGCGCCGCTCGTAGGCCAGGCGGTTCGGCAGGCTGGTCAACCCGTCGGTCAAGGCCAGCTCGTGTTCGCGGCGCAGCGAGTCCTGTAGCGACGTCGCCTGGTTTTCCAGTTCCTCCACCCGGTCGCGCATGCGCTCGGCACGATCGCGATAGGCGGCGAGACGCGCATCCTCGCGTTCGCGGTATTCACGGAAATGGCGATCGATGAGGGAGAGACGCGCGGCGACCTCGGCTTGCAGGCTGCCCAGGTCCGCGGCGGCGAGCGTCGTCTCGCCCAGCGCGCGCATTTCCTCGCGAACGCTGGCGTCGAGCGCGCGGCCCTCGCGATCCTCGACACCCGTCCGTTCGAGTTCGATGGCGAGGTAACGGGTCATGTCGCCCAGGCGCAGGCTTACCGCCGCCAGTAATTCCTGGAGGCGCGCTATGTCGGCACGCAATCCATCGATGCTGGCCGCATCCGGGTCGCCGCCTGCCGGCGGAGGATCGTCCGATGTGGTGACGGCCTTCGCCAGGGCCTCGAGCAACGGCTCGAGCGCCGCGAGTGAAGGAACGTGGCGGAGTTCGGCGGCCAGCCGGTCGAGGAGCCGGTCCACGTCGTCGCCGCGACCCCGGGCGAGCGCGGCGAGGCGCAACGCCAACCGGCGCAACCCTTCCTGCAACGCATGGAAATCGCGCTCGTCACGCTCCATCCGCTCCAGCGCAAGATGGTACTTGCGCTCCCAGACATCCCGCTCCAAGCAGCTACCCACCGATCGTTCGTGGCCCTGCAAGCCATCCTACGCCGAACTGTCGCGGGGAAGCGCGTTCGCTTATCCGCGAACCGGACGCAGCATGCGGCACAGCCCCACGATCGGCCGGTGCAGTCCACAGGGATCGGTGTTCCACGGATAGCCGCGGTGCGCGGCGGCCACGGCGTCGAATGACGGCCGGCCCGGCCCCCATGCGGCACCGCTTGCCAGCGAGACGGCCAGCCCCGCGACGAGAGCCATGTATCTGACGGTGGTATGCATCGGCCGGTCCCCCCTGTGTCGGCTCCGACGTTATGCCGCGGAACGTGACGGAACAATAGACCGAACGGCAGGGCCTGTCGCGCGGCGGACCGGCGTCACGCACTCGCCCGGCCTACGGACCGCACGGGCGATGCGGCCCTGTCGCGATCGGGGCCGATGACGAGGCACTGCTCGGCCAGCGCCACGAGGCCCGGGCGATGCGAGACCACCACCATGACCGTGTGCGGCAGGCGCCGCTTCATCGCCGCCAGCACGGCCCTCTCCGATGCCGCGTCCAACGCGCTGGTCGCTTCGTCGAGCACCGCCAGGACAGGTTGGCGAAGGATCACCTGGGCCAGCAGCAGGCGTTGCAGTTCCCCGCCGGAGAGACGGCTCGACGCGTCGGCCAATGAGGTATCCAGGCCCGCGCCGGCGAGGCGGCGGTCGAGCCCCACGTCGGCCAGCGCCTCACGCAGTGACGCGTCGGCGGCCGTGGGCGCGGCCCAACGCAGGCACTCGCGCACCGTGTGCTGCCAGGGGCGAACGCTCTGGCTGACATAGGCCCCGTTCGAGACGAGTTGCCGGTAAGCGTCGAAGTCGAGGACCTCGCTGCCCAGCCGCGCGACGAATATATCGGGACGCGCCATGCCGGCCAGCACGTCGACGAGGCTGCTCTTGCCGATGCCCGAGTCCCCGGAAACGAGGGTGAGCTCGCCCGGCACCAGGTCGAACTCGCATACATGGAGGCCGCCCACGGGCGGGCTGACCCGCAGGCGCTCGATGCGCAGCGTGGCACCGGGCACCACCGTGGGCGGCGTCGACGCCTTCACCTCGGTCTCCAGCCCCATGTAACGCTGCCAGAGCTCCAGGGCCGGCGCGGCCGACCTCAGTTGCTGGAAACTCTGCCGCGTGGACACGAGGTAGGGCAGCAAGCGTCCGAGCAGGAGGCACACGGCCATCAACGACGAACCGTCGATGCCATGCCAGCGATGGGCCAGCGCGAAGACCAAGGCGATCCCCGATGCCGCCGCCAGTTCCAGCAGGAGGCGGCCCGAGGCGATCAGTTCCAGTTGCCGCGCATAGCCCTCGCAAAGCTGCGCGGCCACGCCGCCATAACTCGCCTTCTCCGCGTCCTCGCGGCCATAGGAACGCACGTGGCGCAAGCGGCGCGGGAAATCCTCGCTATGCCAGAACAGCCGTGTCATGTTCGCCACATAGGCGCGGCTCACTTCCGATTGCTCACGGCCGAACGCACGCGAACCGAGCAGGCCGAGAAGGCCCAGCACGGGCGTGGCGAGCACCAGCACCGGCGAGACCCAGCATGCGACGGCCAGGCTCGCCGCCGCGGTCACGCCTGCGACGAGCAACTGCTGCAAGGCACTGAAACCCTGTA
>Ga0182006_1001166_pt1 | contig 16571 bp, 8 predicted proteins | sample Sormic07211104_1_FD_123022 | JGI IMG/M metagenome (GOLD analysis project Ga0182006, IMG submission 123022) | Rhizosphere microbial communities from Sorghum bicolor, Mead, Nebraska, USA - 072115-104_1 MetaG | ecosystem: Host-associated > Plants > Roots > Rhizosphere | place: USA: Nebraska...
ATTGAAAAGATCATTTCCAATGAGCAACTGAACCTGGATAAACTGGATCAAGCCGTGGGCTGGCAAACTGCAGCAAATATAGTGGCCACTTTAGGCAGCGGCCTGGCCTTGATTCCTGATTTTGCTTTAGGGGTTTCCGGATTTGGAGGATCGCCTCATGGCGCCGCCAAATTTGGAGGAAGTGCACTCGCACACAGTACCGATGCAATTGCTAAAGGCTTAGGTATATTTAGCACGATTGCGACTTTTGAAGCCAATAAAGCTTCTATTATGGGTGGTTATGACCGTCGCTATTCGGATTGGAAATTACAGGAACGTCTGGCCATTAAGGAATCTGCTTCGATTGATCAGCAAATTACAGCCGCACAGATCCGCAAGGATATCGCCACCGCAGATTTGAAAAATCAGGATCTTCAGATCGACAATGCGAAAAAAACAGATGACTTTATGCGGTCCAAATACACCAACAAGGAACTGTACGACTGGATGGTTGGACAAATTAGTTCCGTGTATTTTAAATCTTATCAGATGGCTTTTGACATTGCTAAAAAAGCAGAACGTTGTTATCGTTTCGAATTGGGCAGCGACGATACTTTTATTGCTTATGGTTATTGGGACAGCATGAAAAAAGGCCTGCAAACTGCAGACAAGCTGATTTATGATCTAAAACGCATGGAGACCAGTTATATCGACAAGAACAAACGGGAGTACGAAATCACTAAACACGTGTCTCTGCTTCAACTCGATCCTTTGGCTATTTTGCGTTTAAGATCTACCGGAAGTTGTGATTTTGACATCCCTGAGGCTTTGTTTGACCTGGATTATGCAGGTCAGTATTTTAGACGCATCAAATCAGTGAGTATCAGTTTACCTTGTATTGCCGGTCCTTATACTTCCATAAGTGCTAAACTGTCCTTAGTGAATAACCGATATCGTAAGTTGACCAATCCGGACAATATCGCCACTACAGGATATACCGAAGACCCGGGAAATGACGAACGTTTTGTGTACAATGTGGGTGCGATACAGTCTATTGCCGCCAGCAATGCGCAGAATGACAGTGGAGTTTTCGAGTTGAACTTTAAAGATGAACGTTATTTACCATTTGAAGGAACCGGTGCCATCAGCAGCTGGAGATTAGAGCTTCCTGCTTCTGAAATCAGGCAATTTGATTACAACACAATTGCTGATGTGATTGTACATATTAAGTATACCTCCCGCGAAGGTGGCTCTTCGTTAAAAGGGTTGGCCAACGCTTCTTTAAAAGGCCGGTTGGATGTAATCAGGCAACAACTTACTGAGGAGGGTTTACATGTAGCCATCAATATGAAACATGATCTTCCTAATCAGTGGAATTTACTTAAAACCAATGCACTGGTGGATTTAACGATTGATAAAGGAAGACTACCTTACATGGCTCAAATGCTGAACCCCGCTATCGAAGAAGTGATGTTTGTGGCGAAAGTGACTGGTAACCCGACAAATTACGCGATCAAGATAGATGCCACTACTGTAAATTTAGCAAGGGTAGATGAATGGAAACTTTGTAAGGAAACCAGTAGCGCAATTGATCTGGATACGGCATTTAGTCTTTCAGCTGCGCCATTGCAGTTGAAAAACCTGGAAGAACTGATATTGGTGGTGAAGTATAGTTTTGGTTAGATTTGCTGCAAAAAAACGCTTGTACACTGCGGAAAGGCCTCAGAGTACAAGCGTTTTTCGAAAAAATTCACCGCCCAACTAATTACCTTTAACCTTGATCAGTAAATCATCCATTTCCTTTACCTTGTCCGGAAACTGCTTTGCCAGATTTTGCTTTTCACCAATATCAGATTTTAAATTATACAATTGCGGCTCTTTTGAATTACCCGATTCAATCCCAACATCTTCCATATAACTTGCCCCCGGATGTGCTTGAATATACTTCCAATCACCCTGTATAACAGCAGTCGCATCCCTTTGGCCCTGTTCAACCAATACCTTACGCCCCGTTTTATCTTTCCCTAAAAAAGCAGCCAGCAAATTTTCACTATCTCTGGCCTCCCCGACAGGAATATGTTGTTTCAACAAGCCGGCAAAAGAAGCCAGTAAATCCATTTGGCAAACCAGGGCATCAGAAACCTTACCCTGCGTATGACCGGGCCAGCTGACAATAAATGGCATACGCGTCCCACCCTCTAAAGCACTATATTTCCCTCCCCTCAGCGGGCCTGCCGGAGTATGTCCATTGAGCATGGTCACTGCACCATCCTGATAACCATCATCCAGCACCGGACCATTATCACTCGTAAAAATGATCAGTGTATTTTGATCCAAACCCAAAGACTTTAACTGTTTCATCAATTGCCCAATGGTCCAGTCCAGTTGTAAAATCGCATCACCACGATACCCCAGTCCACTTTTACCTTTAAACTGCGTAGCAGGCATACGCGGTACATGAGGCTCTGTTAGCGTATAATAAAGAAAGAAAGGCTTTTTCTGATGATCTTCTATAAATAGAGCTGCCTTTTGCATAAAAGTACTCGACAACTCCTCATCTACCCAGCGTGCCTGATGCCCGCCGCTCATAAAACCTATGCGGCCTATGCCATTCACAATCGTGTTGTCATGCCCCTGACCGGGAGAAGATTTCATTTTTAACAATTCCGGATGTTCTTTACCCGTGGCGTCATGACCAACTTTCTTTTGATAATCCACCTCTATAGGATCAGCAGGATCCAAAGCAACAACACGATGGTTCTCCAAAAATACCGTGGGTACCCTGTCCGCAGTTGCCGGAAAAATAAAAGAATAGTCAAAACCGACCTCAACTGGTCCGGGTTTAACATCTCCATTCCAGTTCTTTTCTACTTTCTCCCCTAAGCCCAAATGCCATTTACCCACAATAGCAGTAACATACCCGGCTTGCTTAAACAATTTAGGAAGTGTTATTTTATCCTGGGGCACAATTAAAGCCGCATCACCCGGTAATATTCCGGTACCCGTACGTCGCCATGGATACTGTCCGGTCATCAACGCATACCTGGAAGGTGTACAGGTTGCAGAGGTAGAATGGGCATTGGTAAAACGCAAGCCCTGCTGTGCCAACCGGTCCAGATTCGGCGTATGCAATTTGGTAGCTCCATAACAACTAAGATCGCCATAACCGAGATCATCAGCATAAATATAAATCACATTTGGTTTTTGCTGACCGATAGCTGGTAACAAAACCGATAAGACCATGAACAAACTAAGATATATTTTTTTCATGTTTCAGGATTAAATTTTGTTTCTGTAGAATGCGTTTTCAGGAACAGGCTCTCTTTTAGTAGATGGCCCCTGCCATTCCAGTTTAAGTTTTCGTTTTTTAAGTTCTGCAGTTGCGAGGTAAGACAACTGGAAAGGATGCATCCCTGCCTTTAAATAAACTTTTGCAGTTTTCACCTCATCTCCTTTATATCCGTAGTCTTCATCAATTAAAGCAGCTTCATGCAAACGAAAAAAGGCTTTCGTATCTGCATTTAAATAAAAGGTATATTCACCATCTGCAGGAACATGAAGATAACCCTTAAAAACATGAACAGGGTGTTTCCTGAGGCTATTCGTTCCGATAACCTTAGCTACATTTTTTTCTGCGATTTCAAGAGCAGATACATCAGGTATCCATTTAAACGTTCCATCATAGGACTCCGTTTGTATGCCCTGAACCACCTGTTTAACCTCTGTAGCCGGAATAAGAGCTGTATCATAAGGTCTTGGAGCCGAAGCATCTGCCTGTCTTACCTGCAAGACTTTATCTTTCATTGTCTGCTGAAGTTTAGAGACAGAGTTAGGACGGCCAGCCAGGTTTTTAGTCTGCCCGGGGTCGCTAACCACATCATACAGTTCAAAATCATCCTGGGCCGATTGAATATTATAACGCACACCAACTGTATCGCCCATCCGGATCATCTGCATCTGGTTTCGTCGCCTTCCCCTATGCTCAGGGGCGAATTGATTAAAATCTGGCGTTTTCCCTTCTTCAAAATACTCTACATAGACCAGGCTCTTTTTTTGCCCCTTCTTTTTGAGCAGGGCAGGCATTAAGGAAACACCGTCTGTTCTGGTTGGAGCAGCTATTCCGGCTGCATCTGCAAAAGTAGGCATCCAGTCATAGGAAATATTAGGCGAATTGACACTGCTTCCTGCAGGGATATGCTTAGGCCAGGAAACAATGACCGGCATCCGCAAACCACCTTCCCAGCAATCCCTTTTTATCCCGTCAAAAGGTCCAAAGCTACTGAAAAAGGTAGGTTCAAATGGTACATATTTTTTGGGAAGATAAGACTCAATAGATGGGCCATTATCAGAAGAAAATACCACTATGGTATTAGAATCGATATGCAGGTCTTTTAATAATTGTACCAGATCTCCCACCTGATGATCAATCCGGCTCACTATAGTAGCATATCTTTTATAGGTATCTTCATAGGCTGCATTGGCATAAGCCGGATCTACCCAGGAATCTACTGTTCCAGAAGCCGTATTGATCATATGCCCTGGGGTTCCAAGCCATTGCAGGCCACCATTTAGCCCGCCACCTTCAGGATAAGCCTGTGTAGGCAGTTCCAGCACAGCATGTGGCGTATCGTAAGCCAGATACATGAAAAAAGGCTGATCTGCTTTTTTACTCCTTTGATGTTTGATAATCCAGTTTTTTGCCGCTGCTGTCCAAAGGTCTCCGGTATAGCATTTATCAAAATCCTTACTCTTTTCGGTATAGTTGTCCCAAATTTCTTTTTTGCCCCGGTACACGCCCTCTTTAGGATAATGTTCATGCCCATCGCTGTGCCGCATATAACCAAAATAGTCGTCAAAACCTCTTTTTAAAGGATGGGCAGGCCAGTCTGGCTTTTCATTTACACCCTGCAAGCCCCATTTGCCGATGGCGGTAGTTTGATATCCGGCCTGTTTTAAAACATTGGCCAGGGTATAATTGTCTTCCAGGGCTTTATCAAATTGATTGTCCCTCACGTTTGCATGGCCCTGGCTCACCCCCAGCATAATGGACGCACGTGAAGGTGCACAAACCGGGGCTGCACTATAACTTTGGGGCAGAATAGCACCCCCTGCAGCAAGCTGATCAAGATTTGGGGTAAGCTCCCAAGGTTCATTTTGCCTGTTTGCCTGAGCCCTTTGTTGTTGAAAAAACACCCCTAAATCTCCGTAACCAAGGTCATCAGTGAGTATAAAGATGATATTTGGACGGGCGTTCTGTTTTTTCTGCGCAGCAGCGGGAACACCTGCAAGTGCAGCTACAGCAAGTAAAGCGTAGGTTTTTAAACGGTTCGAATTAATAAGATCTAACATTCATGTGGTTCATTGATGTGGCCAAAGCCACAAGTTAACCAGAATTTAGACTTGCTAAAGATGAAATATTTACACAAACGGTTGCATTGAATACGTTTGTGTAAATATTCAGTGCTACAAGGTACTTTTCAAAGGGGTGTATTTCAATTTCTTCAGAATATACCCTGCATTGGATGCACCCGGTTTAAAATAGACCTGGTCCATTGGTTTCTGAGGAAAAAACACATCGGTCATTACCGTCAGCCCCCCATCTGCAAAAAACTCCACGGAAGCCACATCGACGTAAACAATAAGATTCATCTTTTTACCATTTCCAATTCTCGGCGCGGTATGCAGTTTTTTAAATTCCTGGTTGAAACTGATGTCTCCGGATTTGGAACGGTCTATAAAATAGTTATTGGTCTTTTCATTATACCCAATGATCAGTTTATCGCCCAGTTTATTTTCAAAAGAAAGCGTGAAATTCTTCAGTTGGTCTGCCTGGAGCTCTAATTTAAATGGACTTTTCAATGCCGGCCCTTTTACAAGCTTAAGCCTGTCTTTTACTTCAATGTTAAATTGAGATACAGATTTCAAATCAATGTTATCCAATTCTTTAACCGGAAGAGTTTTTAATAAGACTTCTCCATTCACTTTTTCCAGTTTCAGCTCTCTTGGTAAGGTAGCAGCGCCTCTCCAGCTTGATGTAGGCACTTCATTAGCATAGGTCCAGTTGTTCATCCAGCCCATAAAGATCTTTCGCTCTCCTGTATTTGACCAGGTAATACCAGCATAATCATCTGTGCCATAATCCAGCCATCTGGTCTTGTTGTCTACAGGCATAAAATGCTTTCCGTCAAAATCACCGATAAAATACTGTCCTCCCGAACCGCCATTCGGTGCACCAGGGTTGATATTTACAATCAGCACCCAATAGGTTTTACCTTCTAATTTTAGAGGAAACAAGTCCGGGCATTCCCATACCCCACCATGTCCGCCTTCTTGAGCCCCAAACTCACTTTCTTTTGTCCACTCCTTTAAGTTTGGAGAAGCATAAAAAGTGATCCGGTCTTTCGTCGCCAGGGTCATGATCCATTTTTTACCCGCTTCATACCACATCACCTTAGGGTCCCTGAAATCTACAATACCGGGATTACGCAATACCGGATTCCCAGCATATTTTGTCCAGCTTTTTCCTTCGTCCAGGCTGTAGGCCAAACTTTGGTTCTGAAAATCATTTCTTCCAGCCTTTTCTCCTTTGGGGTCATGGTGGGTAAAGATGGCCACCAGAGGCACTTTACCATCTTTACCGAATCCTGAAGTATTTTGCTCATCCACCACAGCGCTGCCCGAAAAAATATAGCCTAAACTGTCTGGATACAGGGCTATAGGAAGGTGTTCCCAATGAACCAGGTCTGCACTGGTGGCATGCCCCCAATGCATAGGACCCCATTTGTTTCCCCCCGGGAAATGCTGGTAGAACAGATGGTATTTCCCTTTATAGTACACCATTCCATTCGGATCGTTCATCCAGTGGGCCTGGGGTGTAAAATGAATCTGCGGACGATATTTCTCTGTCTTTGTTTGAACAGATTGCCCCTGAACATGGTAACTCAACAGAATCCCCAACAGAACGGGTGTAAATATTTTATTTCTTATGCTCATTTGTCCATGTTTAATACGTTCAACTTGATGAATTTAGCGCCTGCTCCAAATACCGAAACACCGGTAGCCTCCTGGTCCGGATAGATCAGTGAGGTAAATACTTTTTCTCCGTTGCCGGCAAATATCTCCAACGAAGACTTGTCTACAAATATTTGAAGTTTTACATTACCTAAAGATTTTAAAGAAATGGTTTGCAGCAAATTACCATCTGTCTTTTTCCCCTTTTCACTGTGCGTAAAATCAATATAAAGCTCTTGCTTAAGGGCGTCATAGCCAATAATGATTTCCTTTGAAGCATCTGCATTCTGCACAATTTTAAAACCTGCTTTGCCGGCCTCGCCCATTGAAAATTCTGCATCAATCCAATAGGCATTTCCCTTACCGGCTTCAGGCAAGAGACGATCATGACTTCCAATAACTATATGAGATAAAACGTGTTGTTTATTAACATATTTTGCTTTTACTGCCTTACTGAACACGACGGAGGGCTGCTGAAATAACCTCAGTCCTTCGCTGGTTGTTTTTAAGGAAAGATCTCTGGGAACAGACATTTGCCCTTTCCATGGGGAAGTTTCCTGACCTCCCGGCATGAGCCAGCCAACCAAGGTATGTATGCCCTTATCCATTCTCCATGGAATAGCTGCATAAAAGGTATCTCCATAGTCTACGGTAAGTATCTTTTCAGGATGATCATTTTTAAAGGTTTTTCCATCAAAATCACCCACGAAATACTGTATAAAAGGCCCTTTATCTCCGCCGGAGGAGACCATCAGTACCCATTTTATATGGGAAGGATTTCCATCAACAGCTAAAGGAACCAGTGATGGACACTCCCAATCGTGTTTTTTATACCCGGAAGGACCAAAGTCACTCAATAAAGTCCAGTCTTTTAAGTTTTTAGACCCATAGAATTTAACCATAAAATCGTCTGGAACCGCAACGCTCATTACCCATTGCTGGCTTGGCTGGTGCCAGAATACATTTGGATCTCTGAAGTTTTGACGGTGAAGGTCAATGACCGGATTTTTGACATATGGTGTGAAACTCAGCCCGCCATCGTTACTATATGCAATAAACTGAGATTCCTTTTTTTGAGTAGGTTGATCAGCTGTGTAGACGGCCACCAAAGGAGTTTTTCCTTTTTTGCCAAAACCACTGGTATTTTTAGTATCCAGCACTGCCGAACCGGAGAAGATCCAGGTTGTGGTGTCTTTACTCAATACTTCTGGAATGGCTACGGGTAAATGCTTCCAGTTCAGCAGATCTCTGCTGGTGGCATGTCCCCAGCTCATATGTCCCCATTTATTTTCAAAAGGGTTGTGCTGATAATACAGATGGTATTCCCCATTCAGAAAAATAAGTCCATTAGGATCATTGATCCAGTTTTTAGCAGCAGTAAAATGATACAGCGGCCTCCATTGTGGTGTACCAGTGCTTTGACCAAAGGCAGTCAAGGCACTGAACAACAATAACATTAAGGATATTTTACATTTCATTTTAATTTCATCTAAATCTACCAGCCTGTATTTTGTTTATATAATCCTTTACTGAAATTGATCTGGTTCAGGGGGATGGGCAGATATTCATCGCGGTTCTTTTTGAACGCTGCATCAAGGAGGTGCGGCTTCCTGGTTTTTTCAATTGCAAAATAGCTATTCATATACTCTGCTGCAATACCCCAACGCACCAGATCAAAGAAGCGATAGCCTTCCATCGCAAATTCCAGGCGGCGCTCAAACCTTAAGGCCTGACGGGCAAAATCAACTGTCCAGGTGCAGTTTACACCAGGTTTATAGGTATCTATCTTATAATTAGAAATGGTATTACCATTGGCCTGTTTAAGTAAAGACTCACTGTTTATGGCCCGTTGACGAACCTGATTGATCAGCGGTAAGGCTTCCTGTGCTCTGCCCAATTCAATCAATGCCTCGGCTTTGAATAAAAGTACATCTGCATAACGGATAATGGCCCAGTTCTTTCCACTCGACATAAATGGAGGGAACTTTTTAAAGGCTGGATCATCTGGCAAAACAGTTTCTTTCATACTCAGGTGCGGACCGTAAATCTGAGGTGCACGTGCCCAGGAAGTTTGAAAGATAAAGCTTGCTCTGTATTTGTAGGGATGCCCTGGAGTAGCCACGGTATGGTCGATCCGCGGATCAAAGGAATTACTTTGATAATCTCCTGTCGGTTCAACATCCTTATTGTTATAGGTGGCTGGCATCGGTAATCCAGTATCATCTGTTTTAAAGGCATTGATCAGGTTGTTGCTGGGTACATGGAAACCACAGCAACCATATTCCTGGTTCATTGGGTAGTTCAGCTCATGACCAAAATCCTCTCTTCCCTGTGGAGTACCGTCGTTGATAGAATACTGAATTGCAAAAACAGATTCCTTGCCATTCTCAAACTGAGATAAAAAGTTATTGGCAAAATCAGCGCTTAAAGCGTAGGAGCCAGAGGCAATGACCTCATCGCACAAGCTATTCACCTGTGTCAGTTTGGCCTGATCGATAGAAGTTACATTATTGCTTTCATCCTGGGTATAAGCATGATACAACAACGCCTTAGCAAGATAGGATTTTGCAGAAAATTTATTGGCTCTTCCAATTTCAGGTTGCGTAGCCGGCAGGTTTGCCGCAGCGAAACTGAAGTCATCTTCTATTTTTTTCCATAATACATCATCGCTCAACGCCCGGTTGGAAATGGTCGCATAATTCTCTTTGGGAAGGGTTTCGTCTATATAAGGCACATATTTAAACAGGATTTTTAAAAGGAAATAAAAATGTCCTCTTAAAAACTTCAGTTCACCTTGTCTGATGGTTTTATTGGGAAAATCGGTTGTAGATATGGCATTTACACGGGCCAGGGCATCATTTACCCTTCCTATACCTACGTATAAACGAAACCAAAGTGCATCAGTTGGCCCATAGTCTACACGGTTTAGTGAAAAAGTTTCGTAGCCATGAAATTCACTAACGTCACCTGGGCCGTCTCCCCCTTTATAAGCATCACCGCTACGAATACTGCCATAAGGCCACATGCTGCTGTAAGGCGTCATATATTCATCATTGCCTAAGGCAGAATAAGCAGCAATGACCATTTTATCTACATTGGCGGGCGTATTCAGATCATTGCTTGCTGCCGTGCCCTGCGGATTCGTATCTAAGGCCTTTTTGCAGGACATTAAACACACACACATTAGAACTGCTATATATATTTTGTTATTCATGTCTGTAAGAATTAAAATGAAACATTAATACCCATGGTTCCGATTACCGGAATTGGATAAATATTGGAAGGGTTTTCCGGGTCTGTTGCGGTATAAGACTTGCTCTTAATGGTCAGCAGGTTACTGGCCTGAACATAGATCCTGGCCGTTTTGATATGCAAACGACTTAAGGCATCTTTCAGGTTGTAACCCAGTTGTATATTCCGCAACTTCAAATAGGACCCGTTTTCTATAAAATAAGTAGAACTCCTGCCTTCGTTGTTGCGGTCTACAGTGGTTAGGGCTGGAATGGTTGAATCTGGATTTTGAGGTGTCCAGGCATCTAGTGTTCTTGTTCCCCAGTTGGCGCCTGGTGCAATAGAAGCAAAATCAGTTAATCCCTTATAAGTATTATATTCCTTTACACCCTGAACGCCCTGGAAAAAGAACACCAGGTCAAACCGCTTGTAACTGATACTGGCATTCAGCCCATAGGTAAAGTTTGGATCTGTTGTTCCTATAAATTGCTGATCCTTGCTGTCAATAACACCATCTCCGTTCAAATCCTTGTACCTGATACGGCCAAGCCCCTTACCCGGCTGAACCGCTGAATTGTCTACCTCACTTTGGGAAGTAAACAAACCATCAGCAACATAGCCATAAATAGAGGTTACAGATCTACCTAAAATGGTCTGGTCAGTACCATTGCCCGGGTAAGATGCAATCGCATCTGGCGGCAGGCTGGTAATTTTACTTCTGCAGGCCGCTATGTTACCTGTTAAAGTAAAGGAAAGATCTTGCGAAACTCTTCCACTATAGTTTAAAAGGAACTCAAAACCGGTATTTTTAACAGAGGCAGCGTTGATGGTACGGTTACCGGCTTCGCCTAAAACCGCTAAATAAGCCGGTGTAAGCAAGATATCCTTGGTGTTCTTAACAAAGTAATCTGCAGATCCCGTAATGGTATTGTTGAACAAACCGAAGTCCAGACCAAAATTGGATTGGGAGGTGGTTTCCCATTTCAGATTATCATTACCCTGCTGTATCTGGGTAAACCCAGACGGCAACTGGCCTGTTCCTGCTCCGCCGATATCATAAGCAGAACCTGTTTCATAACCAAAAACATGGTTTACGCCATAAATTGCGGAATACAGCGTATAAGGGGCATAATACGGACTGGCCTGGTTACCGGTTTGTCCGTACGAAAATCTCAGTTTCAAATCTGATATGGCGTGAATATTGTCTTTAATAAAAGCTTCTTCGCTTAAACGCCATCCCAGGGAAACTGCCGGAAAGACCCCATATCTTTGGTTGGTTCCAAACCTGGAAGAACCGTCCCGTCTTACCGTAACGGAGGCCAGGTATTTATCGTCATAAGAATAATTGGCTTTGCCAAAGTAAGAGAGCAGTGCATAGGTTGCGCCAGAGCCGCCATTATCGATATTGGTAGATCCGGAACTGAGGTAGGCATAATCTATATTTTCCAAACCAACACCTTGTCTGGTGCCGTAGAAGCTCTGATTGATATATTTTACCTGTTCCTGGCCAGCCAGCACGTCAAGCTTGCTCTTTCCTTTGTTCAGATTATAGGTTAATGTATTGGTAAATATCCAGTTGCCCTCGTAATTTGCATTTTGGTTTACCAGATTGGTTGGATCGGATAGGAAACCAGATACATAGGATTTCCTTAAAGTACGGGCATAATTGCCGTTGTAATCTGCTGAAATACTGGTACGAAAATTCAAGCCTTTAACGATATTGACTTCTGCATAAGCATTTCCCAATATTCTACCGAAGTTATTTTTGTTCTGTTTATTATCTTCGATCAACCTTACCGGGTTCTGCCTGTCGGCCATTCCTGGTGCCGGACCTCCCCATCCTATTCCATCTACGGTATGGATAGGAACAGCAGGTTCTTCAATTTGCGAAAGAGAAGTCACGTCACCCGTTGGGATCAGTACATCCTTCATATAGGTACCTGTAAATGTTTCTCCTATTTTTAAGCGTTTATTAAAAAAGCTGTATTCAGAATTGAAACGGGCAGTAATTTTCTGATTGTGCGTTTCCTTGATCACGCCTTTATTGTCATAATAACTTACAGAAAAGAGTGAATTCCCCTTTTCATTTCCATTCGCCATAGACAGGTTGTAAGACTGGATCACCGAAGTCTGGGCAATCTCATTAAACCAGTTGGTATTGGCTGGCTTCATGGTTTTGGCCGCGTCCAGGTATTCTGGAAGGATCACCTGGTTCAATACCGGATTGCTGAAGTCGTTGTTCCATTTGTACTGATAGGTTTGATTGGTATTGGGATCCAATTTATCGTTTACTGCAGCTTGCCAGTAGGCTCTGCCGCGTTCTTCGGTATTTAAGGTTTTCAATTTTGAAGTATAAAACTGAAGGGAAACAGAAGCATCAAAATTAATATTACTGTAGCCGGCTTTGGCCTTTTTAGTGGTTACAATGATTACACCTGCTGCTGCCCTTGATCCATAAATAGAAGCAGAAGCCGCATCTTTTAAGATCTGTATGGATTCAATATCGCTTTGGTTGATCTCCTGCAAACCACGCTGGGTTTGCACCCCGTCAATAATATACAAAGGATCGTTGCCAGGCAGACCGGGTAAAGGAAGTGTCGTATTTCCCCGTACCCTAACAGCCGCTGCACCATTTGGAGAACCATCTGCAGTAATGAATAACCCAGGAACCCTTCCCTGTAAAGCTTTGATCGGATTCCCCACTGGAATATCCTTGATTTCGTTTACATTGACCACTGCAACAGCCCCTGTAATGTCCTTTTTACGTTCTTTCTGATAGCCGGTCACCACCACTTCGTTTAAATTGGTAGCCGCTACATCCAGCTGAACATTTACTGTATTGTCCTTTCCAATTGTTACAGAAACGGTTTGGGCGCCCATGTATATAAATTTGAGCACCTGACCACTTTGACCTGGAATAGAAAATTTACCTCTGGCATCTGTTATAACGGTCTTATCTGTTCCTGCCAGGCTTACCGTAACACCTTCCAGCGGATTGGAAGATTTATCTGTTACATTTCCGGTTAATGTACGGACTTGCGCAAACCCCTGCAAGGTTACTGCCAGTAAAAGACAGCAAAATAGTATTGTTCGTTTCATACAATTTGGTTTTTTGGTTATATATTGGTTTAAATACTTTTTTCTTCTATACCCAGCTTTCGCTTCCAGATGAACCTGTCGAGGTCAAATTTGGAATACTCCGGGCAGGCACCGGATTGTGCAGTGATAAAGGCACCCATTGCGACCGCATAATCCAGGGTCACTTCGACGGGCTGTTCTCCCAGCTTCATGGCCAGAAAGGCCGCCAGAAAGGAATCTCCACTCCCTACGGTATCTGCTACGCAAATGCTATACGCCGGGTAATCGTAACGGAAGGATGCAGTATAATAAGTTGCACCTCTACTTCCTTTGGTAATGAGTACTTCTTGAATATTGAACACCTTAAACAACATCTCTATCGCCCCTTCTTCTGTGTTGCAGGAAGCATCATACCAACCTGCAATCATCATCAGTTCAGCTGCATTCACTTTAACCAGGTGCGACCGGTGCAATAATGCGGCAATAAGTTCCTGCGAGTAATAAGGCTCACGGATATTTACATCAAATACATTATAAGCTGTATACTCAAGCATGCTGAATAAAGCCTCCCGGCTATCGCTGTTTCTGGAGCCCAGGCTACCAAATATAAAAGCATCAGCACGGCGCAATAACGTTTCATATTCCGGTTGCCAGCTGATAAAGTCCCAGGCCACAGGGAAAACAATATCATAAGATACTTCATGGTTCTCCTTAATTGTAGCCAGCACCTCACTGGTTTTATGCAGGTTATCTTTCTGTATATAGTTTGCAGGCAGGCCAATACTTTGTACAAAGCCTGTCAGCTCCTCTCCTGCGATATCCTGACCTACTCTGCTGATCATATAACTTTGGAGCCCCAGTTTTTGCAGATGGTAAGCTACGTTCATTGGCGCTCCTCCCGGCTTCTTTCCAGTTGGCAACATGTCCCAAAGGATTTCACCAAAACATACGGTTATTTTTTTTGTGGATCTAGTCTTCATATTTTGTCCATTTAGTGCATGACCAGGGTAGTTTCAATTTGCTCCAGGGAACGTCCTTTGGTTTCCGGCATCAGACGCCAGACAAAAATGAGCTGAAGCACCATCATGCTCGAAAAAAAGAAGAAAGTGGTTGCTCCTCCAAAGGTTTCGGCCAGGTAGGGAAAGCAGAAGGCTATAATCGCCGCCATTACCCAGTGGGTAGAACTTCCCAGTGTTTGACCTTTTGCCCTGACCTGATTGGGAAAGATCTCAGAAATGAATACCCAGATCACCGCACCTTGCGAGAAGGCGAAGAAGGCAATAAAGAGCATCATATACGCCGGAATAGCAAAACCGCTCATATTACCGGAATAAAAAGTATAACCCACCAGGAATAAGGATACGATTAAACCCACAGACCCAATAAGCATGAGTACCTTTCTGCCCACTCTATCTATAAAATTAATGGCGATCAGGGTAAATATAAAATTGATGAGGCCGATACCAACGGTAGATAACAAGGAAGAATGTGCGCCCAGTCCGGCCATTTCAAATATTCTTGGCGCATAATAAATGATCGCATTGATACCGGAAACCTGATTAAAGAAAGCAAACAGCATGGCTAATAGTACAGGTCTCTTATATTGGGCCGAAAACAACTTTTCTTTCTGACCGGAAGAACCTGAAAGTGCTGTGCCTGAGTTTTGAATCGCTTTCAGTTCTTGTTCGCAATTAAGCGGATTGATGATCCGAAGAATCTCCAGCGCCTTATCTGTTGCACCTTTTTTCAGGATTAACCATCTTGGGCTTTCCGGAATGAATTTGATCAGAACCAGGAATAAAAACGAGGGGAAAGCTTGTACGCCCAGCATCCAGCGCCAGGAGGTTTCTCCCCCCTGACTAATCAGGTAATTAGATAAGTAAGAGATCAGGATTCCCAATACAACATTGAACTGGAACAAACCCACCAGTCTGCCACGTCGATCTGCCGGCGAAACCTCTGATATATAGATGGGCGCAGTTACAGAAGAAATTCCAACCCCTAAGCCACCCAGAAATCTGAAGGTTAAAAAGACATACCAGTTATCTGCAAGGGCAGTACCGAGCGAAGACAACAGATAAGCAATGGCAACAAAATAAAGTGTGTTTTTTCGTCCGAAATAATCTGAGGGCCGGGAACCCACCAGAGATCCGATTACAGTCCCTATTAATGCGATAGAGATGGTCAGTCCATGTTCAAAAACAGAGAGGTGCCAGAATTGCTGGATAGATTTCTCTGCGCCGGAAATAACTGCGGTATCGAATCCAAATAAAAAGCCGCCTAGGGCTACGACCATGGACCAGGCCAGGACGGAATGTTTTTTCATACGTGGGTTTATATATTGGTTAACGATTGCAAAGTAGATCAAATGGTTGTTGAGGGATACTGATATTGTTTCAAATGCATTAAAATTTGAACAAAATCACAAAACACTGTAAAACAGTTATTTATTTTTAAACTACTGCCCCTTCATCCGCATAAGTTTCAATTTTAAAACCCGAAATGTATAGTTTTGATACATAAAAGTACTTTTCAAACTCCCTCTGCAGACCTTCAGATTTAATGCTAAACTTTAATTTTTCATATCTTTAAGCATAGTGTCTTATAAATATGCCTTCAAGTCTTAATTTAAAACTGATCTTGTTATTCCTTTGCAGCGGAATGCTGCTGCTGGCTTGCAGTCAGAAAAAACAGCATACAGAATACACCATTGGTGTTTCGCAATGTGTGGGGTCCGATCTGTGGCGCCGGACCATGCTGGAAGAAATCAAAATGGAACTCTCCCTGCATCCCAATGCGAAACTCATTTATACAGACGCTGACAATAGCAGTAAGAAGCAAATAGAACAGGTTAAACACATGCTGGAACAGGGAATTGACCTGCTGATCATTTCCCCTAATGAAGCTAAGCCCCTAACCCCAATTGTAGAACAAACCTATAATAAAGGAATACCAGTAATTATTATTGACAGAAAAACTTCCTCTGGTTCTTACACAGCCTATGTAGGAGCCGACAATTACCAGATAGGAAAAATGGCGGGTGAATATGCAGGAATGATGCTGAAGGGAAAAGGCAATTTTCTGGAAATAATGGGACTACCTGGCTCCTCTCCAACCATTGAGCGTCAAAAAGGTTTTGCCGACGGCCTGAAAAAATTTCCTGGTGTACAGATCCGTACAGAAATTTACGGAGACTGGCTTAAAGAAAATGCAGAGAAACAATTGCTTAAAGCAAAAGCCGCACTAAAGCAGACAGACGCCATATTTGCACA
>Ga0182006_1001171_pt1 | contig 16530 bp, 18 predicted proteins | sample Sormic07211104_1_FD_123022 | JGI IMG/M metagenome (GOLD analysis project Ga0182006, IMG submission 123022) | Rhizosphere microbial communities from Sorghum bicolor, Mead, Nebraska, USA - 072115-104_1 MetaG | ecosystem: Host-associated > Plants > Roots > Rhizosphere | place: USA: Nebraska...
ATTCAGTCGCGTCAAATCGTCCTGTTTCACGGCGATGGTCTCCCGCAGCTTGCGCTGCTCAACTTGCATCTCATGCAGTTGAGACTCGTGCTTGCGTTGATCCTGATCTCGCTGTTCCTTCGCTGCCTCTCGATAGTGCTCGAGCGCTCCACGGGCCTGGACGTGCTTTTCCTCCAACGATTGGATGTGCTTTTCCTTTTCAGCAACCAGCGACTCAAGGTCGGTACAGCGCTGGCTGAGGCCCGCGTTACGGGTCAGCTCAGCCTGGAGTGAGGACTGGGTGGTCGCAAGTTCAGCGTTCTGCGTCTCTATCGCGGCCTGTTGGGTGGCCGAATTACGTTGGGCGGAAGCCAACTCCGATCTGAGCTCGACGATCTGGTTTTCGAGCGCGGCCCGCTGCAGGTCAAAAGCTGCGGTCGCCTGGGAGATTACTTCCTGGCCCTCCTCCATAAGCTGATCCAGCAGCGTTTGCACCATACCGTTGAGTGTGTCGCCCATACGTGCACGTGCTGCTACGGGCTCTCGACTGGAGGGCTCAAGCTCTTTCAGGTACCGAGAAATCGTTGTCTTGGAGCCCGTATTTCCAAGCTCTACGCGCACTGCATCGATGCTGGGGTTGGCTCCCCTGGCCAGCAGCGCCTGACGTGCTTCTTGCACAACAGCTTTATTGATTCCGCCTCGGGCCATGGGGTCTCCTACGATTTCGTACTGTGTTACATGTCATGTAGCTACATAACACTTTATAGAGATTTTACGCCGTTTGATCTTGATTTTCTAGAAGCCCATAATAGTGCTTTATGGCTTCTTGACTCTATGCCGGGCCCGAAAGGCGTATGCAGGCGCAAGCGTTCCGTTTTTGAAGGCGAAATACGATGGAAAAGGCAGATCGATATCTCAGCGCCGGCACTCGGGAAAACACCCGTAAAAGCTACCGGGCGGCGATCGAGCACTTCGAGATGATTTGGGGTGGCTACCTGCCCACGACTGGCGTAGGCGTCGTTCGCTATCTGGCGGAGTACGCCGACAAGCTCTCCATCAATACGCTGAAGCAGCGTCTGGCAGCTCTTGCTCAATGGCACGTCACTCAGGGTTTCCCTGATCCGACCAAGACGCCTGACGTTCGCCAGATGATCAAAGGCATCAGGGTCGTGCACCCTGCAAAGGTTAAGCAGGCCGCCCCACTATTGCTGAAGCATCTGGAGCAAGCGGTCACCTGGCTTGAAAGGGAAGCAGCAGTCGCCCTTGAGCGCGGAGATTACAAATCGCTGGTGCGTCACCGTCGCTCGGTGGCGATCATCTTGATTGGATTCTGGCGTGGCTTTCGAGGCGACGAGTTAGCCAGGCTAACGGTGGAGGACACCCAAGCCATAAGCGGTGAAGGCATTACCTTCTTCCTGCCCTACACAAAGGGTGACCGTCAGCATGAAGGAACAACGTTCCAAACGCCGGCACTCGCCATGCTCTGCCCCGTGGAGGCCTACATCAACTGGATAACAGTCGCCGGGATCGCGAAAGGCCCGGTGTTCCAGCGAATTGACCGCTGGGGCAATCTGTCAGGCAAAGCCATGCAGCCGCATAGTCTGATCCCCGTGCTCCGTCGCATTTTCAAAGAGGCAGGATTGCCAGCGGAGTTGTATAGCAGCCACTCGATGAGGCGAGGTTTTGCAACGTGGGCCTCCGCCAATGGGTGGGACATCAAAGGGCTGATGAGTTATGTGGGCTGGAAGGATATGAAGTCGGCGCTGCGCTATGTGGATGCCAGCATGTCGTTCGGCGGAATCGCTTTGCGCGCGGCCCAGCAAGCGCCCTCCATTGAGAGTAGAAAGATTTCCGGTAATCACCCACACACTGATTGAGTCCTAGGCATACGAGGCCTACAGGTGTTCTGTTCTGTTCTGTTCTGCCTCGGTCGGCGCCGCACGTCACTAGCCGCCAGTGTTACCTTGCGTGCTATGTCGATGCTGAGGGGCGTTTGCAGGACTGGCGGTTCGAGCCCCAATGGCGCAAATCGATGCGCCCTAAGCTACACACCGTGAAGGCACGTTAGAGAAGAAGGAGTAACGCTATGGCATGGTTTAGTGATGATCGTTCGGAGCGGGAGAAAAACAGAGAAAAAGCCTTCATCAAAGCTGTTAACAACCTCAAGACCCTCGCTGTCACAGCGGATGGAGGCATGTCCATTGACCCAATTGAGATTCAGGACAAAGTCATAGCTGCGCGCTTAGGGCTTCGGCATTTCGTCACACTGAAAAGGGACAAATAATTTCTATGCAGGGTGAAGTATGTTGTTGTGTTTGAAATCCGCAGGCCGTGAGGAACACCATGTCAGATAAAAAATTGCTCACCGCTCGAGAGGTCTACCTGGTTCTGCGTGACGTCTCCATGATTTCACGCACAATGCGCAGAATTACAAACGCCACTTGGGATGAGATCTATTGCGGGCTGATGACCGTTAACGTCGACGACTGGGTGATAACGCTCTACAACGACTGCGGAGAGTTTGACTACTGCGATAGCTGTTACAGCCCCGACGGCCGAAAGTACGAATTCAGCTCAAGAGATGCATCCGATCCTGTCGAGCTACTGGCCCCTGCGGAGCATCGCCAGCTCGAGGAACTGCTCCGCCGTATCTGATTCGGGCTTAAAGTTTCGCTCGCAGTGCATGCGCCGACGAACCCTCTACGAAAAGCATGACGTCACGAAAAAACCAGCTGATTACTCAGAGTGGTTTACAGCTCCATTCGGAATTCAGCAGGATAGAATCCTGCCATAGGCCTGCTATTCATGCTCGCCGTCTCCAAGGCATCCAGCGGTTCATTCCCCATGGCTTCCATCAAAGCGTTGGCAAGCCAAACGGCGTCGAGCATGCCGAAGGAATAGCCCATGAAGTCGAATACAAGTTCTACTCCTCCATCTTCAATTGTGTAGACGGCCACCATTTCAGCCCGTTCGTGCTCGCCTGACCAAGGCTCAACGACATAGACGTCATCTTCTGCTTCGTGACAGTTGAATCTCCCCTCGGCTGCGTAATCCCACTCACCAGACGCTCTTTTTCGAAATGTCCTCGTAAGCTTGCTGTCGCATGCCGCAGGCGTTGGTACAAATCCTGCCAAATTCCCAATGGTAATGAGGACAGCATCGTAGAGACATCGCGCGATATCTTCAGCTACCGCGTCAGCGAACCTAAACGGCATGATGTCTAAATTTAGACTGACATAGTGATTACACTGCCTGGACACTTGGCAGGAATACAGTTCGTCATGCTCTCGCCCTCGCCAGCAAATAAATTCGCGCTTTGCTAAAAACACTGCTGGTCGGACTTCATTGTTGCTCAAAAAACTCACCAATATTATGTTGTTTGAAATAATAACGGACGTCTAGGAGATAAACTTTAGCGAAATAGTGAAATATTTTTGGCAGACAAACTCAGGGTATCTCAACCATATGTACCGGATGACGAAGGAGTGACTCGGTTTGGCTATTTGGTATTACTTCTGATTGAGAGGCGCCTATGGTTTTGCGCGTGCCCCTTCCGGGGGCGGCTGTCGTGAACCAAGCCTTGGCGCATGCGCCGGTCTTGGCCCTACGGACTTCCATCCTCACGCCTGCGCGCTCCGCTTGCCGGCAGAATGAGCGCTCGCGATCACTGCTTGGGTTTACGAAATGATAACAGCCATGGAGTTCGCTTTAGCGCACTCCACTTGAGCGAGCAAATAGCCTCCCACGCACAGTTGCTCGATCAGCCATATCGCATCATCAAAACCCAGTCTAAACACCCTGTCTTCGATACCAAAGCACGGGATACAGAGCTCATCATCGATTCCTACAAAAAGTTGATAGTAGTCACTCCCGCCAGCATTCAAGTTGGTATAGTAAAATTCCCCACTGGCACCAAAGCTTAAGGCGTCTGACTCGTCATCACAAAGCTCTAAAAAATCGCGCTGGGTCGACGGGCTTCGCTGTAAAATCATCGAATAAAATATTTTGGACAAATCCAGTTTCATCTTACTGCCGTGATCCTCCGAGTCGCCCTTGCGCACGGTGTATGCTTGAATCAGCATCGATAGTATGTCTGCCAACTCGCCACATTGTTGGGCTGTAAAGCAATACTCGGATTTGTCCAGCACGCATAATATTCCGCCCCCGGTCAATTCCACAGACGCAATAGTGCTTTCTTTCTCCTCGTCCTCGTAATAAGGCCCATAAAGTGTGATTGAACGTTGAGCTTTGAAAACAGCGTTCATGGACGATTCTAGATCAAACATATGTATTTACCTCGGGTCAATACAAATATAAACGGATCCATCCGCTCAAAACTTTAGCGAAATTCTAAAAATATTTACTTCGTCGACAAGGCCGGAAACCTCGCGCCAGAAAACTTCCTGCTTTTTCTTCGGCGGGTACATGAACACCGTTGGAATCCCGCGCTTTTGAGTTTGGCAAAGCGCTACGGCTTCACGCCGAAAGTCTGCCGGCCTTATCGGGCGCAGACGAAAGGTTCAACCATTACTTGAAAAACAGCTTTGGCGTACCGCTGGCCGCGTCACTAGCAAGAATTGAAGGAAGCCGGTCTCACCCAAGCTGAAGTTAGTCGGCAGCTGGGACTGCCGAGTTCTAGGGTGGGGAGGATTTGGCACACTGTCTAGCGCCTAAGCAGAATGCTGCAATGCCTCGCGTGTAAAACTCATCGCGATCCCAGATGATCATAGGGTGACGCCTCGGACGCACGATCAACGCGCGGCTCGATAAGCTTCTGATACTTTGTGTTGTGGCGTGCCCCTTCGGGGGATGGCTGTCGTGAACCAAGCCCGGCGCGAGGCGGCGGTCTTGGCCCTTCGGGCCTCCATCACCACGCCTACGCGCTCCGCTTGCCTATCCCCTCGCCTTCTGGGGTCAGTAACGTAACTTTGTGAGCTGTAACATAAGCAGTGTTACAGCTCACAAATTTACGTTACTGACCATTATCAACTGACGAAACCATTCGAGGCGCTGTACTCATTCACCATCGATCTGACTAGCCTCCGACAGATTGGCTTCGATGGCTTTGATCGCGGCCACCCCTCCTCGCTTGGTGAGGTCTATGCCGATGACCTTGATGTCTTCAACTCGAAGCGATGACCAACCAGTGTTCTTGCAATGCGATTACAAGATCATTAAACCCGAGCCGGCCTTTGGTGGGCGTCTCCCACGTGGCCTGACCTCCATGGTTTACCAGCAAAAAGATGCCGCAGCTTGAGCTTATATCGCGCAGGTAATCCCCGCAGAGTTGGTTCTCGAGTCGTTCGAAATGCTCAGGGCCCCGAGCCCAAGCCGGTGATAGTGCAACAGTGCTTTGGTTATCGGTCAATTAGGACTTTTGTACCCAGGCGCGAACATGGAGCTCTCTACCCCATAGAGAGCTAGGGGATCTTGGAGCCATAAACGATAAGCCTTGTCGCCAATACTGTGATCTGGAGAGCAATCTACGTGGTATTGCTGCAGGACGTACCCGGCCATAGCGGCGCGCACACGGAGCTTGAGCACTCCTTCATGCATCTCATAATCTCGCTTAACAATCTCTGTAGAGTCTTTATCAGGATGTGGAACAAGAGGAAGCTCAAGCATCCGATTCCACTGGTCATCCTGCTTCGGCATCTCTTCCTCTCTAGGTCTGTCCCCTGCCTGGATCTCAGCTTGCCCGATTCGAGTCAGGACAAAATCTCCGAACTTACCACGCCTCCGATCAAAGGCTCGGACATGCCACCGCAGACCATCACAACCGATAGCGAATGGGACGATCTCTCTCTCTGACTGACCTGAACTAGAGGTGTATGTAATCTTCACCACACGCTTGAGGTGAATTGCCCTTGTGATCGGCGCAAGAACTTCTACCTTAGGCTTACTAAGAAGCGATACAGATTCGTGTGGTATCAGGGGCTTCTCATCGGAGTCCATTCCATAACCAAAACCCTGTGAAAGCGCTGTGAGCACACGCTCAGGTGAATGGACAGTCAGTGGAGAAAACGTTTCTCGAATCACATAGTGCTTTGTCACCGAGTCGAGCTCAGTATTTTCAGGTGCAATCTCCCGGTACTGTCCGAAATCTCGAGTTGCCGCCGCTCCCCCCACTCCAAATCTTTCCATCAGATCCGTCCGCGAGACAACCCCTGTGAAATACAGGCGGAAGTCTATGTACGCCAGTCGTTCCCGCTGCGCTTGGCTGTACTCGCTCAAATCAATCATGTGCTCTCCGTCTAACCGTCTAATTTATTGCTTTCTTGCTTTCTTGCTTTCTTGCTTTCTTGCTTTCTGCCTGCTTGGCGCTTTGCCGCACTGCCCACCCGAACCATCAGCGATAGGTGTGCATTCATCACCCAGCATAACACAGGATCATTTGGCGTCATCAAAATGATTATGTTATCATTTGATTATAGACACGATACATCAACTTCTATAGCATCTCAGGTGATGCAGAAGGATGGCTAGGAAAATCAGGGAACATCAGAAACAAAAAGGCCGATCAAGTTCGTACCTTGATCGGCCTTCGGGAAAAGACGTCTGAACAGGCTCCAGATGTCTCTCGCGCTTTGTTGAGAAGCATTGCGATGGTAGCCCCTGCGGGCTTCTTTCGCAAGGTAGCGAGTTCTGTGTTCGAGCCTACCTCAGAAGGAGACATTTCATGTCCCAGATTGAGATGTTCGACAAGCCCGATGGTGAAGGTGAGGTCATCTACCGTATGACCATCACCACCAAAACCGGGAAGGTGATTCGACGTGCGAACGGCCAGCCGTTTCGTATCGTCATTCGCCCTAAAGCAGCCAAGTGATTTGACTGCTTAACAGAGCTCAGGGCACACAAGTGCCCTGCCCTCTCTCGCTTCCAATGAAGAAATGCCATGAGTCTAGATTTCTATGATCGTGATCGGATTCCGATAGCGTATACCGATGACGATGAGCATTTGTACTCGTTCTGCGGTCGTCCCGTAGCCTACATCCATGAAGGCTCCATTTACTCCTATCCTGGTCACCATTTAGGGTGCATATCTGATGGAGTGATCCGCGACAACCATGGCCACATTGTGCTTTACACAGCCGACTCCAGAGGTGGTTGTGTGAAACCGTATCTTCTACCAGCCCCGCAGGAGGGTCTCAAGCAGATGCGATACCTCAAGTGTCGACGACGCGCTAAGCATGAAATCCCTTATCGCCTCTCTTGGTGGTCGCGAATACCTAGCACGCATTTTTTCACTTGAAGTGGCAATTATAACCTCCGCTCAACTCATTTCGTTCAGAGAGTTTGAGAAGAACTTAGCGCTTGATAGCTGATGAGACGCCCACCCGCTTTTGGCATTAGAGGCCAGGAAATGGAAGATCTCGCTACAAAAATCATCCCCTTGGTACAGACGCTTGTTCCTGGCTTTCTGACCACCATGATCTTCTATTGGTTGGCAGATGTTAAAAAGCCCGGGCAGTTTGAGCGCACAGTTCAAGCACTGATCAGCACGGGGCTGATCACAATGCTGGTGTCAGGCATCAAGCCCGTGCTGTTCTACATCGGCGAGCACCATTTTCAGCTGGGGCAGTGGACGGTTCAAGTAGAAGGTGTTTGGGGAATAGGCTTGGCGACATCTCTAGGCCTATTGCTAGCCTTCGCTTCGAACCACGACTATCTGTACAGATTTGGCAGGTGGTTGACCTTGACGTCTCGCTCGTCGTATCCCGAGTGGATTTATGCCTTCCGCAAACGAGAAGGCAAAAGCGTGGTGCTTACCCTGCTTGATGGACGGCGATTATTCGGGTACCCGGCAGTATGGCCAACCGAGCCTAAAGATGGCCACTTCCTCATTACACAACCGAGCTGGATGAACGAAAAGAATGAGTGGGTAGACACGCCTGGCATCGAGAGTTATTTGATTGCAAACAGCGATGTGTACCTAGTCGAATTTCTAGATTAGGAGATCAAAAGTGAATAACGAAAATAAACCTAGGCATCACGTGCTTGAACAGCGAACTGGTAATGAGGGAATGAATGTTAATCCTCCTGCACCAGCTAACATCCGTCCGTCAGCACCACCGCCTGCGCCCCCTAAAGCACCGAAAAAATAGAGGTCAAAATGTACGAGGAAAGAGGTATATCGCCCCAACCACGCAAACCGAGTGGCGGACATTCGAATCCACCCAAGCCATTCGCTCAGCGCCCGGCCATTCCACCTAAGGCCCCTCCACCCCCCATCAAAAGGTAATCTCATGACAAACCAATCTGGCGGCAGAGTTCATGTGAATGACGGTATCAGCAAGCAAACGACTAGCCAAAGACCTGCCGCCCCGCCTCCACCGCCGCCGACTAGAAAACGCTAAGAGATCACCTCGCAGCTTCGTGGCGAGGAGCTGATGTCCGAATGGGAAGCCCGCCTGGATAACTGTATGCAGGCCGGCTCCGGTCTCAGACATCATCGGTAGACCAATAACCTCTGTAATCAAAGGGGGATGAGCATCTTTAGTAGCAGAACTGAAGCGGATCAGAATCTCGTCACTCGCTGGAGCGCTTCGAAAAACATCTTAAGGTAAGCGTCACTGGCGAAACCGAATCCAGCGGTAACTAACGGAGCTCTGAACTCCTGGAGAGACATTTCCTCAGATAGCCGCCTTCTGGCCGAACGCACCGTCCTTAAACGCCCGTGAATCCACCGCGAAAATTGATTTTTTTGGATGGCATCAGTCAACGACTCTTCATTCACGTCACGATACTTGAAAAGTTGAAGTAAGCAGAACAGCTCAAAGCGCTCATAAAGCTGGGTTGGGTCGGACACGCCGGCGAAGCTTGTCGACCAAGCTGGAGCAAGAATCTCAGCAAAGCGATCATAAATGGATCTGGAAGTGCCACTGTCCAAGGACTCCCAAGCTTGGCTACCTGTCAGATCCTCAAGGTAGTAAGGCGAGAGCTCCTCTATGAGTGGCATTCTCACGCTAGTTTCATTGGCAATGGGATGCTCCATCAGCGCGTACAGGTCAGATAATCGTCCTGCCCTTGTGAGTCCCAGACCGTAGCCGTAAAAAACGATAGCGGCCGGGTAACGCTTTAGCTCAACCCAGTCGCGATCCCCTGCACGTCTCGCGTATCCCTTAGATAGCAAAGTCTGAATCACCCCAAGCATTAGGTGATGTTCGTGCTGGGAGCCCCAGCGTCCGACGACACCGGCGAGACGTGCCAGCGGCTCAGATGCAGCTTCGTAGCGCATCACCCAGTCTCTAAACTCTCCAGACTGGTCGCCGTCTGAGTTATACATCTCAGCCAAATGAGTTGTGGCGCGCTCGACCTCGTTGACGACCAGGTCATCGAACTGAATGCGATACTCAGGTTTGGACAGGTATCGCTTTGCCAGGGAAACTGTAAGTTCAACGCTAGACAGGTTGGGCTGACGGAATTGCGTGATGGTTGAGACTTTTGCGTTGAGTGCCAGGAAGAACGTGTCAGCGTCCGGGGCAATCGCCATATTGGCCTTCCGATGGGAAACCAACTCTTGGGCGCGTTCTGAGAGTTTTCCACGAGTTAGCCAGAAAGAGGAGTAGCGTCTGTTAGGCGCACGTAGTATTGCCGCACGAAGAGCACGATCCCATTCGCCCGACCAGCCGGCAACGATCAGGCCGAACTCATCAAAAATTCTGTCGAGCAAGCCATCGAAGACCAAGGGATATTCGCTGAGCTCAGAATCTGTGTTGAGAATGCGAGCATCCTTGAAGTCGCCGTGAAGCTTGAGGATGTAGCAATTTGTGTGGGTCAGCGGTTCAGCACCGGCAAAACCATCGGCTGAACTCACGACGGTTGGCTCTATACCCACATCACGCAGCGCGTTCTCCATCAGACGATCGAAATTGGTTGTGATGATCACACGCACATGGCCAGTTTTCACTAAGTCAGCAATCGCGCGGTGAGCCGGTGTTGGCAACTTTAGACCTTGCTCGCGCTCATCTTCGGAGGGTTTGAGAAAGCTCTCAATGATGGCTTGCCGTTCTTTAGGCGTGCTCGCCAGCTCTTCCAACAACGTTGAATAGTTAGGCTGCTGTTCGCGCTGCTCGACGTACCAGCTATGCCAGTCATCTTGCTCTCCCGCGCCAGCGGCAATCCCAGCACGCCGTATCAACTCGAGTGTTATCTCCCAACCTGTAGGTATGCCCGCACTCCGTGAAACTCCTGACCCCAACAGCACCGCATAAACGCCGGGATTCTCGGACATGGAGAACGCGAGTTGGGTCGTAGAGTCCGTGTTGGTGATGCTCATGTGAAAATCCTTAATCAGTAAGCGTCGGGGCTTGCGCTAGTTAGCACCGGTTTCAGACGAGTTCAAACCCTAACCTAGTAAGCGTTTCTTTCTCATCGGCCTTCAGTTTCTTCACTGCCCAGATAAGCATGTGGCGTGGACGTGAACTCGCCACGTAAGCGAACCTCGCGCCTTCGGATGCAGGGTCGGCCAGCCACTCTTTCCAATGGGAAAGGTGAATGCCTTTTTGAAGCGATGACACGACCACCGTTGCATCGTGAGTCTCGCCTTTGACTTGATGGATGGTTTCGTAGCGTAGGACATCTGCGACAGGTTGTTGAGCAACCGCTTGGTTAAGGCGGACGGAAAGCGCTATGTCACCCTGCTTCGCGGGTGATCGAAGTTCCAGCACCCTAAGCGGCTCAAGATCACCGCTGATTTCATCCAACACGAAAGCCTGATCGGGCAAGTTACGCATGGTTTTTTTTGCTACTGCCGCCCACTCCTTCCACGTCAGATTCGTATCTGCAGCGCCGGCGTTAACCAAGTGCTTTAAGCAATGGTGAATAAATTTCCGCCAGGCGAGCTTGGACTCAATTGCTACCGGGCAGTGGGGGCCTGATCGTGTTACTTGCAAGGAGAGCTTATCTGCAAGCCATTCAGCGAATAGTGCTACCGCGACGTTCAACTCCTTGTTGCTCCCATTACTGGCAGCAACGCATGCCAGTGCCAGCACTTCAACGCCCTTGAAACTGTCGCCTCTGCAAAACCGTTGCAAGGTGCTGTGCCCACGAGCGACAACGACAACCTCTTCATAAACATTGGTGAGCTCAATGATTTTCGGAATAAGCTCTGAAGGACATTTCGCATACTGCAGCAAAAGCGGTTTAACGGAAGCAATTTCGGGATTGCCAGAAATCCGCTTGATCCGCAGCAAATCACTACAGAGATCGACGATGGATTGCCCGCTTCTCCAATTCGCTGTGAGTGGCAGCTCTGCGAAACCGAGCTCGGCGAGGAGCGCCTTCACATTACCTGGATTAGATTTTCTGAACCCGTAGATCGATTGGTTCAAATCGCCTATGAAATGGAATTTAACGCCAAGGCCATGGAGCTTCCGTACCATCGCCAGTTGCTCTGCTGACAGGTCTTGGCACTCATCGACGATTATCAGTGGAAATCGCTTCGCAAGGCGCTGGAAATAGCCAGTGAGAGCGGGCCTCTGAAGCGCTGCCAGGGCGATCATGTCCACATCTTTGTATGTCGCAAAGCCTGCCGCCCAAAACCGCTTCTTCGTGTTGATCAGGTCTTCCCGAGCAACGTTAGTGATTGGAGCGTCATTGAGCTGTTTATCTCTAGTCCGCTCGCCGGTCGAGAACGTGAAACCTTTGGTCTCTAGGTCGTAGTTATACTTACAGGCGGAGACCGAACGGCCACAGATTTTTTTGCGAGTGTGAAATATGTCTGCCTTGTTTTCCAGGATCCTGATCCGATTGCCCCCATCCTTCCCTGGAAACTCAGTAACCTCGCTTGCGATGCTCGCGACCATTCGGGAGTGGACAAAGCTATCGAAGGTGGACACTAGGTGAGGAAACGCCAGCGGCTCTCCTAGATACCGAACCAATCTGGTTTTGAGCTCGTCCGTTGCGCTGTTGGAGAAGGTCAAAACCGCTATTCCGCTAGGGAAGCTAGTCCACTCTTCAACGACCTTGGCAACCATGGCTGCGACGACCTCAGTTTTGCCACTGCCTGGGCAAGCGTTGAGATACACATGCTGGTCGATAGGTGCGCCGATATAAGCCTTCTGCTCGTCAGTCAGCTTGATCATTGAGCGGGGGCTCCTCGAGTCCGCAAGCCCAAAGAATGGCATCACGGATGTAGGCTGGTACGACGAATTCGCCTTCCTGCTTCTCAAGCTCTTCGGCAAAAGCCTGCGCATAGATTCCTTTTCCAATACTGGTGGAATCGATGCGATATAGCAGCTCAGCCGCGTGGCCTGCTCGCTCAGGACTTTTCATCTTGTCAAAAGTCAGCTTCGCTTTTTCTCGCAGCTCTGTAGCTACCGTTCCAGCCTGGGCAGGCCAAATATCGGCTGCTACAGAGAGCATCATTTGCAGGTTCGCTCCCTCCATAGCGATATCGTACTCGAAGGTTTTGTATTTACCTGCGTAAAGGCGGCCGAACTGAGACTCTCCAATTTTTGCGATGTAGGCGAGAGCATGGTTTTCACCATCCCTCAAATCGTCGTCGTTCGGCGTGTACTCAACTGCCATTTGCTTCCCACCATCAACATCAATTTTGATCGTTTTGGGTGGATCCTTGTCTGTCAAACCCGCGCAGCGTACCGGCACGTTTTCCCCTGCGCTCTCATCAGTCACATCGCAGAACAGCTGCATGAAATGTTTGAAGTAGATCCCGCCTAGGTTTATGACGGATACACCGTAATCCTCTAGTGTGTTTTCGCCGTCGCCGTACTGAGCGAGCACTCTACGTGCCAGCTCTGGGATAACCATCGCTTCTGCTATGCCTTCAACCAAAATAGAGCCTTTCGAAAAAAGCAGGTTGGATTTAGTGACATCGAGCCACCGGTCGATGAATTTCCGGCTGGGCTCTGGAAGTCCGCACGTCCGCAGAGGTATCGCGACCGGGGTGCATTTGTTGGAGAGATGGATGATTTCATCAACTGACACTGCGGATGAAATGACCGTCGAATGGGTGGTTACAATTACCTGGATACTTTTTTCTTTGGCCACAGTGCTGAGGTGCTTCAGGAGACGTATCTGAAGCTGAGGATGAAGGTGGGCTTCGGGCTCTTCAATCAACAGAAGCCGCAAGTACGTTTCTTCCCCGCGCTCCTCCTCAACCTCTAACGTAAGCTCAGCCAGAATCGAAGCGATGTAGAGCAGGTTGTTGTAGCCAAGACTATTTTCTTCCAAAGACCGGAACTGCGTAGCGTCGGCCGCAGCGAGGCTCGGAAAATAGAGCAATCGCAGACCCTCAACGATGCGTGAAAAGCTCACTTCCGAGAACTGAATGTGTGTGTTCTGGGACAGGTGCATCCCTAACGCGGCCCTCAAGCTATTCCCAATTCGTTCATTCGCTTGCTTGATTGCGTAGTCGTCGCTCGCGGCAAGCTCTTGGTTGAACGCACCAACTCGCTCCTCCAAGGGATGCGGTTTACCCTTCTTACGAGCGGTATCAAGCTCCTTGCGGCAGAGCGCCTTCAGAAGCCGGGCTAGCCGGGACTGTCGCCCATCCCGAAGTTTTGTTTCTGCATCACGCAGAGGGGGTAAATAGATGCAGTGAATAAGGTCAAGGGTTTCGGTTTCCAGCGCTGTCGCACGTGCATAACCGCCGTATAGCTGGCTTTTGAACCGCCCCCGAGATTCCAAATTGAGCGCGGTAAAAGTGAGTTTTGCCTCATCTTCGTTGCCGCACCAATCCCTGAAAGCGATCGCGTCATTCTCATCCAGGTCAGAAAAGGTTGCTCGGATATCAATCCTTTGTGCCGCTACTGCCGCCTCGTGAAATCCACGGTGAAAATCTCTCTCGTTGATCAGCCGCTTGCCAGATTCGGAGTCGTTAAAGAGCTGGCGGACGGCTGCGATGACACCTGTCTTACCCGCTCCGTTCTCGCCCACTAAAACATTGAGACCATCGTGGAATTCAATCGTGAAAGGCTCGCCGAAGCATTTGAAACCGTGGATATCTAAAGTACGTAAATACATGAGAGTCCTTTCTTCCTGAGAATCCATCGTGGCTTAGTAGGCCCATCATTACCTACCAAGCTGAGCCAGCAAGCGTGAGCCCAGAGGTTACGCCTCCAGATGATGTCATGGAGAGGCCGAAGTCGAACAGCTGCAGCCAGCGCCTTCTACCCTGCTGGACAAGAGGCATTGATCGCATGGATTCGCGATCAACTCGATGCAGGCGAAAGTGATGTCACAGACATTCGGCCTGCTTGATGCCCGAATTATCGCATCGATGTTCTGATGCCCAATATCTGCTTTTTTTGGGAAACCCGACCAAATAGACCTTTTTCTACGGCTTATGCTTACCTCTCACATGACGAGGTACTGAAAATGTTTGATTTTCTGAAAAAAAGACGCGAGACCGAACAGCAGCGCAAAATCAAACGAGTCTTGGATGCTCAGGAAGCGTTTTTGGCTCTGTATGAGACGTCCACGCCGATCACTCTGCAGGAGGAACTCAACGCCGTTGCTAAAAGTTTTGAGCAAGGACGGCGCGATGATCGAGAGTGATTTGGAGTGACATAGTAATACCAGTTTTGGCATTCACGGGTCGCTCAAGGGGGTAATGAGGAGTAAATTAGGGGTAATTCGTATACCTCTCATTGCCCCCTGAAAAGCTCTAAATAATCTTTTAACCACATGATATACAACGTATTTTCTGTAGCGCGAAACTATAGGCCTCTCTAGAAGCGACCCTGCGCCTTGAAGTACAAAGGAGCCAACGTAGAGTAAGCAGGGTTAGCAACCATGTTGGAATTAGCTAAAGAGATTGTAAGTAGCGGGCCTTCGGGAGTTATCGCCTTGCTGGCATTCGCAGCATTCGGCGTAGCTTGGAAAGCTCTATCGGTGCTGGAATCAGTGAAAAAGAAGGACAAGGAATGAGGCCCTGGTCGAAAGTGCCGGCATGGTGGTCTGATGAGATTGCGCTCCTTCGAGGAGGGGCTCATGCAGGTCGGTCTCAGGCGATGCTTCGTGTCGTCTTCGCGCTGGCGACAATGACCCCTACGGCGAATACATACACAGTCGTCTCCTCTGTCAGCGAGCTGATGGAGCGCACAGGATTAAGTCGGCCAATGGTTCGCCAGGCCTTGGTTGACGTGGAAGCGCGGGGGTGGATTCGACACAAGCCTGGTGGAGGCAAGCTCAAGTCCGAGTACACGCTGGCATGCCCACATTTCGAGGCAGAAAAGGACGGCTACTACTACAAAATCCCAAACAAAGAGGTTGTTAAGAACCTTCCGAAGATCTCTCGCCGAGGGGAGAAGGCGCTTGCGGCGCTTAAGATCTACGCCGTGCTACTGATCGTCCGACCGAATCAAGCAAGGATCTCGAGCATCAATGTCGAGAACTTGAGAAATAGGGCTGCTGTTCAGTGGACTTCTCTACGAGACGGCTTATCGATCCTCGCTACGCACGGCATGATCGTTGTAGATAAAGCCCCTGGTGATGATGGTGAGTACGTGAAAAACCAATACGTGATCAAGGGGGACATTGTCAGAGAAATCCCGGCATGATCCATGGCCGCGCTAGGTGAGGAAGTATTGTCGCCGGATAACGTGTGGAGACGCGAGATGGAGGCCCCCAGAACGATATGCCAAGCTGATCTACAATTTGACCACATAGCAAGCGGGCTATGTGGTCAATGGAGACGATATGAAATCTCTCGACGCTAGTTGCAGTTGTCACCTAGATTTCCTAATCAACCAGTTTTGCATAGCTTGCGATGGTAGCAAGATACGCAATAAAGATCGCGAAGCTACAATTCTCCGTAATCGAGACAGAAAGCTTCCAACACAAATTGAGTATTTAGAATTTGATGGCGGTCACTGCAAGCAGAAATATAAGTCATTAACCGAGGATTGGCGGTGCCCGTGTTGCAACCGGACTAAATTCCAGTTACTCCGCTGGACTATGCGATTTCCTAAAAGCCCATCACGTTTTGAAGGCTGGGTTGTTGGTCTTCATACCCATCATGATCATGCCAGTGATGCGTATGGAGGGATGTATACCTTCCAAGGAGCTGCAGCCGCAAGATTTGCCCCAATAATAATTTGCGAACAGTGTAACTCCGCAGATTCCTCTGCAAAGAAAAAGCTACGCCTGCCTGAAAATTTTACCTTTACCCCAGCTGAGATTAAAAGCTTCATTTATCCCACTGCACATGGTTGGCATATTATAAATTACGCGGCGGCACAGGATGTGTATCGCAAATTAATAGCGTCGAGGGCTGTGCCAAGGTTTTTCTGAGTCAAATTAGGATGGAAGATAATTTTTTTTCAAAAAATCTCAATTTAATGGTCAGCTCTGTGATAAGGACACTAAATAAAGGACAACTATGAGAAAACATAATGTCCAAATTCATCAGCTCTATCACTGACCTTCTTAATGCCATTCTTCTGGCCGTGAACATCACTATGACCGTACTTCCTCCAACCGTACCAACAACTCAACCCATCCCGATCATCCTGATCACCTCTTCCCACTGTTAATACGTCCCCACCCCCCCCCGGCTCAACCGGGGGGCTAGGTTCCAACATCGCG
>Ga0182006_1001172_pt1 | contig 16526 bp, 8 predicted proteins | sample Sormic07211104_1_FD_123022 | JGI IMG/M metagenome (GOLD analysis project Ga0182006, IMG submission 123022) | Rhizosphere microbial communities from Sorghum bicolor, Mead, Nebraska, USA - 072115-104_1 MetaG | ecosystem: Host-associated > Plants > Roots > Rhizosphere | place: USA: Nebraska...
CAGTCTTGCCTTGCATGTCTTCTCCAATGCCCCCACCGCTTCTGCCACGCGAGCGTCGGCATCGTCGTCGGTAAGGGTGCGTGAAGCGTCCTGTAAAATCAAGCCCATAGCGAGACTCTTTCGCCCTTCATCGATCCCCTTGCCCGCGTAGCGGTCGAACAGGCGGATCTCCGTGAGCACCTCGCCCAGCGCGCTGCGCACGGCGGCCTCGACCGAAGCCCAGGACACTTCTTCCGGCAATTCCACGGCGATGTCGCGGCGAACCGCCGGGAAACGGGCGACGCGGCTGGCGCTGGGCAAGCGACGGGCCAAGATCGGTTCCAACGCCAGTTCCATCACGTGGACATCCGGGCCGAGGTCGAGCGCCTTGGCCAGCGCCGGGTGCAGCGCGCCCAGGAAGCCGGCCTGGTGGCCATCGCGGAGTACGCGGGCACCGCGGCCCGGGTGCAGCCACGACGGCAGGTCGGCGGTGTCCACCGACCAGCGCGCCGGCTCGCCCGTGTGGGCGACCAACGCATCGAGATCGCCCTTCAGGTCGAAGAAGTCGACGGTACGCGAGGCCTCGCCCCACTGTTCCGCCCGCGCGCCACCCGAGGCGACGACGGCGACGCGGCCGATTTCATCGGGTGCGCCACCCGTGGCATGGAAGCTGCGCGCGACCTCGAACAGGCGTACGCGGTCCTGCTGGCGCGCGCGGTTGTGCCGCAGCGCCTCGACCAGGCCCGGCAGGAGCGAGGTACGCATGACGGCGAGATCGGCCGACAGCGGGTTGGCCAGGGGAACCTGGTCCTTGTCCACGCCCCAGGTCTTCAGCAGGTCGGCGCTCACGAAGGAGAGCGTCACGGCCTCGAAATAGCCACGGGCGGCCAGCTGGTCGCGCAGGGCCATCTCGGTGAGACGGGCCTCCGGCTCGGCGCGCAGGGCGATCTCGCCGGCGGGCACGTGGGTCGGAATGCGCTCGTAGCCGTGGATGCGGGCGACCTCCTCGATGAGGTCCTCCTCGCGCTCGATGTCGAAACGGCTGCTCGGCGGCGTGATGCGCCAGCCGTCCGCCACCTCGACCACGCCCATGCCGAGCGCGGTGAAGATGCGCGCGACCTCGTTGGCCGCCACTTCGATGCCGAGCACGCGGCGCAGGCGCGCATGACGCAGCAGGACCGGCGCGTGCTCGCGCAGGTCTTCCAGCCGCTCGGCGACCGTCACCGGACCGGCCTTCCCGCCCGCGATGGCCAGGATCAATTCGGTGGCCCGCTCCATCGCACGCTTCGGCAGCGCCGGATCGACGCCGCGCTCGTAGCGGTGCGAGGCATCCGTATGCAGTCCAAGCTTGCGGGCGCGACCCATGATCGCCGAGGGGGCGAAATGGGCGGCTTCCAGGAAGATGTTCCGGGTGGTGTCGGTCACGCGCGAATCGAGGCCGCCCATCACGCCGCCGACGGCGAGCGCATGCGCTTCATCCGCGATCACGACAAACGAGGGATCGAGCGTCGCCTCGCTGCCGTCGAGCAGTTTAAGGGGCTCGCCGACGTCGGCATGGCGAACCACGATGGCCCCCGACAAGGTGTCGTTGTCGAAGGCGTGCATGGGGTGGCCGAGTTCCAGCATCACGTATTGGGTGATGTCGACGATGGCGCTGATCGGACGGATGCCGGAGCGGCGCAGGCGCTCGGCGAGCCACAGCGGCGATCGCGCGGTCGCGTCCACGCCCTCGATCACGCGGCCGAGGTAACGGGGCGCGTCGGCTCCGGCTTCGAGCCTGACGGACCGGGACGCACTGGAGGTGACCGGCGCGTCGGTCGTCCCGATCGCCTTCACCTGGCTGCCGAAAAGTGCCGCCACGTCGTGGGCGAGGCCATGCAGGCCGAGCACGTCGGGACGGTTCGGGGTGATCTTCAGTTCGATGCTGGCATCGGGCAGGCCCATGTATTCGGCCAGCGGTTTGCCGACCGGCGCATCGGACGGCAGTTCGAGCAGCCCGGAGGCGTCGGCGTCGATGCCGAGTTCCTTGGCCGAGCAGAGCATGCCGTACGATTCGACGCCGCGCAGCTTCGCCGCCTTGATCTGGATTCCACCCGGCAGCGTCGCGCCGACGGTTGCCAGCGGCACGCGGATGCCGACACGGGCGTTGGGTGCACCGCAGACGATCTGCAGCGGTTCGCCCTGCCCCGCATCCACCTTGCACACCTGCAACCGGTCGGCTTCGGGGTGCTTCGTCGCCTCGACGATCTCGGCGACGACGACGCCTTCGAGGCCGTCGCCCAGGGGCGTGACCTCTTCCACTTCCAGGCCGGACATCGTGAGCGCGTGGACCAGCGCCGCGCGATCCGCGTCGATGGCGACCAGTTCGCGCAGCCAGTTTTCAGAGAATTTCATGGGAGCGAGCTCGTTGAACGTGGAGTCGTGGCCGGCCGGAGGGCCGGCCTCGCGTCGATGCGGGTCAGGCGAACTGGCGCAGGAATCGCAGGTCGTTCTCGAAGAACGCGCGCAGGTCGCCGACGCCGTAGCGGAGCATGGCGAAGCGCTCCACGCCCAGGCCGAAGGCGAAACCCGTGTAGCGCTCCGGATCGATGCCGCAGTTCTTCAGCACGGTGGGATGCACCATGCCGCAACCGAGCACTTCGAGCCAGCGCGTGCTGCCGTCCTCGGCGTCCCAGCGGATGTCGACTTCGGCCGAGGGCTCGGTGAAGGGGAAGTAGCTCGGCCGGAAGCGCATCTCGAAATCGCGCTCGAAGAACGCGCGCACGAACTCGGCCAGCGTGCCCTTCAGGTCGGCGAAGCTGGAGGTCTCGTCGACCAGCAGGCCTTCGATCTGGTGGAACATCGGCGAATGGGTCTGGTCCGAATCGCTGCGGTAGACCTTGCCCGGCGCGATGATGCGGATGGGCGGCTGGCGGCCCTGCATCGAACGGATCTGCACCGGCGAGGTATGCGTGCGCAGCAGGCGCCCGTCGCCGAAATAGAAGGTGTCGTGCATGGCGCGCGCCGGATGATGCGGCGGGAAATTCAGCGCCTCGAAGTTGTACCAGTCGTCCTCGATCTCGGGACCGTCGGCGCGCTGGTAGCCGAGCCGGCCGAAGATGTCGGCGATGCGCTCGAGCGCGCGGGTGATCGGGTGGATGCCACCGTATTCCCCGTCGCGGCCCGGCAAGGTCACGTCGATGCGCTCGGAAGCGAGGCGGCGGTCCAGTTCGGCCTGCTCCAGCGCCTGCTTGCGCGCGGCGATGGCGTCGGTGAGGCGTTCCTTGGCGCGGTTGACCTCGGCGCCACGCGCCTTGCGCTCGTCGCCGGAAAGCTGACCCAGGGCCTTCAGGGCCGCGGTGACCGCCCCGTTCTTGCCCAGCAAGGCCACACGCACGGCGTCCAGCGCCTCGAGCGAGGGGGCGGATTCGATGTCCCGTAGGGACGCGTCGATAGGCTCGATCGATTCCATCGGTTTTCCTGCTTTTTCCGGGCACGCAAAAAAGTGTGGGGAGAAGGCAAGCCTTCTCCCCACGTCATCCATCATCGCGCGATAAGACTACCGCGCGTGGTAAAGCGGATTACGCAGCCAGACTGGCCTTGGCCTTCTCTGCGATCGCACCAAACGCCTTGATGTCGTGCACGGCGAGGTCGGCGAGGACCTTGCGGTCGACGGTGATCTGCGCCTTGGCCAGACCATTGATCAGGCGGCTGTACGACAGGCCGAACTGACGGGCGGCGGCATTGATACGGACGATCCACAGGGCGCGGAACTGACGCTTGCGCTGCTTGCGGCCGATGTAGGCGTACTGACCAGCCTTGATGACGGCCTGGTTGGCTACGCGGAATACCTTGCGGCGGGCGTTGTAATAGCCCTTGGCACGGCCGATGATCTTCTTGTGACGACGACGGGCGGTAACGCCACGCTTAACACGAGCCATGGTTCAACCCTCCCTCAGAGATACGGCAACATGCGAGCTACACCCTTGGTGTCGCAAGCTTTGACGTGGTTGGGAGCGCGCAGGCCGCGCTTACGCTTGGTCGACTTCTTGGTCAGGATATGCGACTTGAAGGCGTGACCGGCCTTGAACTTGCCGGATGCGGTCTTGCGAAAACGCTTCGCGGCCGCCCGGTTGGTCTTGATCTTGGGCATCGGAATGCTCCGTATTCGGTTGCTGACTGATCCGGCGGCGAGCCTTGGGAGGCAACGCGCTTTCCTTCCTGCCGGGAACGGTGGTTCGGCCCATCCATACGGGCCGAGCCGGCGATGATACCGAATCGTGGGGGCTTCCGCCAGAGGCGGCCAACCTGCCGGGGAACCGAATCTGGCCCCTGCCCGGCAAACCAAATCCTGGTGGGAAGCGGCCTCGGCCGCGATGGGGCTTGGGGCAAGAGCCATCGCGCGCGAGCGCGCTTCCCACCCTGGTGCTTTCCCACAAAAGAATCGGCCACAAAAAAGGCGCCGAAGCGCCTTTTCTGGATCAGGCCTTTTTCTTCGGGCCGATCATCATGACCATCTGGCGGCCTTCCAGGCGGGGAAAGGACTCCACCACGCCGTCTTCGCCGATGTCCGTCTGGACCCGGCGGGCCAGGTTCTGGCCGAGGTCCTGGTGGGACATTTCACGGCCGCGGAAGCGAATCGTGACCTTGACCTTGTCGCCTTCTTCCAGGAACTCGCGCATCTTGCGCAGCTTGATCTGGTAGTCGCCCTCGTCGGTAACGGGGCGGAACTTCACTTCCTTGATCTCGACCTGCTTCTGCTTCTTCTTGGCGGCCGAGGCCTTCTTCTGGGCTTCGAACTTGAACTTGCCGTAATCCATGATCTTGCAGACCGGCGGATCGCCGTTCGGCTGGATCTCGACGAGGTCCATGCCCAGCTCCTCGGCGGCGCGAATGGCGTCACGGGTCTCCATGATGCCCAACTGCTCGCCCTCGGCGCCCAGCACGCGCACCCGCGGCACGCGGATGTCGTTGTTCTTGCGATTGCCCTTGTTATCGGTCGTAGCGATACCGCTATCCTCCAGAAGAATGATCCCAATACCGGACCCGCGGCCTAGCGGCGGGTCTCGGCTTCCAAACGTTCGACGAATTGTGCCACCGGCATGGTACCGAGGTCTTCGCCGCCGCGGGTACGTACGGAAATGGTACCCGTTTCCTTCTCGCGATCGCCGATCACGATGAGATAGGGCACCTTCTGCAACGTATGCTCGCGGATTTTATATCCGACTTTTTCGTTGCGCAAATCGGCTTCCACCCTGAACCCTTGTCCGACAAGGGCTTGCGTCACTTCACGCACATAATCGGCCTGCGCGTCGGTAATGCTGAAGGCAACCGCCTGAATGGGGGCGAGCCAGGTCGGAAGCAAGCCCGCGTGGTGCTCGATCAGGATGCCGATGAAGCGCTCCATGGAGCCCACGATGGCCCGGTGCAGCATGACCGGGTGCCGGCGCTGGCTGTTCTCATCCACGTACTCGGCGCCCAGGCGCTCGGGCATCATGAAATCGACCTGCATGGTGCCGACCTGCCAGGCCCGGCCGATCGAGTCCTTCATGTGGTACTCGATCTTCGGCCCGTAGAAGGCGCCCTCGCCCGGCAGCTCCTCCCATTCCACCCCGGCCGCCGACAGGGCGCCACGCAGGGCGTACTCGGCCTTGTCCCAGACCTCGTCCGAGCCGATCCGCTTGTCGGGGCGGAGGGCGATCTTCATGGCGATGTCGTTGAAGCCGAAATCCTCGTAGACCTTCATGGCCTGGCCGTGGAAGGCCGCGACCTCGTCCTCGATCTGGGCCGGGGTGCAGAAGATGTGGCCGTCGTCCTGGGTGAAGGCGCGCACGCGCATGATGCCGTGCAGCGCGCCCGAGGGCTCGTTGCGGTGGCAGCCGCCGAACTCGCCGTAGCGCACCGGCAGGTCGCGGTAGCTGTGCAGGTTGGTGTTGAAGATCTGCACGTGGCCCGGACAGTTCATCGGCTTCAGGGCATACGTGCGCTTCTCCGACTCGGTGAAGAACATGTTTTCCTGGTAGTTGTCCCAATGGCCGGACTTCTTCCACAGGCTCACGTCCATGATCTGCGGCCCACGGACCTCGCGGTAGCCGCTCTTCTTGTAGACGCCGCGGACGTACTGCTCCACCGCCTGCCAGATGGCCCAGCCCTTCGGATGCCAGAAGACCATGCCCGGGGCCTCTTCCTGCATGTGGAAGAGGTCCAGCTGCTTGCCGATGCGCCGGTGGTCGCGCTTCTCGGCCTCCTCCAGCTGGTGCAGGTAGGCCTTGAGGTCCTTGTCGTTCAGCCACGCGGTGCCGTAGATGCGGGTCAGCATCTCGTTGTTGGAATCGCCGCGCCAGTAGGCACCGGCCACCTTCATCAGCTTGAACGCGCGCAGCTTGCCCGTGTTGGATACGTGCGGGCCGCGGCAGAGATCGGTGAACTCGCCCTGCGTGTAGAGCGAAAGCTCCTCGTTGGCGGGGATGCTCTCGATGATCTGGGCCTTGTATTCCTCGCCCATGTCGCGGAAGAAGCGAATCGCCTCGTCACGGCTCTTCACCGAGCGGGTGACCGGGATCTGTTCCTTGACGATCTTCTCCATCTCCGCCTGGATGGCGTCGAGGTCGTCCGGCGTGAAGGGCCGCTCGTAGGCGAAGTCGTAGTAGAAGCCGTTATCGACCACCGGACCGATCGTGACCTGCGCACCCGGGAACAGGCGCTGCACGGCCTGGCCGAGCAGGTGCGCCGTGGAGTGGCGCAGGATGTCCAGGGCCTCGGGGCTCTTCTCGGTGACGATCTCGAGGGCCGCATCGTGGTCGATGGTGAAGCTGGCATCGACGAGCTTGCCGTCGACCTTGCCGGCGAGCGTGGCCTTGGCCAGGCCGGCACCGATCGAGGCGGCGACGTCCTGCACCGTGACGGGGTGGTCGAACGGGCGCTGGCTGCCGTCGGGTAGCGTGATCTGGATCATGAATGGTGTTCCGGACAAACAAAAAGGGCGCCAGGCGCCCTTCGAAAGGTGACGAAGACGTGGCGGGGGCTCAGGTTGGGAAGCGAGTAGTCCGCATGTCGCACACTCGGCCGGCGTTACCGCGGGCCACCTTCGTCTCGTGGATATCGCGCAAAAACTAGATCAGCGCCGCTGCCGTGTCAATCCGGGCGTCCGCTACACTGTGGGGCCGCCCAAACCGCAGGTCCCCACCATGCGCATCCTGGTCACCGGCAGCGCCGGTTTCGTCGGTTCGGCCCTCGCCGAGCGTCTCCTGGCGCGCGGCGACACCGTGCTGGGCTTCGACAGCCACAACGATTACTACGACCCGGCACTGAAAGAAGCGCGCCTCGCCCGCTTCGCCGCGCACCCCGCATACACGCACCTGCGCGCGGACCTCGCCGAGCAGGCGGCGGTGGACAAGGCGTTCGCGGATTTCCAGCCGGAGCGCGTGGTGAACCTCGCCGCCCAGGCCGGCGTGCGTTACTCGCTCACCCATCCGCACGCCTATGTGCAGAGCAACCTGGTCGGCTTCGTGAACATCCTCGAGGCCTGCCGGCGGCATCAGGTGGGGCATCTGGTCTACGCCTCGTCGAGTTCGGTCTATGGGGCGAACCGGAAGATGCCCTTCTCGGTGGAAGACGCCGTAGACCATCCCGTCAGTCTCTATGCGGCCACGAAGAAGTCGAACGAGCTGATGGCGCATACGTACAGCCACCTGTTCGGACTGCCGACGACGGGCCTGCGCTTCTTCACCGTGTATGGCCCATGGGGCCGGCCGGACATGTCGCCGATCCTGTTCGCCAACCGCATCGTCCGCGGCGAACCGATCGACGTGTACAACCACGGCCAGCACAGCCGTGACTTCACCTATATCGACGACATCGTCGAAGGCGTGATCCGTACTCTCGACCACCCGGCCGTGCCGGACCCGTCGTACGACCCGGTGGCACCGAATCCGGGCAGCTCGGCCGCACCTTACCGCGTGTACAACATCGGTAACGATGAGCCGGTGCAGTTGCTGGATTTCATCGGCCTGCTGGAGAAGCACCTCGGGCGTACGGTGGAGAAGCGCCTGCTGCCGATGCAGCCGGGCGATGTGCCCGATACGTGGGCGGATGTGTCGGCGCTAAGGCGGGATGTGGGTTATGCGCCGTCGACCTCGGTCGACGAGGGGCTGGCGAAGTTCGCGGCCTGGTACAAGGACTTTTACAAGGTAGGTTGATCGCGGCGCCGTTATCGCCGCTGAAGCGGCTCCCACAGGAGGTTGCGTAGGGCTTGTGAGAGTCCGCTTTTTGGTCCTGATCCCACAGGTGTATTCCTGCCTGATCTACTCAATGCCGTGGTGGGATCGATGCCGTGGTGGGACCGATGCTGTGGTGGGACCGATGCCGTGGTGGGAAGCCGCTTCAGCGGCGATGGGTGCTTGCCTCGGTCTGGCCCGCTGCCGCGGGATCGCCGACAAGGTCGGCTCCCACCAGGTCTGGTCCTGATCCGAGGGGATGCAAGCCCCTGTGGGAGCCGCTTCAGCGGCGATGGACGTGTGGCATCGCGTGCCCTGCCGTGCGGGTCAGAGCAATCGGCGTAGCAAGCCGGAGGCTCGTTGTGTCTTCCGCTGCACCGCATAGCCGAGGATGTCCGGCGCGGCCAGCGAGGTGAACCAGCGCCTGGCACGGGTCACGCCCGTATAGACCAGTTCGCGTGTCAGCACGGGTGACGGTTCGGCGGGCAGCGCGAGCGCGGTGTGCTCGAACTCCGAGCCCTGCGATTTGTGCACGGTCATCGCATACACCGTTTCCACTGCCGCGAGGCGGCTCGGCACGACGAAACGGATGCGTTCACCGCCACGCTCGTCCATCACCGCGAACACCACGCGCAAGGCCATGCCGCCCTGCCCGTCCGGCACCCAGAGCGTGACACCCACATCGCCGTTCATCAAGCCCAGCGCGTAATCGTTGCGGGTGACCATCACCGGCCGGCCTTCATACCAGCCGTCCACCGTCTCGATGAGGCCGCGTTCAAGCAGGCCCTGCGCGATGCGTTCGTTCTGCCGCACGACGCCGTTATCACCATGCCGCGTGGCGCATAGCAACTGGAACCTCGCATACGACCGCAATGCGTCCGCTCCCCAGGCCTCGAAGTGCGCGAACGATGCATCCGCCGCCGGACGCGCCGTCTCGATGCGATCCAGGTAATGCGCATAGCCGGGCGCTTCGCCTCGTCCTTCGATCGCCAGCATGGCGACCGACTCGGGAGACGGCGGCAACGCGGCGACGTCGGCGTCACCGCGCTCGAACACCGAACGGACTCCCGCCAGGTCGCCGGCATTGATCGCGGCGGCCAGCGCGCCGATACCACTGTCGTCACCGAAGCGGCGGCTGCGCCGGAGCATCGCGACATGCTGGTCGAGCGCACGCGCCTCCCCAGGTATCGTCCACGGCCCCACATCCACGTGGCACACATCGGCCAACCATGCATGCGTCTCCGCGTCGTAGTAGCCGCGCTCCGCTCGTGCGCACAGATCGCCGAGGACGGCGCCCGCTTCCACCGACGACAACTGGTCCTTGTCACCCAACAGGATGAGGCGCGCTCCGGTGGGCAAGGCGTCCAGCGTCGCCGCCATCATCTCCAGGTCGATCATCGACGCCTCGTCGATGACGAGGACATCCACGTGCAAGGGATTGTCGCGGTCATGACGAAAAGCGCGGCTGTCCGGCCGGCTACCCAGGAGCCGGTGCAAGGTCGTGACCTCGGCGGGAATCGCCTGCTTGACGGCGGCCTCCACGTCGAGCCGTTCGATCTGCCCGGCGATGGATGCGTTCAATCGTGCCGCGGCCTTGCCCGTGGGTGCCGCAAGGCGGATACGCAGGCGCGGCAGGCCTTCGCGATGGGCCAACGCCTGCAGGAGTCCCAGCACGCGGACCACGGTGGTGGTCTTGCCCGTGCCCGGCCCACCCGTCACCACGGCGAAGGCACCGCGTATGGCGATGGCGCAGGCGATCTTCTGCCAGTCGGGCCCGTCGCCGTCGCGCGGGAACAGGCGGTCGAGTTCGACATCGAGGTTGGCCGGCACGGGCAGACTGCCGAAGCGTGAAACGACCGCGTCCGCGACACGGGCCTCGTCGCGCCAGAAGCGGCGCAGGTAGATCCAGCCGCCGTCCAGCACCAAGGGAGCGGCTGTATCGCCCGCGGGACCGGCCACGAGGGACGACGTGCCGATCCAGCGCTCCGGCTCCGCGAGCGACGCCTCGATCTCGCCGAGGCGGCCGACGTCCACGCAGATATGCCCTTCGCCGAGTTCGCGGCTGACCAGGGCGGCCATCGCCAGCACGCGCGCATCCACGCCGGGTTCGAGCGTGGCGAGGAAACGTGCGAACGCGCGGTCGATAGAGCGCAGGCGACCCTCGGCCAGGGCCGTGTCGAACCAACGCGCGATATCGGCGATCATGCGGCCGTTCCTTCGAACAAGGCGTCGAGCGCGTCGATCATCACCTTCGGCGGACGCTCCACATGGACGCCATGCCCCTTGCCGTCGATGCCGCGCAGGTAGAGATACACTGCGCCTCCGACATGCGTGTCGTAGTCGTATGCCGCACCGAGCCGCGCGCGCAGTTGTCGATGCAGCGCGAGCAGGTAGAGCGCGTACTGCAGTTCATAACGGGAATCGAGGATCGACCGGCGCATGGCGGCGGACGTATAAGCCTGCTCGTCGACACCCAGCCAGTTCGACTTGTAGTCGGCCACGTACCAACGGCCCTCGTGTTCCACGATGAGGTCGATGAACCCCTTGAGCATGCCATTGACCCGGTCCGCCGCCAGCGACGGACGCGCCGCGCCGCCGAGCGTGTACTCCCGCACGATGCGGTCCAGCGCCAGCGTATCCACGCCACGCGCTTCGAACATGAATTCGAGTTCGGCGCGATAACGGCGTGGATCGTCGAGGGTGGCCAGCACGAGGTGGCGGCCATCCGGCAAGGCCAGCGGCGTGCGCAGGAAGCCCAGCAGCCAGTCGGTGAGCGGATCGATCGCGCGTTCCCACCCGCGACGCTCGCACCGGCGGGCCACGGTATCGCGAAGACGCGCCGGATCGGCGGCGACCTCGGCGAAGCCCTCTTCCGCGGCCCATTCGAGCAGGTCGTGAAGGAAGGTGCCCGCTTCCGCGCCGCGCTCGAAACCATGGATGGTGGCGACGTCGGCGGCGGTCGCCACCGGCTCCGTGGCGTATTCCACGATCACGTCGTCCGCCGCGGTTTCCGGCGCGGCCACGGCCTCGTCGGTATAGCGCAACGCGCTATAGCTGGCGATCCACCACGGCGCGGCACGGGAGAGATGGGGTTCACGCGCCGGCTGGGGCCGTTCGTCCTGCGTGGCCGGCTGGTAAGGCCGCTCGTGCGGGGCCGGCATGTATTCCACGGCGATCGACGGATGCCCCTCGGCAAGCTCGCGCAACAGGCCTTCGATCGCGCCGTTGTCGATCTCCCGGCCGCCACCGAGCACGTGGCCGAAGGCCCCGCGATGCAGTTGCGGCTTCTTCGCCGGGTTATGGCAGACAGGCGCCACGCCGACCCAGCACGCATGACGCGCACGTGTCATCGCGACATAGAGCAGGCGCAGGTCTTCCTGCAGCGCCGCACGCTCGGCCGCTTCCTTGGCCTCGCGCACGGGCTCGCCAGCGCCATCGTGACTGGCGGCGAGCAGTTCCAGCTGCGCACCGCCGGCATCGTGATAGCGGTAGCCCTGGCCCGCGCGGGCGCCGCCCGACGCACAGGCGAACGGCAGGAACACCAACGGATATTCCAGACCCTTCGACTTGTGGATCGTCACGACCTTGACCAGGTCGTCGTCGCTTTCCAGGCGGACGATCTGGTCGTCGCCATGATGGCTGGAGGTATCGGCGATGCGCTCCGCGAGATGGCGGATCAACGCTTGCTCGCCCTCGATCGTGGCGGCCGCCTGTTGGAGCAGTTCCGCCAGGTGCAACAGGTTGGTCAGCGAACGCTCGCCGCCCGGCGACGGGAGCAGGCGCGCTGGCAAATCGAAGACGTGGAGGAAGCGGTGCAGCATCGCAAGCACGCCACCCCGGCGCCAGGTCTCGCGCAGCTCGAACAACTGCTGACCACGCCGTTCCCAGTGTCGCTCGTCGATGTTGAGGCGTTCCAGTTCGGCATAGCCGAGGTCGAGGCTGCGCGTGGCGAGCGCCGCGCGCATCGCCGTATCCGACGCGGGCTCCGCCACCGCCCGCAGCCAGAGCAGCACGTCGTGCGCTTCGATGCTGTCGAGCACGGAATCGCGATCGGACAGGAAGACGCTGCGCACATCGCGCCGCGCGAGCGCGACACGCATCTCGGCCGCCTCGTTATGACTGCGCACGAGGATGGCGATGTCCGCCGGCTTGAGCGATGCGAACGTGCCATCCGTCGACAGGAATCCGCACTCACCACGTTCCGCCGCTTGCAAGAGGTCGACGATGCCTGCCGCGCACGCGCCAGCCATCTGCTCGCGATACACACGCACCCCAACCGGCGCCTCGTCGTCGAGCAGCCAAAGGCGCAAGGCGGGTTGTGGCCGCCCCTCGACCACGAAGGTTTCCGCGCGGCCGCGCGCCTTCACGGGGACGAAGGGCAACCCGCGATCGGCGAAATGAAACGCCCCCGTGGCATGACGCTCCGCATGCTCGAACACCGCATTCACCGCGGCCACCATGCCTTCGCTGGATCGATGGTTCGTATCGAGGCTGTAGTGCGGCGGTTGCGCTTCGCCCCGCGCGGCGAGGTAGGTATGGATGTCCGCGCCGCGAAACGCGTAGATCGCCTGCTTCGGATCGCCGATCAGCAACAACCCCACCGCCGGCGCACCCGAATACACGGCACGGAAGATCCGGTACTGGAGCGGGTCGGTATCCTGGAATTCGTCGATCAACGCCAGCGGGAATTGCTGGCGCAGGGTCGCCGCCAGGCTGGCTCCCGACGGCGATGCCAAGGCACGGTCCAGGCGCAGCAGCAGGTCGTCGAAGCCGATCTGCGCCCGGCGGCGCTTCTGCGCGGCGAAACGTTCGCGTACCCATTGCAAGGCATCCGCCAGCACGGCGTGGCGAACGGGTACCTTTCCCGACTGCCATTCCTGCCAGCGATCGAGTGCCGCGAACGCCGGATGCGCCGGCGAGGTCTTGCCCTTGCCGGTGGCCTTGGCCAGGCGGGTCGCGGAATAACGTGCGATGTCGAAACCGGCCGCATCGCCGGTCAGTGCCCAGCGGCGCATCGCGGCGAGATCGGCTGGCATGCGCTCCGGCTTGTACCAACCGTTGTGCAGGACCTTGTCGCGTGCGGCCGTGGAAATCGTTGCCTCGATCACGTCGACGTCCGCCGCCCATGCCGCGGCGGCGTCGGCGTTCCGGCGCACCGCTTCCTCGTCCCAGGCAGCCCGTCCGGCAAGGGTGGCGGCGACATCGACCGCCTCGGGCAGTACCTCGCCATTGACCCGCAAGGTGGTCTCCCCGCCCGCCAGGAGTGGCCGCAGCGAGCGCAGCAAGGCGTCGGGCGAGGTCCATTCCTCGATGATCGGCGCCAGCCGCGCCTCGTCGAGCGGGTAGAAAGCCTGTCGCCAGTAATCGCGCACGCATTCGGCAAGCAACTCGCTTTCGTCGGGCTCCAGCGTTTGCGCGAACGCATGGCCGCTGCCGAACGCGTGCTGGGTCAGCATGCGTTGGCTCCAGCCATGAATGGTGAAGATGGCCGCTTCGTCCATCCACTGCGCGGCCAGTTCCAACCGGCGCGCACACGCCGCACGGCGTTCCGCAGGCTGGGCATCCAGCAATCCCGCGAGGAAGGGTTCGTCGGCGTGGTTTTCCCGGAAGGCGCGCGCCGCATCCACAAGGCGCGTGCGGATGCGTTCGCGCAGTTCCTGCGTGGCCGCCTCGGTGAATGTCACGACGAGGATCTGCGGGGGCAGCAGTGGCTCCGCGATGCCATGGCCGAGCACGGCGCGCACGTACAACGCGGCGATGGTCCAGGTCTTTCCGGTGCCGGCGCTCGCCTCGATCAGGCGCACGCCATCGAGGGGCATCGACAGGGGTTGCAGCGGCAGCACGTCCGCGCTCATGCGGGCTCCACGCGCAGGCTGCCGATGAAATCACGGTACGGCTGCAACCCATGCTCGAAGCCCGCCTGTTCGAGCGCGGCGAAATCCGGATAGGCGCGAAGCAGGTAGGGATCGCCGTCCACTTCGCCACGCGAACGCTCGTGCACGCCGTCGTAGGTCCTGCGCGCTGAGGCGATAGCGTCGTCCGGCGAGGCGGTGGCCAGCGCCGCCAGCGCCGTCCGCACGGCGACCGGTAGAGGCGCGCGCATGCCTTCGAGCCAGGCGCTCACCAAGGTCTCCAGCATGCGCGTGGCATGGCCGGCATCGATGGGCGCAAGAACCACGGTGGCGTCCGGCCCGATATAACGCGTCTCCAAGGCGAGGCCGGCGGCCTGGGCCACGAGGTGATCGACCCAGGGCATCACCAGGCGGTGCGCGCGCACCGCCCCTTCGTTATCCAGCACGTTCGACGGCGACAACAGGAAGGCGGCGAGCCTCCCGCCGGTATCGGCGCGAAGATCCGCCAGCCAGTCCTCGATGACGATGCCGGCGGCCTCGATGCGAACCTCGCGCTTGCCGGCATCGACCGGCCATGCGCGTCGTTCGGCGACGAAGCGAGCGAACACGGTCGTCGCGGTGGCCTCGATCTCACGGCGGACCGGTCCGGCGAAACCGCCCATCGGGAACACGCCGCTGCGTTGCAGGCGGGCGGCGGCGGCATCGATCGACGAAGCCGCGTCACCCTCGCCGTGGATCGCGGCACGCAACACCGCGTCGGTCATGCTGAACCGGCCGAGCCCGTCGATGGCGAACGGCTCGAGCTCATCGGTGGCGACCTCGGCGGCATCGAAGCGGACGCCCAGGCGCGACTGGAAGAATTCACGCACGGGATGACGCAGGAAACGACGCAGTACCGCCAGACCGAGCGGCCGCTCGATGGAAACAGGTGGCAATGCCTCGTCCACCACCCGTTCGCCGCCGTCGTGGGCCTGCCGCCATTCGCGCGCATAGGTGAACAGCCGTTCGTCGCCGAGTCCGAAATAAGCGCGGCTGAAAGGCTGCAGTGGATGCTCGACCGTGATGTGCGGCAACAACGGCCCGCCATCGCTTGCCCGCCAACCGGCGGCGAGATAATCGCGTAGCTGTCCCACCAGCACCGACGGCGCGCGCTCGGCATTGTCCCGCGCGCTACGTCCGACCCAGCCGATATGCAACGCGTCGCGCGCGGAAAGCAATGCTTCGAGGAACAGGTAGCGGTCGTCCTCGCGTCGCGAGCGATCGCCCGGACGCCAGGCGCCCGGACGCGACATCAGGTCGAAATCCATCGGCGGACGCGCGCGCGGATAATCGCCGTCGTTCATGCCCAGCAGGCACACGAGGCGGAACGGGATGGCGCGCATCGGCATCAAGGTGCCGAAACTCACGGCACCTGCGAGGAAGCGTTTCGACAGGCCATCGTCGTCGAGTTGTCCCAGCCATGCTTCGCGCACCACGTCCACGGGAAGCGGTTCATCGAAGGCCGCTTCCGCGCAGGCGCGCTCCCAGGTGTCGAGGGCTTCCTGCAAGCGCTGGATGCGCATGCTGTCATCGGGCTCGGCGGCCTCGAAGAATTCGCGAATCAGCGCTCGCAGGCGTGCTCCCCACACCGCGGGTGGCGCGGGTTCGGCCATCGATCGCCAGTACGCCCCGAGGCTGTCCAGCAGATCGGACAAGGGCCCCACGAGTTCGGCGTCGAGCCCACCGACCTCGTCGTAGGGCTCGATGTCGCCCCACGCTTCGCCGCGCCCGACCGCGTAGCCCAACAGCATGCGCCGCAAGCCGAAACGCCACGTGTTCTGTTCGAGCGCAGGCAATCCCAGCGATGCCCGTTGCGTGGCGTCCAGTCCCCAGCGTATGCCGGCGCCCTCGATCCAACGGTGCACGAGGGAGAGGTCGTCTTCGCCAAGCCCGAACCGCTTCCGTATGGCCGGCACGTCGAGCAGGTCGGCGAGGTCGCCGGCGGCGAAGCGCGACTCGGTCATGCCCAGCAACATGTCCAGCGCCATCACCAGCGGCACCGTGCCACGCGAAGCGCGGTCGGCCACGCTGAAAGGGATGTAGCGCGGATCGTCGCGCGGCACGCGGCCGAACAGTGCGTCGATATGCGGACCATAGGTCTCGATATCGGGCACCATCACGATCACGTCGCGCGGCAGGATCGGGTCGCCCTCTCGCGCCGAGGCCTCGAAGCGCGCCAGCAACTGGTCGTGGAGGATCTCCACGTCACGCTGCGGGCCGTGGGCGACGTGGAAGGCGATGCTGGTGTCGCCCGGATCGACCGTCGCGGGGGTCGCCGGCACGGCTTCCAGGTCGAGGATCGCCGTCTGTACCCGCCCGAGCAGGCGCCGGGACGATGGCTCGGCGAACAGGTCGATGCGCTGGTCCCACGCCGTGAAACGTTCGCGGTAACTCTCCGGATGGTCGAACTCATCGAGCATGCGGATGTAGTCGCGCCCCTGCTTGCCCCACGCCGCCAGCA
>Ga0182006_1001176_pt1 | contig 16438 bp, 19 predicted proteins | sample Sormic07211104_1_FD_123022 | JGI IMG/M metagenome (GOLD analysis project Ga0182006, IMG submission 123022) | Rhizosphere microbial communities from Sorghum bicolor, Mead, Nebraska, USA - 072115-104_1 MetaG | ecosystem: Host-associated > Plants > Roots > Rhizosphere | place: USA: Nebraska...
ATGAAAGAAAGCGTGTGACGGAACGTCCTGAACGGTATCCTACTACCAACGAGTCAGCTGCCTTAACCACGCTTTCTTCAAACCTAACAAATCATATCATTAGATTAAATTAAATATACGACGAGCCACGCACTTAATTGTTTTAAATAAATAGATAATTCGCGCTAAATATCGCGAGCTACATCGTTAGTGGCGATATTTAGCGTAGGATAAAAACTTTTAAATTCATTTAAGTGATTGATTTATAGTGCTTTGATTGCTCTGGCTTTTTGTTTGATGTTCATGCACAAGCGGCTCGTTTGGAGCCCGTCGCATAAACATAATACAAAATATGAAAACATTAAGTCTGGAGATCACCAATCCCGAACCTATACTAAAAGACCTGGAAAGGTTGTTCGCCATAGAAAGCGATTCGGAGTTTTATTACCTGAGCAAACCAGCACAGGATGATTACGAAAATCCCCTAAACCTTACCTCACATAAGAATGCCTTTGGTATGGAAGAATATCTTCTTCCAGAAGTCATCCACCTTTTAGGAATAAGGAGTATGACGGTAAACAAATCCTTCGATCTTGGAAGACTGAATGAACTCAGTATATCAATGCTTGAATCTGATCTTTCAAAAAGGGATTTTCTGGAAATTGAGCCTTTTGTTTTGGAGCTTAAACTGTTATTCGCTCAATCGCGCACCATTGCTTTTGACGATTGGTCGGGATTCACAGCTGCCGCCTCACTATGGCCGGCATTATTGGAAAACGTAATTGAAGGGGTAGCAAATCCACAACTTGAATTTATTTTCTACTTAGGTGACCCGGAACGTAAATCCACTTTTCAGGTTGATGAAGTACTGCACTTACTCTCCAGGTTCTCTCAAAAAGGTGCGGTTACCCTCGCAGTAGATGAGCGGGAGGCTATAAACCTGTGGCGGGTGCTAAACGCAGTAGATGAAAAAATAGCTATCGGCATACAGACCATTCATGAACTGAAACGAAAGTATTTCTCCCTGTTCAAATCAATGGATATTACACGTCTTTTGGTGTATTCAACCTCTGATGCGATGGTGTTTTCAGCAGAAGAACAGTTCGTATTGATTCGTAAAGTGGCAGATTCCCAGGTCGAACTGGGAACAAATGCCCGTCAGAATTTCGTCTCAGGCCTTAGCTCAGGAATGTCTTTAGGCCATGGGGTGCCCCATAGCATTGCCCTTGGTCTGGTGGTATTCGGATCCAGCGGTCAATACAGCAGTCGTCCTGCACTGAGCACTATTCAGCAATACATTTCAGGCTGGATAGCAGATCTTGAAAAACCTGATACCATATTCTTATACCAATAGAAATCACCTTTATCATAAACTATAAATTTTAAAAAAAATGTCAAACTTAAATGGAAAAACAGCGCTGGTAACCGGCGCTAGCCGTGGTATCGGAAAATACACGGCAGAAAGATTAGCAAAAGACGGTGCACGCGTAGCGGTTCACTACAATAAAAACAAAGAGTTTGCCTTGCAGACGGTATCGGATATTGAAAAGAACGGAGGCTCAGCATTTGCTATCCATGCGGATCTCTCACTTCCACATGCTGCCGAAACACTGTTTGAAGCATTCGATAAAGAGTCTGATCGACTGGATATCCTAGTGAACAATGCCGGAGAGGTAGTTTATGGAACTGTTCTGGAAATCGTAGAAGAGGATTTTGCACGACTTTTTTCGGTAAATGTTAAAGCGCCCCTGTTCATCATCCAACATGCACTTTCAAGTATCCAGGATGGCGGAAGAATTATCAATCTTTCCTCTGCTGCTGCCTATATGGCAAGTCCTATGGCAACCATGTACGCTGCAACAAAAGGCGCGATTAGTACCCTTACCCGCACCCTCGCTTGGGACCTTTCTAGCCGATTGATTACCGTAAACGCAGTAGCTCCAGGTTTCACCGATACCGACATGAGCAGCTGGTTTGCCAATCCCGGAGCAAGAGAATGGGCAGCAGGTCAGAGTGCTGCAGGAAGGGTTGGCCAACCATCAGATATCGGCGATATCATCGCATTTTTAGCTTCTGATGATGCCCGCTGGGTGAATGGACAAATTATCGATGCAACAGGCGGCGGTCTTTTAGGGGTAACTAAAACCTCATAACCTCCTAAATTTAAACACAGATGGAAAAGAATATTTCAAATGAAAGGGCGATAGAAAACCTGATGGTAGCCTATGCTTATGCGAACGATGATGCAGATATCAGCGCCTTAGGTAAACTTTTTAAAGATGCGATTTTTTATATCGATGAGCTCTCGGCTAAGGGAAGCCAGGAAATAGAAGCCGTAGCTGCTGGTATGATCCAGAAACTTGATAACGGGCGATCGGCGACAACCCACGAGATCACCAATATTATGATCGACATCGCCCAGGATAGCCTATCGGCAAACGCAAGCGCCTACTGGACACTATATAAAACCATCCCAGGCTTAGCCCGCGAAGCAGTCATGAGCGGCAGATATGAGGATAAATTCATCTTTGACGGCGAATGGCATTTTACCCAGCGTAAAGCCACTGTACTCTGGAAACTTGAAAATTAATAATTGAAGGATATGTCAGAAAAAAGGTTTTTACCGATAGATACTTTCTTAAAGACTTTCATCACCAGCAGCCCTCCACCATCTTCTTTAGAGCAGACAAGGGAACGTCAGGCCAGCTATGGTCTGGCGGCTCCACTGCCGCAAGACTGGACAGCTGAGGAAATTGACCTTAAAGGTGTCCAGGCTTTGGAACTCTCTGGCCCAGAAGTCCAGTCAGGAGCAGCAATGATATTCTACCACGCCGGTGGTTACTCAGCGGGTAGCGCAGCCGACCATGCAGGCTTAGCTGCGCATTTGGGGAAATCAGCGAAAATGGCCGCCTATAGCGTGGATTATCGTCTCGCACCTGAACATGTTTTTCCTGCTGCCGTTGAAGATGCTTTTCAGGCATACATCGGCCTTCAGGAGTTTTTAGGTCCTGATGTTGCCATCGTTGTGGCTGGTGATTCTGCGGGAGGTGGCCTAGCAGTTGCTGTTGCCCAGCTCGCCTTACTTCGAAACCTTATTGCCCCGGTAGCGGTTTATGCCATCAGCCCCTGGGCAGATATGAGTTTAACAGGCACTACATTCACCACAAGGGCAAGCTATGATCCCATATTAAGTCAGCCGGGACTAACCTTTTTGAAGCAACTATACCTTAATGGACAAGATCCAGTCGATCCCTTAGCTTCTCCGGTATATGGCAATTTTACTGAATTTCCACCTTTGCGAATAGATGTCGGCGCCAATGAAGTGCTTTTAAGTGATTCCCTAGAGATTACCAAACAAGCATCAGCTCACGGGGAAGAAGTAGCCTTAAAAGTATGGAAAGACATGATCCATATCTTCTCCTGGTTTTATCCGCATCTAAGGGAAGCAGTCAGGGCAATCGAAGAGGCTGGCAACTGGATAAGGGAGAAGGTTTCTGGAATAGAACAAAATCAATAATATACCCAGATAATGACAGAGATTAAACTTGAGCAGGACTCCGAAGGAAAAGAGCAACTAAATATTTATGAAGGAGACCAGAAGGTAGGAGAGATGTCCATTAAAATACAACCAGATCGCCTGACCGTCTATCACACCCTAGTTGATCCAGAGCAGCAGGGGAAAGGTTATGCCGGTATGTTATTTTCTTTCCTGGTTGACTACGCCAGGAAGCATCACTTAGAAATCCTCCCTTTATGCGCCTATGTTCGCTCCCGATTTGAACGTGAGCCGGCCCTCTATAAAGACGTATGGTCTGGGGGGGACGAAGGAACAGATACCAGCATTTTTTAGTCATTGATATGTAATCTAAAATAATAAAAGATATTTTTATCTTTTATTATTTTATTCCTTTTTACATTTGTTCGGACAAAAAGAATAAAGGGTTTATAATAATAAAAGATAAAAAGGTATAAATATATTAAATTCAAATTTTATGATAACTGACCAGCAAAAAAAACTTATTAAAGCAACTATTCCTTTTATTAGGGATAATGGAGTGGCACTTACAGATCATTTTTACAAGAGAATGTTTCTACATAACCCAGAACTTAAGAACGTGTTCAACATGGGTAACCAGCAGAATGGTAAGCAGCAAACCGCTCTTGCAATGGCCGTTTTAGCCTATGCAGACAATATTGACAACCCAGGAGTGCTTATGCCCGTGCTGAATGGAATTGGGCATAAACATGTTAGTCTTAGCATTCGTCCTGAACATTACGGCATTGTAGGTGGGCATTTACTTGCTGCGATTGCAGAAGTTGTGGGCGAGGGTGCAACGCCCGAACTGATTAAAGCCTGGGAAGTAGCATACTTCCAGCTTGCGGACCTGATGTCAGGACATGAAGCCTCACTATACCGTGACCAAGTGGGTAAAATTGGGGGCTGGAGCGGATGGCGCCCATTCAGGGTGGAAGAGAAAGTAAAAGAATCACAAGAGATCACCTCATTCTATCTCTATCCTACAGACGGTGGGGCGGTAGCGGATTTTTTGCCCGGTCAGTACATCAGCTTAAAAATATTTCTTCCCTCACTTAACCTTTATCAGCCCAGGCAGTATAGCATTTCTACTGCTCCCAACGGTAAGTACTATCGCATTTCTGTAAAACGAGAGACCGGAGCTCAGCCAAATTTAAATGGCATGATCAGTAACCACCTGCATGATCATATCGGCATTGGAGAAATTATTGATGTCTCTTCACCAGCTGGAAATTTCATCCTGCAGAATACTGATAAACCTACTGTTTTTATCAGCGGCGGGGTAGGACAGACCCCATTAATGGCGATGATGGAAAGCCTGCTTAGCTCATCTGATAAAAGACAGGCAACCTGGATACACGGTTGCAGGGATATCGATGTCCATGCTTTCAAAGATCAATTGGTAAGCTGGGATGCGGAGCATGATCATATAGAAACTCATTTCTTTTATAACAATATTCAACAGGACGCTGATAAAGCAGGTCATTACCAGGGATGGGTAGAACTTGGAAATCTTGAGCATTCCATCCAGCAGGACGCAGAATATTATTTATGCGGCCCTAAACCATTTATTGAAAAACAATATGCCGATCTTATTAATCTGGGCATAAAGAGGGATGCCATCTTTTTTGAAGAGTTCGGCCCCCAGTCTATTCAGTTAAACTAATCTTAGATATCATGTATACTAAAGACATTAACACCCCGAAAATAATTACTGTCACTGATAGCGGGCTGTTAAGCCGATTGCTACAGGGCTACATCAACCATTTGGATGGGCAGAAACAAAACCGTTTGCTATGGTTTTTTATGGCACTCATGTTCCATGGCGTATTTTTTCTGGCATCACCGGCCATTCTCATTGGCTACTTTAATGCCCCGGTGATCGTGCTTGCCATCACCATTATCAATTTCTTTGTAAACCTGATTGCTAATATGGGTGGCGCCAGTATTCGTACCACGCTGACCATGTTCTATCTGGGAATGATAATCAATATTGGAATGATCCTTCTTTTCGTATTGTAACACTCAAAAATAGAAATGCCCGGAACCTTTCTGGATCCGGGCATTTTATATTTTTTTAATATCCTACAGTGAATCGCTTTCTAATGAACTTTCCGTTTTCAACTTCACTAAGCAACGCTACAGCGAGATCTTCTACAGATATCCCATTTTTGCCATCTTTATCGTAAACAGGGCTATCATCTCCAGTCCTGAATATTCCCGAACGCAGTCCTGGGGCAAGATTGCCCGGAGGACTTAGAACCGTCCAATCCAATTCTGTTTCACTGCGGATCAGCTCAAGATAATCCCTTGCTGCTGTAGCTCCGGGTTTTATCTCTGCCGGAAAATCCGGTCCATCAACAATCTGCATTCCTCCAACAACCAGGCTTCCCGCGCCACCCACTATCATCAGACGTTTTGTGCCGGAAAGTTTTACCGCCTGCTGTATAGATTTGGATCCCTTGATAAACAGGGCATAAATATCCGGATTTCCCCATCCGGGATTAAACGCGCTAATTACCGCATCACTCCCTTTGATAACATCCGCTAGCGCTGCGGTATCATAGACATCAACATTTACCGTGCTTAGCAACGGGCTTGATTCAAGTTTCTCCGGATTTCTGGCCACTGCAATAACTCTATGTCCTCTTGCAATAGCTTCTGAAACGATTTTGGTGCCCACAAATCCTGTAGCACCTATAATTACAATTTTCATTTTTTAAAGTTTATATATCTTCTTTTGTGATGTTGAAATGATCCGCATAAGTAAGCTCATCATAACCGAAATAAAGAAATGTACCATCTTCGATGGCCGGCCTTTTTATAAGCCTTGGCATTTTGAACATGATCTCAAGGGCTGCTTCTCTGCCATCAACGCCCTGCTTCTCTTCCTGCGAGAGTTGTCTCCAGCTCATACCCTTAGTATTCAGAAAGGACTTATAGCCAACCTTTGAATCCCATTCAGTAAGTTTCTGCGAACTTATCCCTTCTTTTTTATAATCGTGGAAAGAATACTCAATGTCTGCTGCCTTGAACCAAGCCAGCGCTTTTTGAGTTTGCCTGCACGTTGTCAGCCCATATATCGTTATCATAAGCGTTTAGTGCTCTGGAGTGATGAATGGCTTTTTCTCATCACCGATGAAATACACCAATAATTCTGCTGACTTTGTTTTACTTAAATTTTTAGTCTCAGCATGTAACAGGTTTGGATCTTCATAAAAGGCTTCTCCTTTTTTGAACCGCTTTACCTTACCGTCAAAAGTAGACTCTATTTCTCCTTTTAGAACGTAGGCGATAGCTGGAATAGGATGCCTGTGCGCACCCGAAACCTCTCCGGGAGCAAACTTAACAAGCACCAGGCGGATTTCCTGATTGTTAACTTTTGCGTTGTTAAGCAGTTTGGTAAAAACCACCGCAGGTGGGGTTTGGGTAATATCCTTTTTAGCTGGCTTATCTTGTGCACTGGCACCTGCAGAAAATGCTGCGCTCGCCAGTAGAATCATTGCTGTCTTTTTCATCTCTGAAATCTTTGTTAGGCACCGGAATTGATGCCGTCTAACAAAAATACTTTAGCTCAGCTCCCCGAAAATGGTCCATTTGCCCTGAAACTGAATGGTCCAGTACCCCTTAATTCAATGCATAAAAAAGTTAACGAAATATATTTTTCTCCAATATGTCCAATATTCACTTCTTGATTGTCATATCCATAAACAAATACAGATAATACAATGGAAAAGTTAATCACACATGGAAAGAAAATATTGAGGGAAAATAGTATTCAAATGATGCTCTGGGCAGGTTTCGTTTCCGGAACCCTGGATGGGATGGCCGCATCTAGTGTTTTTTACCTCACTCAAGGATTGTATCCCGATCAGGTCATGCAGTTTATTGCCAGTGCAATCTTTGGTCCCGAAGCATTTAAAGGCGGCACCCCAATGATAATAACCGGGATTATAGCCCATTACCTGATCGCTATAGCCTTTGCAGGTTTTTATTTTGCTCTGTTACCTTTCTTTAAGATTTTAAGACAGAAGCCGGTTATTTCCGGTCTCACCTTCGGTGCATTTATTTGGTTGTTGATGAATCTCGCCGTTTTACCTCTCAGCGCAATTCAGTCTCCACCAATAGACCTTACAGGAGCTATCATAAGTATTCTTTGGCACATGATTTTAGTTGGCCTTCCCATATCCCTGATTGCAAAAAGACAGTATGATGTAGGTAACCAGTAAAGGGCATTGCCCAAATTATTTTAACCTTGCGCTAAGCTCTATTGAAGGATGATTTGAAACACCATCACTTATACTCTTTATTTCGACAGCAATGAAAGCGGTGGCGATATCTCGCGGGATATATAGGAGTGTTTATTTTTGTAACATCCATTATTTCAGTAGTTTATATTTTTGGCTTGAGGATTGAATTAAGCTATGTAAACTAAAGAACAATAATGCCATGAAAATAAAATATATTTCCTCAGCCTCAAAATTCCTCTCTTTGGGGACTATGGTTTTAGGTCTTCATAGAATGCTTAATACCGTCATAAAGTTTATTTATACTTATTACCTGTAAAGGATAAGCGGTCCAATAAAGTTAAAAATCAATTTGAAAAACATATGAACGACAATAAGATCTGCATTGATATCGAGCGACTCAAAGACTTTAAGGTTGCCACAGAACATGTATGCCAGGAGTGTATTAAGTCTGGCTCGAGTTGGTTACACCTGAGAACCTGCCAGAGTTGTGGGGTTACCCTCTGCTGCGATTCTTCGCCCAATAAGCACATGACCGCACACTATCATGCAACCGCGCATCCAACAATTACCTCTGCCGAAGAAGGAGAGCGATGGATATGGTGTTATGAGCACCAGGTGTTCGTCGATTACTGACAAAAAAATCCCATTGCAAAGCGCAATGGGATTTTTTTTACTATTCTCTAAGCCTTTTCAATAGGGCTTACCAAATCAGGATCCCATCCGGCGAGTTTCGCGCCATTGGCATAAGTGCTCTCCAGAAAAGCCATAAGCTTACCCTTGGGATCCTCTGCGGACTGCACCGCTGCATAAGGTAAAATGTATTCACCGAGCTGTTGATGATAATAAGCCTCTTCAGGCTCCAGACTAGCCTCTTTGTAGCCCGAAGGCTCAGGATACAAATAACAATAGAATGCCGCTTCAGGCAAGCCGGCATTTCCCGACCAGAAACCAGCATCACGCACCTCATGCGAATAGGCATCCTGCAATACCCAGTCCGGCATGCCGACCATTTTTCCCGGATGCTTAGGTGCTTTCTTTCCAGTGAAAAACGCCAGCGATAAGTCAAACCCACCCCAGAAGAAGTGAATGGGACTGCTCTTTCCCTTGAAATTGCTGCGGTGCTGCATAAACACATCTTGTATCCTCAGTAAGGCCAAATGGAAGGATTGCGCCTGTGTTCGGTCGTAATTCCTATGCTGCTCATCTTGCTCAAAGGGGATAGGATCAACGATTTCTGAAGGGATAGTCATAATGTTTAAGTAAATTCCCAATTCGCCCAGCTCTACAAATATACGCTTGTAGAAATCTGCAACTGAAATTCCCTCCAGTGAGAAATCCTTATATCCTCCATCACTGGTAATGATCTTTAACTGATGGTGGATGAAATCGAAGATGATTTCGAAGTCTTTATCCTCGTATGGCATCGTCTGGGTGGTAAAGCCAACGGTATTGATATGAAGGGTAATACTCCATGAATGGTTAGTCCATGGCAGCGTTGCAAGTTTTATCTTTCCCACCACCTGAGTGAAGAGCTGTAGCGTATCATAAGTTTTCTTTCCAAGCTCATAGGAAAGTATAGGCCATGTTTTTTTCATTTTGCTTCGTATTTTATGTTATTTATTGTTTTGATATAATGCCAATAGTGCCTGCGATAATAATCCACCTTCATATTCGAATTCCTTGAGTATATTAAAATGGTCTGCTCCTTCGATAATCACACTCAGGCCCAGATTTCCAGCCATTCTCCAGCTATTGAGGTACTCATCGGACTGTTTTCGGAAGGCGTGAGTTTCCAGGGCACCCCAAGAGATGGTCATTGGCGTTTCACTAGGCTTTATCAACCTGATCGGGCTGCTGGAAAGAATCTGATCCGCAGTGATTCTTACTGCCGGCTGGATAAAGCTTTGAGATACCGGCTGGAGATCATAAAGGCCGCTAATAGCCAATATCCCTTTTATGATGTCCTTGCGAAGCCCATAATCCTCCCAGTTTGTCGAATCGGCCATAGCAACCAGATGAGCACCCGCAGAATGCCCTGCAAGAAAAATGTTATTGGCATCACCTCCATGGCTGGAAATATTTTTTGCCGTCCAGGCAATCGCCGAGCGTACCTGTCTGACGATTTCAGGGATGGATACCTGTGGGGCAAGGGCATAATTGACATTCACCACCGTAAATCCCAACTCTAAGGGGCCCTTAACAATGAAATCAAAATCATCAGCCATTCCCATTCTCCAGTACCCGCCATGTACAAAAACCAATACCGGAGCATCTGGCTGCTCACCGGGATAAACCGTCAGTTTTTCCATCCGTGTCGGTCCGTATTCGAATGTCATTCTCCCTCTTACATAACTCCTGGCGAGTGCGCTGGCCTGCTGGTAATAATTTATATATGCGGCAAAGTTGGGTACTGCCTTTTCCACGTTATATTCCAGGTCCAATTCTTCCTGGTTTTTAAAGCCGCTGTAAAATTGAGCCGACTCATCTCTAGTAATGATTTTTTCCTCTTGCATGGTTTTATAATTTTTGCTTACCTGATATTTCTTATCCAGGGGAGTAATAATTATGCCATTCCGTTTAAGTTGTTGATTAGTAATTAGTTGTATTTTATTTTTCTGATCATTGTCGTAGCGAAATAAAGCGAGCTACCTTACAATCCGTGAAATACAGATTGTTGGACATCTTAAACCAACATCTTAAAACCAAAAAAGGAAACCCCTGCTAATGGGTTTCCTTTTTTTTACATTCCGAAACGGATTCTTTCTTATTTTGCCTTCATCAGCCTGCCGTAGCACCAAGGGGAAAGTAATCCCCTCTGGTAATTCCTAGTTTTTTCATTTTAGAGTGCAGCGTAGAGGGAGGTATACCCAGGATCTCAGCGGCCCCCGAGCCACCTGAAATTTTACCTTGGCAGGATTTTAACATTTCGATAATATGCCTACGCTCTATTTCTTCCAGGGTAAGGTTGTTCAATTCGAATGCCGCATCCAGGCTATCCTCCTTTTTCTTAGGTAAATGTACCTCCTGTAATACGCTGTCAGTCGAAAGCAGTATGCTTCTTTCTATCAAGTGTTCTAACTCACGGATATTACCCGGCCAAGAATAATTTTTAAGGTCTTCGAGTGCCTTTGGTGCTATCGAGTTTACGCTAATTCCCGTTTTTTTACTATACCTTGCAATAAAGAAACGGGTAAGCGCCTCTACATCTTCGCTACGTTCACGCAAAGGGGGGAGGGAGATGGGAAAAACGTTCAACCTGTAGTAGAGATCTGAGCGGAACCTGCCTGCATTAACTTCCATAGCTAAATTACGGTTGGTAGCAGCAATGATTCTCACATCCACCTTGATCGTTGTTTTTCCTCCAACGCGCTCAAATTCTTTTTCCTGTAAAACCCGTAGCAACTTAACCTGCAGTTCCAAGGGAAGCTCACCAATCTCATCGAGAAAAAGAGTTCCCTCATGAGCGAGTTCGAATTTTCCGATCCTGCGGTCATAAGCCCCGGTAAAGGCTCCCTTTTCATGTCCGAAAAGTTCGCTCTCGATCAGGTGTGGGGGCAGCGCAGCACAATTCACCTTCACCATAATTTTTTTATGCCTTGCCGAAGAATTATGTACCGCCCGGGCAATCAGCTCTTTTCCCGTTCCAGTCTCGCCAAGGATAAGCACCGTGGTATTAGAATCTGTGACAGCCGACATCATATGATACACTTTCTGCATAGCTTTCCCTTCACCAACAATATCCGAGAAATTATAGAAACCCTTGATCTGCTCATGAAGATGGGTATTTTCTATCTCAAGCTTTTGCTGATATCTCCATATCTTTTCATTAGCGAGAATATTGGAAATTGAAATCGATATCTGTGCACAGATACCCCTAAGCAAGCTGAGGTTGATTTCATCGGTTAATAGCCATAGTGTTCCCAGATTCCGGTTGCCTACACGAAGGGCAGCACCGAAAGCATTTTTTAAGCCTACCTTTTTCCAAAACTGGATGTATTGAGCGCTATTTCCACCACGCTCTTCTGCCTCAATATCAAAGATCACGGGCTCTCTGCTCGTTAATACCTTAGCCGTTAAATACTCATCTATAGGAATTTTTCTTGAAGCAAGTTCCTTAAAATCGGTGGTCTCATCTTTGAACATTTCCTTATCAAACATATATGGGCTCAAAGTCTTGCCATCCTCATTGATAATTCGGATCATCGAAAGTCGGATCCCAAGAATTTCCCTCAATACAGTAGATATGGCCTCCTCTAATTCTTCTTTTTTACGAACTGCTGCGATATCATGGCTAAAATCAAGCAGAAAAGATTTTTCTTTTTCCTTTTTCAGGATATTTTCACTCCCAGCGATATTGCGCACAATTCCTGATAAAGGACTCGCTATACGCTCTATGATTTCAATCACTTCAGGAGTGAACGTGCCCATCTCATCGGCAAAAAGGATCAGGGAAAACTTTTTACGATCCCCATTGGGCAGCATCTTGATCAACATTTCCCTAGAGCCCACTGCATAATTAAGGCGGAACCACAATGGGGTCTTTCTAAGATCCTGGGCCTTCATATCAAAGACTACAGCGTGGTAAACATGGGAGGCAACATTATAAATGCCATCTTCAATTGGATTGAGCTCTGAAATAGCCGTTATATACTTACTTTTTTCCTCTGTCCGGGAATCTTTATCCACAGCAAAGGCACTGTAAAAATTTCCTGTCTCATCACTCGAAACAATCAGGCTATGGGTAAAGTTAAACAGGCCCCGAAGTCCATTGTTTAATATTTTGATTACTTCTTTCTTGCTTCTGGAGGTCGCCAGCTGGTTGCTTAGCGCAAGTAAAGCCTGATTTGTGGACTCTCGTTGAGCGATCTCGTCATTGGTGATGATATTAGCCACAGCACTGGAAAGAAGCGGAGACAGTCCTGACATCATGCGCCTGAATTCCTGGGTGAAATTTCCGCATTCCTTTGCGTAAATATTAATAAAGCCAATAATATCATCCCTGGTTCTCAGAGGGGTGAACATAATCTCCCTAATGCCCCCCTCATAATTTACCGTCATAAATTTTGGTATTGCGGGATCATCAATAAGCTCTTCAAGGATATAGCTTACCGGCTCTTTCGCATTGTATACTTTCTGGATATAAGGCTCATGGAGGGTAAAATGTGTCTTAGTGAGCCTATCATATTCGGGATGATCCTTGATTGCCGCATTTTTATGATCGAGTAGAAAGGGCGTATAGTAATCCCGCTTTTCATCAATCAGGGTGATGATTGTATGAGAGAAATGGAAGAGTTTTTTTATTCTTGAAGAAAAAAAAGCAAGCAGGTCATCCTTATCACGAACCCTGGTAAGGTCGCTGCTTAAGCCGAGGAGAATATCACGTTCCCTTTCAACCTTTTCTATATCATTAACTTCGCCTGCATTTCCATCCAGCGAATTAATCTCCAGGTCTGGATCCTGTTTTCCATGCTGCGCTTTTTCCGGGCTGCCCTGGCTAATGGTTTCTTTTTTTTTCATGAGTTTTGTTTGGCATTTGATCGTGATGGGCAATAGCTAAGATACAATTATTGTTTGGGATGGTTGATCCATTTAAGTCCCGCCCGGTAAGGATTATATCTACCAGGCAGGGATTATTTTACTTTAGGCCGTTAACGGCGCACCCAGCAACATAGAATGATTAACAGTGGCAACACTGCAGCACACTTTGCGTGCCACAAGGTCCATTATCTCCACGGCACGGGAAATTTCTTTATCACTTAGCGATGCAAAACCAAAACGCAGACAGTTTCTTAAAAGACCTGGCTCATGACAGAATCTAGCTCCCTGAAGATATAGACCCGCCTTGGCGCATTCCGTAATAAAACTATCCAAGGCAAAAGACGGGTTGAAAACCAGCCAGATTGCCATTCCGCCTTTTGGGCGGGTAAAGCGTACTACATTTCCAAGGCAAGCCTCCAAACGGTCGCTCAACAGATCGCACCGCTGCGCATAAAGCTTTTTAGATTTAATGATATGCCTGTTGAATTCCCCGCTGATGATCATCCGATTGAGCATCATCTCCATCTGAACATCTCCATGGTTATCAATAAGTCCCTGGAAGTGCGCTGCCAGCTGAATAATTTCCGGGCATGCGACCAGGTATCCCAAGCGAATGGAACTCGATACGATGCGCTCAAAACAGCCGATGTAGATCAGCCGCCCCCCGTGATCTGCACTCGCTAGGGGGAGGATTGGACGATTTGAAAAGTCAAAATCATATCCCATATCATTTTCAATAACCCAAAAGCCATATAAATTCATAAGCCTAACCAGGGCTGACCTACGCTCAGCACTCATCACAGAGGTAGTAGGATAATGATTGTGCGGAGAGAGGTATAACACCTTAAGCTTTTTGAAGCGAAGCACCTCCTCAAGGTGATCGACATCAATACCCTCCTGGTCCATTTTTAGGTGTACAAGTTCTGCCCCTGCATCCTCCAAAAGACTATTTACTTTAGGCTCATTGATCTCTGGAACAGCAGCGAGGTCACCAGGCTTGATCAAAAGTTTTACAGCAATGTAAAGCGGCATCTGTCCCCCCCGGGTAATGATCAGATCACTCTCGCTAATATTGATTCCCCTGGAATCATTGAGCATCGTACTTACGGCGCTTTTCAATGATCTGAGACCTCCTTCGGGTTTTGAAGGTAATAAATGCTTAGTAGCCGTTTCTGTCGTCTGATCGCTATAAACCCTGTTCATTTCCCTGTAAGGAGATAACCTAGGATCTGGCGAGCCATCATCAACTAAAATATCCGAATACCTGAGCTGCTGTTCTCCGCTGAATACTATAGGTCTCTCCAAGCGATCAATGCCAGGTTCACGTCGCGGCAGAAAATAAGAGGGGCGGGGCTGAAAGCTGCGGGGCTTGATTTCTGGAAGCTCCCGGCTAACCATATAACCTTTCCGGCTTACTGCCTCCAACCAGTTTTGTACCATCAACTCTTCGTAAACTTTGATAATTGTTTTTCTGTTGACATGCAGGATCTCGGCCATTTGCCTGGTTCCAGGCAAAAAAATACCCGGTTTGAGCAGCCCTTCCTGCACTAAAGTTATGAGCCTATCGCTGATCTGCCTAAAGACAGGGAACACGCTTTGCTTATCGGTAAGAATCAAATTTTTGAATGGTAACATTTTCTCCTCCTCTTTATTAATTCAAGTATCCTGTTATTCTACAGGTAGGATTACTTTCCTTACCCCATTTTCTACCTCTATAAAGCCCATACGGCCTGTATTGAAATCAGACATTGCCTTATTAAGCTCTTCGTTAGAACTCATCGTTAAACTTCCATGCGAGACAATCTCTTCATGGAGTGGCTTTCCGCAAATGAAGATTATCTGGCTATCTGCCGATGCTTCGAATTCAATCTCTTCCTGCTCATCGGATCCGCCTAGAGAAACAGCGGAAGAATGGACAAGTGACTTAACGCCAATAGATGTTTTCAATTCTACCTTCCCGATAACCACATAAGCTGTCCCATTCCAATTTTTTGGAAGGCTGTGTACAAAATTTCTGCCCTCTGAAAGGAAAATATGAAGAAAAGTCAACGTATCTGGGGTCTCAACCGGACTGGATATCCCTGCAGAGCTGCCAGTGACAACCCTTACGCGAACACCATCCTGCTTTATTTCTGGGATCACTGATTGCTCGATATAAGTGCTACTCGGGCCTTGCTGTTTCTTAAAAGCCGGGATGTTTACGAAGAGTTGCAGTCCATGAACCTCACCCCCTTCAGGCACGGGGAATTCAGTGTGCACCACTCCGCGTCCAGCCCAGGTCCACATCAAACTACCAGGAGTGATCACAATGTCCGTGCCTATAGAATCCAGGTTATGGTAAGGAACAGAGTCTTCGAACAGGTAGCTGATTGCAGACATACCCGCATGCGGATGTGCGCCAAAAACATCCTTAGTCAGCTTAAAATGGTCAAAACCGATCAAGGGATCCATGAGCCCGGAAAAGAGTTGTGATCTGATTTTTTCTGCTGAAAAGGCAATGTTGCCAGACGTAGAGGCTTGCACTATGTCTGATATTTTTAAAATATTCATATAATTTAGTTTTAATTTTCTTCAAGTGAATGATATAACCCATCAAGGCTCCACCTTCCTGAGCCACTCAGTATAACTGATGCCAATATTCCGATTACCAGCAAATGGTATTCAAAACCTTCTCCCTTGAGCGTACCTGACCAGTTCATAAAAAAGCCAACCGGCCAATGAGCAGCGGCGATCATGCCGATAAACATTATAAGGATAGCTACAGCAAACAACCTGGTGTAAAGGCCAGCAAGGATGGCAAGCGAGCCGAAAAACTGTAAGAAGATTACCATAAATCCAATAACGGAGGGTAATCCAATGGAAGTGAAATATCCCATTGAAGCGCTATATCCGGCGCCTCCGAAAAGTCCCAACAATAGCTGAGCACCATGTGGCCATAGTACAACGGCGAGTGTTATCCTTAAAATGAATGGTGAAATGCGTTGATCGGTTTGTGCGAGTTGTTTAATATTCTTTGTCATTGATGTTGTTTTTTATAGGCCCGAAAAAAGAATTATGATTGCCGAAGCGCCCGAAGCGATTAGGCCACTAATGAAAATAGTGTAGCAGATGCGCAGCAACTGGTATTTTTTGCCCA
>Ga0182006_1001178_pt1 | contig 16423 bp, 31 predicted proteins | sample Sormic07211104_1_FD_123022 | JGI IMG/M metagenome (GOLD analysis project Ga0182006, IMG submission 123022) | Rhizosphere microbial communities from Sorghum bicolor, Mead, Nebraska, USA - 072115-104_1 MetaG | ecosystem: Host-associated > Plants > Roots > Rhizosphere | place: USA: Nebraska...
GCCTGAGCTTGCCAGGGACGGACACGGCCGGCGGCGTTTCGAATCCCTGCCAACCGTCGTTGCGTGCACCATCTGCTTCGAAGTGCGTGGGGCACCATGGTTTGGTGTACCCGGCGTCGAGCGACTTTTCGCCGATCGCTGACGGCGAGTAGTGGTCCAGGCTTGCTGGGTAGCGGCAGGCTTCCCTTACCCACAGCCGTTCGCCGGGCTGGCCGTATGGGCAGAGACCGTTGGCCGGTTCCGCGACGTATTCAGGCGTGAATTCCTCCAGCCATTTCAGGCCTGCTCCTTTCACCGGGCGCCGCGTGACCGTCTTTCTGCCTTCCTGAATGGCGCGCACCATCGGCGCCGAGAACAGAATCGGTCGTTCCTTTACTTGAGACATGGTCTCTCCATCCCGCCACATGGGCAGGCTTGATAGGGGAAGGGGTTATAGAATGGGTGGAGTACAGGTTTACTCCACCCAAGGTTCGCTGGCTCCTTCTATGCTAGGCGGGATAAATGCATATTGAATTAGCACTTTCCGGGCTATTGGCCCTATACTCTATTGCATATTTCTGAAGAATATTTTAGTGAGCGGAACTCCCCATGAAGCCTAAAAATAATAAAGATATTTATTATATCTTGGTGATTTTTGCGATCGTGATGCTGCCATTGGGACTGTATTTTTTTAAGTTTCATGGACCATTATCCAATGAGCGAAAAGATTGGATTGATTTCGCTACTTACATCGGTGGTGTTTTAGGACCAGCTCTCGCAATGCTTTCCGTATTGGGCATTCTTATAACTTTGAGAACACAAAGCGAGAATCATTCGGAGCAGCAATTTTACTCGAGCCTTTTTCAGTTGCTTTCCATGCAAAGGCAGCTTTTTGCAGGATACAAGCGGAATGATCCCGCTCTTGGCAATGTAGAGGGTTTTGAAGCTTTCGCAGTTTTGGTACGTGAGATGAAAACAAAGCTGGGCGATATTTCCCAGAATTCATCCTCTAGCTACATCACGCAAGCTTACAGCTCATTGAGCTTGTATCCAGATGTACGGCTCAGGACTTATATAACTGCGACGACTAATCTTCTTGGTTTTATCTGTTTTTCGTCACAGTCGAAGCAGCTGAAAATAAATGCATTCCAAATCGTCATCGGCAATATGAGTAAAGATGAATTAACCATTCTGCTATTTGAGGTGACACTTAATAAAGATCATGGTTGGATTAGGGGGCAATTGGAAAGCCAGAGATTTTTTTCCTGGGGTAGTACTGATATTTTAAATTCGGACAAACTCTGGGAAATAATTCCTCTAAATCAATTAACTTGACTGACTGTCACCCTGTAATTGATCTAACAGATCATGGGCATTCACAACCGGCATGCCGAGCTCGCGGGCAATGTGTACTTCGAGCCGGGCGCCTTTCGAGTTCTCCCAGCCGGGCAGCACCGCGACCTGACCGCACAGGCCGAGGCGGGTCAGGTCGTAGGCCATGTAGTCGGCCCACTCCGCACCGTCGACGACGCCGTGCTCTGCAGGGTTTTCCACGACGTATCCCCGGGCGCGCAAATCGGCGGCCATCTTGTTGAAGGCGGGGAAGTTGAAGTCTTCGAAGCCAGTCATCGGACCGGCCAGGTACAAGCGGTTGGTGCGGGCGGCGGCCAGCGTGATTCCCGTCACCGCGGGTGCTGGCGAAAGGTCATGCCAGGTGTCGACCTCGAACTCTGCCGGGCGAAGGCCGAGGTGCTTGCCGTTTGGTAACACCGCCGCGCCCGCGCCGTGGCTGTTCGTCCACACAGAAAAGATCTGCCCTTCCTGACAGATTGGGGAATCACCCTGCAAGAGTGCGGACACAACTCCAGGCATCGGATCAGCCGTTACGGTCGTGAACATCCTGACAGTTCGCGGAACACGATCGCCATACGGGTAGCTTTTACTGCGCTTGTGCAGAGCCGGGCAGTCGATGATGTTTTCTGTAGGCATAGGGAGTCCTTGCCGGGCCAGGCCCGGGCGGTGGAGTGGGAGGTTGTAGTTGGCAGGCGTGAAGACGGTCATGATCCGCTGTCGCCACGGGCAATATGCGGACTCCTGAAGCATGAGTGCAGCAAATGAAACGACTGACCGAATGGATAAACCTGATCGCCGCTGTGATCCGCCTGGCTGACGTGATCATCCGTACGGGCTGGGTGTGATCTGCTTGAGGATGCGCTGGCCGATCCAGCGAACTACCGGCACGGCCTTGGAGTTGCCGATCGCCTTGTAGCGTGGCCCGTCCGGGCAATCTTTGGCGGGCTTGCCGCGCCAAGGGATCAGCGTGTAGTCGTCGGGGAAGCCCTGGAGGCGTTCGCACTCGCGGGGAGTGAGTCGGCGGACGGATGCACCGACCTGCGTCGCTGGCATGCCCTGGCCGGCTTTACCGCCGCCACCACTGAGCGAACCGGTGATTGAACCATCCCCGCTTTCGTAGCGGAGTTCGGCGCGAGAGTTTTCGGCGAACGCGGCGACTATCGGCTGGCCGCGGCCGGTGCCGTCCTCGCTGCCATCAAAGCCATCCGCCTTCAGTGTGTGAGTGACATCGCCAGTGATGCAGACGGCGACCTGGCCTCCAGCGTTGGCGTGGCCTCCTGAGTGATTCATTGCGCGCAGGGTGGGGGCAATCTCCCCTGCGTCAGCGCCGTGATCCTTGCAGGAGAAAGGCAGCACCGCGTTTTCCTGGCCGCTGTTTCGGCCTAGGGCGTGTGCCTGATCGATGCTGACACATGGGTCTTGCGTGCCGTGCACTACAAAGGCTTCGCTTTCGAAGTCCATCCTTCCGCTGGCGCTGGCGCAAGCATTACGTGCTGGAGCCACCTCAATTGGGCCACTGGTGTTGTTCCCTCCGAACACCAAGAGGGATTCTCTCGACTCATGGTCACCATATGGGTTCGTCGTTAAAGCTGCTGTTACGTGAGGGGTATCGTCGGCGCTATATCCGCCGTTTTTTCGAGCGCCACCCGCAATGGTTCCGGCAACGTCTTGCCCCTCGCCTCGGCGCGGCGCAGTATCCCGGCGCACGCTTTCTCGCTCAAAAAGTATCTCAGTGGGATCGAACCCTGCTCGAGCACTTGCGACAACGAACACACGACGGCGTCGTTGGGCCAGGCCGAAATATTGGGCGTCCAGGATCCGCCATGCGATTGTTCTTTTGGGTCCATACACACAACCAGCGTCCGCCCACCTTTTCCCTGGAGGGAACAACTCGCTGTCTTCCCCAGCAAGCGCCCCAAGAAAGCATCCGAAGGCGTTGCCTTTGTCGGAGAGGACGCCAGGGACATTTTCCCAGACGTCGATGGCGGGGGGCTTTCGGTCAATGGCGCGAACATGGTCAATTGCATCTGCGAGCTCCACGTATTTGATGGTGAGGGCGCCACGGGGGTCGGCAAGGCCTTCGCGCATGCCGGCCACGCTGAACGCTTGGCAGGGTGTGCCGCCGACCAAGGCGTCCGGTGCAGGGATCTTGCGGGCCAGCACCAGGGTGGCCAGCTTGGTCATGTCGCCGTGGTTCGGCACGTCGGGGTAGTGATGGGCCAGGACCGCCGATGGGAAGGGCTCAATCTCGGCCAGCCAGGTGGCCCGCATACCGAGCGGCTTCCATGCAAGTGTTGCCGCCTCGATGCCGGAGCAGACCGAGCCGTAAGTAATTTCCATGGAGAAGCCTCACTGGCTGGCATGAATCTGTGAAATGGGCTATTTGTGCAAGGTGAAATTGTGTATCAATTATCTTGCGGGGTTCTGATGGAAAGATATGAAGATATAAAAGAGTTGTTCTCAGCTGTGGATAGGAACCTCGCTGAGTTAGAAGATAGTTATCAATTGGCTCGATTCGATGAAAGGCAAGCAACCGCGCTGAGGTCGCTAGTAAAGTCCATCGCTTCAGATCTCAGAAGTGTTTTGGATTACTCTGCGCATACAATTTACGAAACTTATTCAACAAAATATTTTTCAGGATATTTTCCTTTTGGTCAGGATGAAGCTAGTTTCGTCAAGAATGTAAAAGGCAATTTGAACGGACTGGAAACTCAGAGGCCTGACTTGTACGTGATTGTTGAGAGTATCCAGCCCCATAAAGCAAATAGCTGTTGGCTAGAAACCTTATGCAAGATCGCTGCAGCTACAAAACATAGGGAGCTGGTTAAGCAGCGCAGGGTTAATTCTGGAACCGTTAAAACAAGCATTGGTGGCTTTCTGGTTGTAGGTGGTGCGTCAGTAACGATTGATGGCGGCGCGTATAACGGCTTAGTTATTGAAAGAGGTAGCCCCTTTACAATCTCTAACGAAAGACCTCTAGTGGAAATTGAAGCTGACTACGGCATACCTATAAAAGGATTTCGAGAGTTCGACAAGGTGACGTTTGAGTTGGTTGGCTTTGATGTCGATGCTCTGACATTGCTCTCAACTGCTCGAAAGGAGATAGGTGTTTTCGTTGAAAACCTTAAGTCAGCAATCGACGGAAGTATCGGGTGATGAGCACAATATTATTTACGTGCTGTCGGCGTGTCTGGCATTTGTTGGAGTAGCTCTAGGCAGTCGCCGACCAATAATTGATGTTATGGGGCATAAAGGAGCCTCGCCAGGCTGACGTGAAAGTAAAGAATGGGTGGTTAGGCGCTGGCGATAATATCGGCTTCTGCCAGCTCGCAGAAAAACGAACACGCGGGCAATTTTTCATTGCGGCGCACTGGCCCGTCGCCAAGTTCGCGTAGCGAAAACCGCTCGTTCGTTGTGCGGTTACGGTGCAGGTAGCTGCCTGGGCCAAGCTCGTCTTGAACTTTGCAAAGCTCTTCGAACTGCTCGGGGAAGTCTTCGCGAATCGCCCTGAAATATCCCTCGCCGCCTTTCGCGCAGGCGATGCAATTGGCGTTGTCGTATCCCATGCGGTACATAAAGGGCAGCTCGATGCCGGCCCGAAGAATCATTGCTTTGCAATCTTCCTTCCCTAGGCCCGCGTCAATCAGCGGCGCAATTACAGGACGATCTGGGTTTCGGTCGCGGAAGTCTTCCAGGCGGTCTACTTCTTCCATGGTGTAACCAAATACCATCACGTCGCCTGGCTGCTTCCAAGCGTCGAGCAGCCGCCGCTTCAATAGCTTGGTGCATGGCGCGCCGTGGCGGCCTTTGATGAAGCGCTCTCGCCGGAAAACCTAAATTATGTCGGCGCCATACTTCTCGTCGCGCAGCTGCACGATCTCCTGACCGAACCATTCCTGACAATCCAGCAAGAACCGCCGGTTGTCTTCATGCTCGTTGAGCAGGAAGGCATTGATGATTTGCACGTCGTGTGTCGCGCCGTACTGTGCCAGGGCCAGCTTGGTCGCTATCGCCGAAGCAGCACCGCAACTGAACTGGCACACGATACGCGGTTTTGAATCCGACATAGTTGATCCTCGCCAGGGTGGCGTGAAGTGGGTTTATGGGCTATTGGTTGATGGCCCGGCATGGGGCCGGATCAGGGAGACAGCAATGCCGTCACACCAGGAAATACAAAGTCTTTTTGTGAGTCGCGGCTCAGACCATTTGATCTACAGGAAACGCGAAGGGGTCCCGCCGCTGTATCTAGTTAGATCGAGTGGTGGTGTTTTTACCGTTAGCCTGAAGTCGGGACAATATGGATTCGGGTCGAACGAAACCGGGCCTGGGGAAGCAACAATCGATCTTGTTGGCGGGGGGATCCATGATGCTAGGGTTGTCTCAACGATTCCGGAGAGTCTCCCTGAAGGATCGACCGACGCAATCGATATCGTGTTGGTTCTCGAGGGCTAAGGCGTGGGGCTTGGCGCGGTGATCGTCATGGTGGTCTCCAATGCAGACGCCGCCCTCCGTGAGCTAGGGTGGCAATTTGATAGTTGATGGGATTGAATAGAGCAATTTTGCGGATGGACGAGGCAGGTTATGCAGTTTGCTCGAGGACTACGGATTCTCGGTGTCGCGACGTTGTTGGTGGCAGCTGGGTGCAAGTCGTACACAGAAAAGGCGGCAGAAGGGCTGCCAAACTCTCAAACCGCCGGCATTCGGGCGATTGAGAAAACGCTCACGATCGCCAGCGTGGACGGGGCAGATACTCTCTATGCGGTGTATACGCAGCGGACGGAATATCGATTGACAGCGGGGAGCCACCGCTTAGAAGTAAAAAAGTGGACAGGGACCCGGGCGACACGACCGATTATTCGAGACGTTAACCTAGTCGCTGGTCGGGAGTACGGCCTCAAGTCTGTGCCAAGTGAAGACTGGTGGGACTTCAAGCTTGAGGATTTGGAAACAGGTCAACGTGTAGACACGCCAGTCAACCCTTAAAACAACGATGCGCCTTCCCCCGTCCGGGATCGACGGTGGCATTCTGGTTTGGGTTGGGGTATTACAGGTGACCGGCATGGGGCCGGAAAAAGGAGCAGCAATGAAACAGTGGCGCGTTTATCTCGAAGGAAAAACTCTTGGTACGGTTTGGGCGGATAGTGAGTCGGAGGCGAAAGTTGCCGCGGAGGATAAGTACGAACTAACTGACGATGAAGGCGACTTGCTCGATGTCGATGGGGTAGATTGAGCGATCAAGCTATTCGAGTTTCGGCGCGATTATCTCTTCACCCGGATCGACCGACAATTCAGCCATACTCTTCTCGTAAAATGCCAACGACACCTTTTCTGAAATCTCATAAGGTGTCGCGACACTTCGAAGCATTGCGGCCTGAGCCTCGAAGTCTGCAGCGATTAGGTTCATCAGCAGCCGCTGGTGAACGTCCTGCTGGTTGACGATGCCGTGGGCTTTCATGACCCGCTTCAGGTCCGGTTTGAAAACGCCGGCGACCTCAACCGTGAACTTCTCGATGCCCAAGGCGGCATTCTTAGCGGCCGCCTTCTCGCGCTTTTTCTTTTGCTTTATGGCTTCCGCTGTTGGTTGCGGCCCTTCCGTCATCAGCTCCAGTACTTCGGCCATGGCCTTCCTCCTCAATTCCACTGGCCGGCAGTTCCAGCCAGGTCTGTCGTTTGCGTTGCTGGATGCGGAAACTTCTCACGCTGCTACCTTCACCTGGTTCCAGGCGCCGACGGCAGCCAGAAGTGCAGACAATCGCGCCTCGGGTACCGGCGTATCGCCGGGCACCGCCAGCCAGCCCATGCCGATCCGGTGGTTCGGGTTACAGTCGGCCTTCACCTCTTCGTAGAAATGCTCAACGACATCCGAGAGCCTTTCCGCCATGTGCACGCCGTCCGGCCTGATGTCGATTGACTTGATGTACTGGGCGCCGTCTTGGCGGACGCAAATGCCTGCGATGTAGATTGTCCAGCGGTGAGCGACATCACAGAGCGCGTCAGCCACTGGCTTTGAAAGGACCTGCTTGCCGTTCTTCCAGTTGATCATCACCTGCAAGCCGCTGGGGTCGATATTGATCACTGCGGCGTGGTTGGTGTTGACCAGGGCGCGCATGCTGCGCTCGATTTGTGCTCGCCGATTGCACGGCTTTCGCTTGCTCATAGCGCCTCCGCCATTTTGCGCAGCGCCCGGCGTTCAGTCAGGGTCAGCTTTCGGGGTTTGCGCTTGAGGACCGTTTCAGGGTCTATCCGGGTTGAGCGGGCCGGCGGGATTGGATTGCTCGGTGGGCTTCGCAATTCATCGATTCGCCCGCCTGCCTCCAGGAACTGGGCGATCTGGTCGGAAAGGGCGTCTGACTGTGGTCGATTATGCTCGACCAGGCTGAGGTGGTTGCTGATCATGCTGCTATCCCCAATACCTTGTTCATGCGCTCGTCGAGGATTTCGTAAAAGGTTTTCACCCGCTCGGCGAGTTTGCGAATCATCACTTCGTCCCGAAAGGCGCGCTTGATGAACAGAGGCATGCCAGGCCAGTAGCAGACGAAGTCGATCCACTCGCGCTCTGAAACCCAGAGGCCGCCTTGGCACTGCGCTACGTGTTCCTTTGGAACCTCGCCGGAGAGGATGACCTCCACCTGGAACTTCGGTAGCTTTGTTTTGATTTCGCAGAGGCCGTCAGTCCCGATCAACGAGTCAGGCGAGTAGCCAATTCCGTGATTGAGGATGATGCCAACCTGATGCGTGGTCACGTCCGCCTGTGCCCGGTACAGGCCGCGGGCAGTGCCTTCGTACTCATGACCGCGCTCTGTGTGGCGATTGCCCTGGAAGGGGTCAGCGGCTTCGCCGGTGATGCGTTCGCCGATCAGGGTGTTCATGTAGGTGAACGCTCCAGCGCCGAACCCGGCTTCGCCTTTGCCGTTGACCAGCAGGCAATCCAGCTCCGAGCAGGTAACGATGCCCAGGCGCAGATCTAGCCATTCCTGAGTGCCTTGCTCGACATCACTGATTATTTGCATTCTCTGCCTCCGCTTTTGCTGCCGACTTGGTGAGCTGCCCCAACACCCTATCGAACTCGCCCTTGCTTACGCCTGACGTGGTGCCATGTAGGTTGGCGAACGCCTCTTTCGCCTTGTCACTGCATTTGTCCAGCAGCGCTTGGAGCTGGCGGGCTTGCACCGGTGTCACCGTGACGCTTGGAACGGCGGCATGGCCGTCGTCGTCTTCGCCGCGAGTGGTGATGTTCAACAGAGCCGACATGACGTAGCGCTTGCCATAGCTGGTGGACGAGCCGACAGCCTGGACCGCGTTCTTGCTGCCGCTGGTGTCGAGCGGGAGCAACATAGTCGTGCTTTCTCGATGCCCTGCGCGGTGCATCAGGATTCCGGTGACGCTCAAGCCTGCTGGCACGTTCTCAACCTTGAAGGTAATGGCGAATCCGTGGGCCTGCATGATCGGCTTGATGACGTCGTTGATGTCTTCGAACGTGGCGTAATCGCTGCGCTTCTGACCGTTAACGACGATGGCGCCGCGCTCGGCGATGCTTGGGATGTCGCTTTGCATGGCAGCCATAGCGGCGTTGAACTCCGCTTCGGCGTCCCGGGCCTGCATCCGCTCATGCATGACCAGCAGCCGTTCCATCTTCTCGATGTCGCAGTTTGGGTCGGCGGCGGCCCGGCTGATAACAGCCAGTATGCTGCTGTCCGACTTGATCGGCGCCACGGCTTGGCGGCGTTGTTCCGGCAGAATGATTTCCTGTGCCATGGTGGGCTCCTCAGTACTGAATGGAAATGGCTGGGATCTTGCGCTGGGCGATCAGAGTGATCGCCTGCTTCGCGCATTCCTCGGTCATGCCGCCGGCGATGAAGGCTTCCAGCGCGGCGCGGTTGATCTTGGCTTTGTGCGCCTTGTCAGCCTCGCGCAGCCGCTCCTGGCGCAGGATTTCGTCAGCTGCAGCTCTCTGGCGGGCAATCTCATCAAGGCGTGCTTTTTCAACGGCCTGCTTCTGATCTTCGATTGCTTGCAGTCGGTCGCGCTCGGCCCTCTGGTCCGCCTCGATCTTCTCCCGCTTGGCCTGCTCGGCGTTGCGCTCGGCTTCGGCGGCGGCCAGCTTCAGGTCGTTTTCACGCTTTTCCGCCGCTGCTTTTTCATCACGGGCTTGCTGTTCTTCTGCTTCGCGCTCCCGCATGGCTTTCTCTTCGGCTTCGCGTGTGGCGCGCTCGGCGGCTTCCCTGGCGATGCGGTCCTCGCGCTCTTTCTTCTCACGCGCTTCATCTTCGGCGCGGCGCCGAGCCAGTTCGGCCTGGTCCGCTTCGAAGGCCTCACGCTTGGCGAGCCCGACGCGCAGCATACCCAGGACCTTGTCCTTCACCCGGGCGGCTTCGGCCTCGAATTCCTCCCAATGGGCGCCAATCTCAACGGCTTCAGCTTCAGCAATGCGCTGCTTGATCTGCTCCGACGTCAACTCCGCGAGCATGTCGTCACGATTCTTCAGCCAGTCGATGCCGTCGTTGTGCTTGTCGACCCTGGCGTCTTCGGCTGCCTGCCACTCGTTCAGCGGCCGGCGAACCTCTTCCTGCCAGGCTTCCAGGGTGTCCCGCACGCGCTTGCGCTCGGCGTCGATTTTCTTCGGCACCTCTTTCAGCTCGGCGACGAGCTTTTTGCCGACGTCGTCCAGGGCAGTCTTGGACCTGGCAACCTTGTAGGCCATCGATGCGATGGCATCGCGGCCCTTGCGGGTGGTGATGTCAGGTGTGAAGCCGTCGATCTCGGTGCGGATCTGCTGAAGCCATGGCTCCAGACCGGTCGGCGCGCTGTAGACGGCCAGGGCGGTTTCTGCTGGCGGCACTACGGCCAGTTCGGTATTTGCGGACACGAGCGAATCCTTGCCGCGACGTGCGCAGCGCTTGGAGGTGTGAGTTAGGAGGTGATGCGATCGGCGTAGGCGCTTGCGAGCATCCAGGCCGTGCAGAGAAGAAGGACGATTGCTGATCCGCGCCAGGTGTAGGGCCTGCGCAGGCGTTGGATTTTGGTCATGATGACGGCTCCAGGCTGAGCAACCTTTCTCCCAGCGTTATGCGGGCGGCGACTTTGTCCCGGTCAACGCCTGTGATGCTTGCGATCCCGCCGAGGCTGAGCCCTTGACGCCGAAGCCTTGCGCAGCGCTTGGCGAGTGCCTGCTGGCGCTTCTTGGCACCTTCGCCGCTCATCGCAGCACCTGTGAGAGCTGAGGCACCTGACAAGCAACATGGCGATCCCTGACCACTGTGTAGGCCAGCATGGTCATGAGGAGGCCGGCGGTGAGGATCCATGTGAGGGCTTTCATGGCCGAGCCCTCACTTCAACCCGGCCAGCTTTGATAGCTGCTACCAGCTTCGGCGGCAGTGCTGCCACAGGAAGTTCGCGCGGCAAGCCAGCACCGAGGATGGTCAGGCTCCGCTCGATCTCGGCGATCTGCTCATCGATCAGCGACTTATGGATTGGCGTGGTCATGACAACTCCTTGCGCTGCCGACTGATCTTCAGCAGGCGGGCGCTGTAGTGTTTGAATTCTTCAGGGGTGATGTCGCCAGCGGTGAAGTGGCGGATGATCAGCCCTTCAGCCAGCGAGTCGTCCAAGTCCTTGGCACTTGTGTGCTCAAGGGTTTCCAGGGCCTGGTCGATGTCGATGTGAGCGCTCACAGCTCGTTGTCCTCTGCCTGGGCGATCATGGCGTCATTGACCAGGGGGCGGAGTAGGCCCTCTGCAATCTCGCCAAGCGTGCCCAATGGGTGATCACTGCGGCCGAGCAGTTCGGCCATGGCGTTCTTGTCCGGCCGGCCCGATGAGAGCAGCAGCCATCCCAGGGCAGGGGTTTGAACCTTGCAGTCCGCCAGCCGGCCGTTCACGTGCTCATCCACGGCCAGGGCCAGGTCGGCCACGGTCACGCCTTGAGGCTGGCGCATCCGACGCTGGAACTTCACATCCATGCCCCGGAGCAGGTCCTCGACCGCGTTGTACAGCCACTCAGCCCGCGCGACCTCTTCCCGCGTCTCGCTCACCGGAGGAGGCAGCTTCGCGTCGTGAACGGCCTGACAGATATTCAGTGCTGCGTGCATGGTCGCCTCCAGGCGGACGGAGTGTTGATCCAACAGAACTCGAATGCACTCATCCGCTCCGCTGGTTGCCGTTGGGCGCAGAGGGGAGTGCATTCGGGTGGTGTCGGATAGTGCAGAAGGGGAAAACGGTGTGGCGGGGGGAAGAGGGGCCGGCGGCGGGGGCTTAGTCCAAGCCGCCGGCAAAGAGCGGTGTCACTCTACGATGCAGATCCAGCGGTGATTGTGCCGGTACGGCGCGCGAGTGAAATGAACATCTGAAACCAGATTCATCCCTCGCTCTTGGAGCGCTTCGGTCAGTTGTACGAGTGTCTCTGCTTGGATAGTCATTGCTGTCACCTCGTCAGATTTACTACGTTCATAATTCTTGACCGGAAGGGCAGGTCGCTAATTCATTTTTTCTACAACCGTGATTTGAAGCTGCATTGGAATGTCGGTCCTGACCAAGATGCCTAACTACGTCCGCCCATTCGCATACAAACAGTTGGCTTGGATCAGCTTTTTTCATGGGGCGCCGACATTCCGATGTAGCCTCTTTCGAGGTGATCGGGCAGTTAACGACAGGCTGCCGTGGCGCTGGTTGTTCAGACTGCGCGCTCCAGCTCGCAGCATTGCTCGTAATACGCTACTGCGATCGGCATGTGGTGGCTATCCAGCGGCCACTTGTTGACTTTGCAGCCTTGGCCGGCAGGGCAGTGGAAGACGAATAGTTCGCCCGCATCCTTGTCCATCTGCATGCTCACCTGCGCACCGCTTGTGAAGTCGTCTTCGATGATGATCATCTCGTTTTGCTCCGGTTGTTTTCCCAATGTCCACCGCTCTGGATGGGCATCAGTGAAAAGGTCCGTCATGCTGCAGCCTTGCAATCAGCCGCCGTCATACGCTGGCCGTCTTCCAGCTCAACCACGCAAACGCCGTTGGTGTAGCCGCGCTCGGTGTTGATGCGATTCGCCTCGCGAATGCATGCAGCCAGGTCGCTGTCGGCGAACTCCTCGCGCTCGCCGGCAAGGGTGATGCGAAGGACCTTGTTCATGCCGCCTCCAAAGCTTGCAGAGCCAGCAGCTCAGTTACGGCCTCGTCCGGGGTGCAGCCGTCGGCGTAGAAGTCATGCAGGTCGCTTTCTTCCTGCGAGCCCAGGGCGACTTGGTGGCCGAGCAGTTGGGATGCCTTGTCGATCCAGCGGTAGTAGGTGCGCTCTTCAGCGTCAGCCCGGGCATTCATCTGCGTGTTGCGGTGATGCAGGTGGGCGGTTATAGGCCGCAGTTTCGTCCGCATCGGGCTGACACTCCGTTATCACGGCTACGCTTCCGGTTCCGGAAGGCTCCGTGCAAAGTGTCAGTCCGATGCGGCCTGGTGCTGGGGAGGACCAGGTGCTCGGGCAGTTTGCGTCAGGCTGACGTTGGCGCTGGTTGATCAGAAGCGCTTCTTGGCGTTTTCTTCTACTTCCCGCCTACGCTGATTCAGCTCAACGATGCGATTTGCTTCATCCTCATCTTGAAGCCGGTCAAAAGCAGCAAGCACCATTCGCGAGTAGTCGCGGCCGTCGCCTTTGAGCTTTGCATCACCAATTTTTTGTCTGGTCTTCATGCGGCTGCCTCGAAGGTTGCAGACGACGCCGAAACGCCGAAGCGCGACCAGTTGGCTGGCGAGTAGTACTCGACCACTTTCGCGATTTTCACGATGAATTCGGCGCCGAAGCGGTACTGCTTGCCCTGGTAGCTGCGCGGCTTGGTCAGTTTCTTGTCGAGACAAGTAGCACCGACGATTCGACCGTCGCTCAGTTTGATTCCGTGCTTCAACGAGCGCCCGCAGTGTTCGCAGTTGCACTCGCTTTCATAGCCAACGATTGAAATCTGGTTCATCGCGTAACCCTCGGTTGTCATCCCAAAGCCCGCTCAGTGAACGGGCTTCCGCGATGCTCAGCCGACAATCAACAGGTTCGCGAGTGCGTAATCCATGGCCTCGCTCGTCGCAATCTCGCCGTCCAAAAAGCGGACCAGAAAAGGAGCCAGCGTCTGGACTGAGCCGTCCGGCATTTCGATGATGGCCACGGTGTAGTTGCCCGGGCCGTTTTCGAATTCCTCGTACTCAACGCCCCAACCGTGAAACCTGCCTTCGGCCGCGTCTTCTAGCCCTGTCCGGCGCCCCCGATCATCGTGGAGCGTCTTCATCGTCATAACTGGTCGCATCGTTCTGCCCTCGGTTGATTTCCCGTCTGGCCCTGTCGCCAAGGCCAGCCAGTGAAATCTGTTTTCTCCGCCACGCGCATCGCCGGAGTCCTCTCGCTGCCCGCTGCCGCATCTGGCGTCACATCGGGTGGCTTGCGTGGTTTCGCGTACTCACATGTGGGAGCACGGCCAGTTCCAGAGCTGGCATGGCATCGACTATTTGTTGCTCGCCCTTACCGGATGAAACCCGGGGTAGTCGATGGCGAGGATCCTGAGCTGTTAAAGAGCGGCGGGCCTGTTGAGGCCCTGGCCGCTTGCTTGTGTTTCGCTTTGCAAGTCGGCTTGCATTTATAAAAGCATGCTTGTCTTTTGAATGCAAGCACGCTTGTATTTATTTTTCGTACTGTATGGATATACAGCATAAGAGCAGGAGGGGGTATGGAGCAGATATCGGCCAATCACGGTTCCCGGCGGGACGGTGAGATGGCAGGGATTGAGCGGCTTGGCTTGAGAGTGTCGAACATGATCAATCACCCCATAGCGCAGCTACAGCGCTGGGTGACGATTCACCGGCTGGACACCGATGGTGAGCGAGAGTGGGATGAGGTTATTGGCGTGCTATCAGAAACGGACGGCATCGAAATGACGTTCAACGACGATGGTACGGTTACGTTGAGGTGGGAGGCGTGCGCCGAGGAGGATCGACCGATTGAGGTTGTCGAAAGGGCAGAGGAGGAGGCGCCTTTCTGACAGGCAAAGAAAAGCCCGGCACTGGGCCGGGCTTATCTAACATGGTGAATCATTTTCGAAGACTTTTAAGCGCTTCGGTTGTGGCGCCCTGAGCTTCACGAATTTTCATCAGTTCAGCCGTTACTGCTTCGTTATTAAGATTTGCTTGCTGGCGATCCGATTCGCGCTCGGCCTTGAGTTCAGAGATGAGCTTTTTCAGGTCGTCATCAAAAGATTTTCTGTCATCGCGCATATCGGTACGTAAGCTGTTTAGCTCAGTTAGCAGTGATTTATGCGAGTCCCATGCGAAAAAATAGGAACCGCCGAGGATTGCCAGGGCACTCAAGATCAGTTGCCAACCCTCAACGTTTATTGTCATGCCTTTCGTCCCTGCGGCCATTTGTGCCTCTTCGAAAGCATCGCGTAAAGAAAATTCTATTGCTGAAAAATCCATCACGCGGATGATTTTTTCAATGCCTGGTGATGAGGCGAGCATCATAAATGAGAAAATATCGTCGTGAGACCCGCTTGTCGGGCTGGTCTTGGTTTCGAATCGACCAATTTCCTCTGCGATTTTGCCTATTACGTAGCCAGCCTTTGTACCAACTGCTTTACCGATGGAGCTTGCCATTGGTGATGTAGCAGCATAGCTGGGTCCGCATGATGTCGCACTCGCCGACATACCATAGAGCACGGCACTGCTCATGACTTACTGGCCGGGACGTTGAATGAACGTAGGCTGAGGCGCATCAATGAGTGAGTTCAGCAGATCCCTCAGTCGCTTTGCGGTCTCCATTGGCATCGATAGCTGCGCGACGTCGAGCCGTGAGAGAGTATATGCCTCAGGCGGAACGGTCGTATTGAAAGCGTTTTCATGCCCTGGCATAGCGGTAAAAGTTTCAAACGCAAGGTCCATCAAATCCCTTCCGAATGTTATAGCAACCTTCAATTCATTTCCTGAGGTGAAGGCGATCCCGACGAATTGATCAACGTGCTCGTTAATGAAATTGTCTGCTTTGACGTGATCGAGCTTGGTTCCATCTTCTATTAACGCCATTTGAAGCTCCTTTTCGCTATAAGTGCGTTTATTCTTCTACCTACTGATCGGCTTTACGTCATACCAACGCAGCATTCCACACCAGCAGCACCCGCGCCTGGATGTATGTGTCATCCACCCGAATATCCTCTGGAGGATGATTTGTGTTGTCTGAGATCATCTTGAAATGATCGCGGCCTTTTTTCTGCAAGCGCTTGATGTAAAGCATTTGGTCGTGCGAGAACAGGTAGATCCCATCGCCAACAAACTCCCGAATGCTGACGTCCACCAACAAGGGGTCTCGGTGCTTGATGGTGGGGGTCATTGATTGGCCCCACCCCGTTATGACCTTGAGGTGATAGTGCTCGGTGAACTCCACGCCCATCTGTCGAAGATGTGTCGGACTTACTCGTATGTCCTGTAGCACTTCTGGATAGTCGCCAGGAACCTGGCCGCCGCCCATAGCCGCCCGGACGTCGTAATGAGCAATCCAAACCTCGTCACCAACCTGCCCAGGGCGTGAAAAATCAACCTGGATGACGTTTCCAGTTTTGAGCTGCACCGCGGTCTCTTCTACTGCGTTCGCAATCATCTTGCGTGCGTCCTCGGTCAGACTCTTGCCGTGCTTCTCCAGCATTTGCCGCACGATATCGGCGGCAGATTTGGTGTCAGCAGCATCCATCGACGGCGGCGAGTCTTTTCTGCGAGGAGGCTCGCCTCGACCCGATAGCAGCCAGTCCACCGAGGTGTCATAGCCTTCCGCAATGGAAATCAGGTGTTCATTTTTGATGTTGCTTGTGTCGCCAGCAAACCACTGGCGCACAGCCTCATAGCTGACGCCGCAGGTCGTTGCGATATCGCGCTTGAAGCTGCGCGCCCCTATCTCAGGCTTTCGGGTCACGACCAGCTTCTGGATTCGATCAGTAATTTTCATGCGAGCAATCTACAAGAGAGCTTGTCAAGCATGCTTGCCTTGCAAACACAAGCATGCTTGAATATGAGTAAGCAAAAGGAGGTCGGCATGACCAAATCACAAGCAATCAAGCATTTCGGCTCCGTCTCGGCGCTGGCAAA
>Ga0182006_1001180_pt1 | contig 16409 bp, 12 predicted proteins | sample Sormic07211104_1_FD_123022 | JGI IMG/M metagenome (GOLD analysis project Ga0182006, IMG submission 123022) | Rhizosphere microbial communities from Sorghum bicolor, Mead, Nebraska, USA - 072115-104_1 MetaG | ecosystem: Host-associated > Plants > Roots > Rhizosphere | place: USA: Nebraska...
AGACGCAGGTCGTGGTCAGGGCGTTGCACGAAGCGGGGCTGCCACCGGGTGTATTCAATATCGTCAACGGACGAGGCGATGTGGTAGGCGAGGAAATCGTCCGTCATCCCGACGTTGCCAAGATCTCGTTCACGGGTTCGTCCGCTATCGGCCAACATCTAGTCAAAACTGGTGCTGACACCATGAAGCGCGTGACGCTTGAACTCGGCGGCAAGTCGCCCACCGTGGTGCTTGACGATGCGGATTTCCAGGCAGTCATGCCGCTGGTGCTGCAAGCCGGATTTCTCAACAGCGGCCAGGCGTGCATCGCGGGCACTCGCATCCTCGTGCCGCGCAGCCGGCTGGCAGAGTTCGAGCGGATTGCGAAGGAGGGGGTCTCACAGATTCAATCGGGCGATCCACGCAACGCCGACACCGACATCGGTCCGATGGTGAGCCAGAAACAATGGGAACGGGTGCAGCGCTACATCCGTACCGGCCAGGAAGAAGGCGCGAGGTTGTTGGCGGGTGGCGAAGGACGCCCCGAAGGCTTGCAGGTCGGATGGTTCGTGAAGCCCACGATCTTCACTGATGCCAACAACCGGATGCGCATCGCCCGTGAGGAAATCTTCGGCCCGGTGCTGACGATCATCCCCTACGAAGATGATGCTGATGCGATCAGCATTGCCAACGATACAGACTATGGGCTGAGCGCCCTGGTGCTGGGAAAAAGCGCCGAACGTTGTATGAACGTCGCCCGTCAGATCGATTCGGGACGCGTGCTCATCAACACCCTTGCCCACGAACCGCGTGCCCCGTTCGGTGGATTCAAGCATTCAGGCCTTGGGCGCGAAATGGGCAGGTGGGGGATGAGCGCGTATTTGGAGCCGAAGACGTTGATCAGGTATGACCCGTTGAAATGACTGGGTCAGGTTCCTGTGTGGGAGCACTGGATGGGGAATGGCAGCCAGCGTCCGCTTTTGGCCGATTGTTGCCTGTCACAGGAGCGGCAGCCGCGGAAGAAAGTCAGTCGCTCTGCATCATCGATGAAACATCAGCCCCGACGCATCTAGCGTTACTGCAATCGACGGGAACCGATGACTGCTTTACGCTAATGTTTCCACATCATCCGCGATGTTCTGCACAATCACCGACCGCAACCGCTCAACAATTTCTAAACCCGACATAGACAATTCCCTCGTCGTCGTGAGTATCCGCTCCATCAGTTCATCGATATGTAAGATGTCGTTACCGTCGCAAGTGAAATGTGCCTTTAATTGACTGTCTTCGACACAACGCGCCACACCTTCATGGCTCGCATTTATGGCCTCAACAGCCGGGCAAATGCCGTACTGCAATATCTTAAGAGCCTTGATTTCCTCGGCGGAAATGAGCATTCGCTATACTAAGCTGTGCACTTTGTTGGCGACCACGGCGCCGCTTTGGCGTCGCTTGCCAGCGTGGACGGCTTCGATGTCGGCATAGGTGGAGAGCAGATCGGTTTGTTTGGCAATGATACTGATGACATTCAGCGCCGTACCGTTCGTAAAGAAATTTACAGCGTATCGCCAACTGGTTATTAGCCTCGAACAATCAAATTAGCAGGAACCATATTTCGTATTTCTCGTCGCGCATGATCTATGAAGGGCTTCAAGATCAGCGTTGAGGCGTTTCGTTGGGATATTACTATCGAATAATCGTTGATAATCACAGGCTCAAAGGGGATGAATTTGAGCAGATTTCCCGAGTAGCCACTGGCTGTCAACGGATCGACAATCGAAATGCCTAATCCGGCTTCGGCTAATTTGAGTATGGCGATGGTCGTCTGCGTTTCGGCGCTGATCCGACGTTTGACACCATAGGAGAGCATCAAAGAGTCGACCTTCATCCGCACCTCCATCAGCGGCAAAAGCGATATATAGCTCTCGCCTTCAAAATCTTCCGGGCGCAATACACGCTTGCGCGCCAGACGGTGATTGACGGGAACAACTCCTACCATTTTCGCCGTCACCAGTGTCTCACTGTTCCCTAGTCGAGTAGCCCTCATGGGGAACATTGCGAACCCCAGATCACATCGATCCTGCTGAACCATATCCAGCACTGTGGCCGAACTGTGCATGTGCATCGAGACCACGGCATCTTGATGCGCAAGCGTGAAGCTCGCTATGGCCTTGGGTAGAAAAGACAGCGCCATGCTTGGTGCCGCTGCAATCTCAATACGACCCGTTTTCAACGTTTTTATGTTGGATGCGGCGTTCGCAATCCGCTCAATGCCAATCAAGGATTGCTCGACATCCTTGAACAAAAGTGCTGCCTCTGGCGTAGGCAGCAAGCGCCCTTTGATACGGGTAAAGAGCGAAATAGAAATTCGCTCTTCGAGGTCAGCGATAAGGCGCGTCACAACGGGTTGCGTGACTTCCAGCATCTCTGCTGCGCCCGTAACGGTTCTGCGCACCATGAGGGCGCGAAACGCCTCAAGGTGACGCAGTGTGATTCTATTCTCCACACGTCTCTCCCGGATAAATAGCATTACAACATGGGCTAATAGTATAGCGACATTAAAATCGCCATCTGATATTAATTAATTCATATAAATCAATATTTTAAATACCCGTGGCACCTCTATTGCTAAAAAGCATGTATGGAATTCACCTCGTGAAATTTAACGCTGATTGGAGCGTGAATGCCATAGCAATACGGGTGTTACGGTTCAAGGATTCGATATGTGGGCGTGGCGACATATCGGGTGCTTGCTCCGGAGCACGTTAAAAATAACGTTTCAGGAGCGATAACAATTGAAAAAGAGCACCCTGGCATTAGCCGTTGCCACGGGCATTCTGACCCAACACGTCAGTGCCGCCGGCTTCATTGAGGACAGTAAAGCCTCCATCAGTTCACGCACTCTGTATTTTGAAAGCGATCAGCGCGACGCCGGCGGTATTGACCAGCGCCAAACGGTCACCGGTCTCAAGTTTGATTTTCTGTCCGGCTTCACTCAAGGAACAGTAGGTTTCGGTCTGGATCTGCAAGGTGTTCAGGGCTTTACCCTGGGCGGCGGTACTTCTCCGCACGGGCCTGCGACGACCAACACCGTTTCTCCCCTCGATACGGATGGCACACCGGTTGGAACGTGGGGGCGTGTGGGCGCTAACGCCAAGATCAAGTACTCCAAGACTCAGCTGACTGCAGGTAACGCGCTGTCGCCTAACTTCCCCATACTGGTGGCCAACGATGGTCGCTTAGTGCCGACCGCCTTCCAGGGCGCCATTCTGACCTCAAATGAAATTGATAACGTTACGCTGACAGCCGGTGAGCTGAATCGTGTTATCGGACGGGCGTCCTCAAACTGGTCTGCAATCGCCGCGGGTGGTCGCAAGGGCTCTGACAGTTTCCGGTTCGTGGGGGCCGACTGGAAGGTAACGAAGGATCTCACGCTGCAGTACTACCATTCACAGCTTGAAGACTACTATCGCCAGAATTTCTTTGGCTTGCTTCATGTTTTCCAGATAGCACCCAATCAAACATTCAAGACCGACTTGCGCTACTTCAACAGCAAGTCAGATGGGAAAAACGGTAGCGACGTAAACTACCAGTACAAGAACGGCTATAACGCCGGCGGCTTAGGCAAGGTGGACAATGACACCTGGTCCGCCGCTTTCATTTATACCCTCGGCGGGAACGTTTTTACGTTGGGGCATCAGCGAGTCAGCGACAGTGGTGGTATGGCGTACGTTAACAATGCCAACGTTGTTGATGGCCGTGGGCGTAATGAAGGTGAAGGCGGCGCCAGCATTTATTTGTATACCGACCTGACAATCAACAGCTTTGCCAGGGCGGGTGAAAACACTACGTTCGGCATGTACAGCTATGACTTTGCCGGACTTGGAGTGCCCGGTTTAAAGCCGTCCATCTACTATGCGAGCGGTCGAGACGTGCGTGGCACGGGTAACGCAACCACTGGACGTTATGATGAGTGGGAGCGGGGTGTCCGGTTGGACTATACCCTGCAGAGTGGGCCGTTCAAGAACTTGAACTTCTCGCTGCGTCGGGCGAACTTCAGGACTGACCTTCCAGAGACCATCGTGAAGGATCAGGATCAAACTCGGTTCTATATAAATTACACCTACGCACTTTGGTAGGCGCAAAAAATAGCCATCTAGTTCAACGCTGATTTTTTAATTTATCTAACCTCGCAATGCAGGGCTACAGCCTCGGACGTTGGCGCATCACTGTGCGTCATCGTCCGGGGCTGTTGTGTTTTCACGCCATTTAAATTCGCTGTTCGACTACTGCAAAACCGGATTTTGCGGCATGCGGTCACCTGTATCTGTGGGCCAAAATCTGATCGATCGCAACGCGCACCAGAGTGTTACCTCAAGTAGCGAATCATGCTCGGCAGCAGAACCTGAGCACTACATTGGGTAGCAGGTGCATCAGCCTTGGGCATGCTTTCAGCCATAGGATCGCAAGTGCATAGCATTTAAGCATTGACCCATATCATTATGCTTTAGATATCAGTAATCGAAAAATAAAAAACTATATTAATCAATTGTTTAAATAACGATGGCCTTGGCATTGCTAAATAACATGGTGTGAGGCTAACGATGGTGCGGGACGTGGAATAGTCGCTTGCGATCTAGTCTATCCATGTAGTCATCGGAAAGCCCTGCTGTGGTCTTATCAATAATCAAGGAGCCCTTCGATGAAGTCTCATGGTCTGACGATTCGTTCGAGTGCATTAGCAGTACTTCTGGCGTTGTATGGCTCAAGTCCTTCGGTGTTCGCCCAGGACGATGCCCGTCCTCTCATCACCGTCAGCTCGGGCGCTTCTGACATCACTACGCTTGATCCACACCGTGCGACATTGGTTGGGGATAAGGGGGTCGTGTCCGAACTGTTCAATGGGCTGGTTCGTTTCCCGCCAGGAAGCGCCGACCCCAAGGAATTACAGGGCGACCTGGCTGAGAAATGGGAAGCGTCAGCGGATAACCGGATCTGGACTTTTCACCTGCGCAAAGGCGTTCAGTTTCACGGTGGCTACGGTGAACTGAAAGCGGCCGATGTCGTGTATTCGATCCAGCGTGCAGGGGATCCCAACCGTTCGAGTTTCGCGGCTAACTTCGCAATCATCGACAAGGTTGAATCGTTAGACGACTACACGGTGCAGATCACGTTGAAGTACCCGGATGCAACCTTCCTCGGTCGCGTATCCAACTATCACGGCGGCAATATCATCAGCAAAATCGCAGCGGAAAAACTGGGCGACAAGTTTGGCCAATCGCCCATTGGCACCGGACCGTTCGTATTCGGTGAGCATGTCACGCAGCAATACGTAAAACTGGTCGCCAACGACGCCTATTTCCTGGGTAAACCAAAACTCGGCGGGATCACTTATCGGTTGATTCCTTCAGATAGCGCACGGGATCTCGCGTTCACTTCGAACGAGCTGGATCTAACTGCGGGCAAGCGTGAGCAACGCTGGGTTGAACGCACAAAAAGTCGTGGCGTGAAGGTCGATGTATTTGAACCCTCCGAATTTCGAACGCTGTTCCTCAATCGATCGATCAAGCCGTTGGACAACCTGAAAGTGCGCCAGGCGATCGCCGCCGCCGTCAATCTGGACGAGATCGTGCGCTATGTGGGCAAGGATGTGGCGGACAAGGGCTGCTCGGTCATACCCAATGGCTACCTTGGCGTGGATTGCACTGCGGGTGGCTATAAATACGATATGGATCGCGCCAAAAAGCTGCTGGCGGAGGCGGGCTTTGCGAACGGCATCGTTCTCAAAGCGGTGGTATCCAACGCGCCTGCCCAGCAACCCATCATGGAAATCGTCCAGGCGCAATTGGCCAAGGTCGGAATAAAGCTGGACATGGAGGTTGTCGACCATGCGACCTATCAAGCCAAGAGCCGCCAGGATCAGAGTGCGATTGTCTTTTATGGCGCTGCGCGGTTTCCAAATGCCGATTACTGGCTGACCGAGTTCTATGACTCCACGGCATCGATTGGCGCTCCCGGAGCCATGTCCAACTTCGGCCATTGTTCGGTGGCTGACGAGGCTATCCGCAAAGCACGCATTGAAACCAATCCGCAGGAGCAACTCGGCTTGTGGAAGCAGGCGCAGTTGCAGATTCATGACGATGTTTGCGCCATCCCCCTGTTTGGCCTGAAGCAAGTCTGGGCACACAGTGATCGTGTGAACTACGGCTACGACTTCAAAGGTGCGCTGAACCTGCAACCGCCGATCACCGAGCTCACGACAGTCACCGGGAGTGGACGCTGAATGTCCTTCGAATATGACGTGATCGTCGCGGGCGGCGGAATGGTCGGTGCCGCCATAGGGTATGGGTTGGCCGGAATGAATCGCAGGGTGCTCATGCTGGATGGTGCGGATACGGATTTTCGTGCAGCCAAGGCCAACTTTGGTTTGATTTGGGCCCATGGGAAAGGCTTCGGTCACCCTGCGTACCAGCGCATGTCACTTCAGGCGGTAAAAGATTGGCCTCAGTTTGCTTTGGAGTTAGAGGCGGAAAGTGGCATGGAGTTGGCGTACGAGCGCAACGGGGGGCTGAACTTCTGCCTGAGCGACTATGAATTCAACGCCCGCACGTATCACATCGCCAGGTGGCACGCCCAGACCCCGGAGCTTGCCGCCTCCACTCAAATGCTGGATCGGGCCGAGCTCAACCGACGTTTCCCCTCGTTGCGTTTGGGCAAGGAGGTGGCAGGGGCAAGTTTTGGTGAACTGGATGGACACGCGAACCCCCTTCGTGTGCTGGCGGCGATGCACAAGGCATTCCTGCAGAGGGGAGGGACACTGCGCAGCAATCAGGCTGTGAAGGCCATTCACAAGCTGCCGGGTGGCGGGTTCGAAGTGATGGCCGGGACGTTCCGGGCGCGCGCTGAGCGAGTGGTGATTGCGGCGGGTTTGGGATCGTCAGCGCTTGGGCCGATGGTGGGGCTGGATGTGCCATTGCGTCCCCAGCGGGGGCAAATCCTAGTGACCGAGCGACTCGCCCCGTTGCTGCCCGTGCCCGCAAGTGGCCTGCGTCAAACAGGCGAAGGGACGGTTATGATCGGTGTTACCCAGGAAGACGTGGGGTTTGACCTGGCCACGACCGCTGAGGGCGCCGCGCGCATGGTGCGCAAAGCCCTGAGGATTATCCCGGATTTGGCGAAAGCGAAGTTGATCCGCCAATGGTCCTGCCTGCGGGTCATGACACCGGACGGTAATCCCGTCTATGCGAAATCCATCAGCCATCCAGGCGCGGATATCGCGCTATGCCATTCCGGCGTGACCTTGGCTTCCTTTCATGCGGGCGCCTACGCCAAGGCGCTTGTTGACGGGGTACTGCCTGCCTCTTTGGAGATTTTTCATCATGGGCGTTTCAATGTTCAGAAGACTGCCTGAGTCGCCAACCGCTACGTTGACGCTGTTTATTGACGGCAAACCCGTTGCAGCGGCTGAAGGAGAGTCGGTCGCCGCTGTGCTGTTGAGGCAGGAAGCGCTGGCCAGCCGTACAACTCCAGTGCTGGGCACCCCACGGGCACCCTATTGCATGATGGGTGTTTGCTTCGATTGCCTCGCGGTCATCGACGGTGTGGCCTCTACGCAATCCTGTTTGGTGACAGTACAAGAGGGCATGCAGGTGGAACGCCAATATGGTCGGCGGAGCGTGACGGCATGACACGTAAATTTGATGTGGTTGTGATCGGTGCAGGTCCCGCCGGCATGAGCGCGGCGATCGGCATGCGCGAGCTTGGCCTTGGCGTTTTGGTGGTCGATGAGCAACCTGCACCGGGAGGACAAATCTGGCGCGCAGTCGAAGCCGTTGCGCCCACCCCGACAGGTGCGATTCTTGGTAATGAGTACCGCGCCGGTACCGAGCTCGTCGCGCGATTTCGAGGGTGCGGCGCGGTTTATGAACCACAGACACAGGTCTGGAATATCGAGCCAACGTGGAGGGTGTTCCTCAAGCGTGACGGGCAGGTCGAGGCGGTGCGTGCCGACCAGGTTGTATTGGCCACCGGCGCTCAAGAGCGACCGGCGCCATTTCCTGGTTGGACGCTGCCGGGCGTATTGACCGTCGGCGCAGCCCAGATCCTGTTGAAGACCTCAAGCCAGGTGCCTTCACAACCTGTCTGGGTAGTCGGCTGCGGTCCGCTGCCACTCTTGTATATGGCGCAGCTGTTGCGTGCAGGGGGGCGTATCGCCGGGTGGATTGATACTTCGCCACCGGGTGGATGGCGCCGCGCATTGCCTTGGGCGGGCGCAGCTTTAGCCGACCTCAAGGAAATCGGCAAAGGCCTTAAATGGTTGTATGAAATCAGGAGCGCTGGCGTTCGCCGGGTGCGCGGAGCGACTGCCCTGCGAGCGCTGGGTGAAGGACGCCTCGAGGCATTGGAATACGTCCAGTCCGACGGTAAGTCGGTTCGTGTGCAAGCGAGTGTGCTGCTGTCACACGAGGGCATCGTGCCCTCTATCCACATTACCCAGGCATCGGGCTGTAAACACAGTTGGAGCAAGCAGCAGTCGTGCCTCTCGCCTGACCTCGATGATTGGGGTCAAACAACCGAATCCGGCATCTATGTGGCTGGTGATGGCGCGGGAATCGGCGGTGCGAAAGCGGCGTGTGTACGGGGTGAAATTGTTGCGCTGGGCATTGGCATGCGTGCCGGACGTCTCACTGCAGAAGCGGCGAGCGCTAGGAAGAAAAAACTTCGAGAGAAGCTGGATTCATTGCTGCGTTTGCGGCCAATGCTTGATGCGCTGTACCCACCTCGGGCAAGTATTCTCGCGCCATCCAACGACACCATTGTGTGTCGCTGTGAGGAGCTGACTGCAGGGGATATTCGCAAGGCCGCGGCGATCGCTTTGCCTGGCCCCAATCAACTCAAGGCGTTTACGCGGGCGGGCATGGGTCCCTGTCAGGGTCGACAGTGCGGATACACGGTCGCAAACATCATTGCAGCGGAACAAAAACTGTCTGTTGCGACCGTGGGGTATTTCCGTATTCGCCCACCGTTGAAGCCGCTGACGCTCGGTGAGTTGGCGTCGCTTAATATCGATGAGGATAAGTCATGATGCAATTTGCGATCAAACGACTCCTGCTGGCCATACCTACGTTGATTGCCATGTTGACGGCGGTGTTTGTATTGGTGCGCCTGGTCCCGGGCGATCCGGCAGCGGTGATGCTCGGCGATCAGGCCAGCGCCGAGTCGCTGAGTGCCATGCGCACTCAGCTCGGCCTGGATCAACCGGTTTACGTTCAATACCTGCAGTTTCTTGGCGATATGTTGTCGGGCAACTTCGGTGTGTCCATGTCCAGCGGCCGGACCGTGGCGCAAGAAGTGGCCCTGGTGCTTCCCTGGACACTGCAACTAACGTTGGCGTCGATTGTGATTGGTCTGATCCTGGGCTTGCCTTTGGGCGTCTGGGCGGCACTGCGGCGTAACGCTTGGCCGGATTACCTGGGCCGAGTGCTGTCGCTGGTGGGATTGTCATTTCCAGCGTTTGTGTCGGCGATTCTGATGTTGCTGGTGTTTGCCATTCATCTTCGGTGGTTCCCGGTGATAGGCAGTGCCGTGGATGGAGGATGGCTGGCGCAGCTGCATGCGCTGGCGCTGCCGGCGTTCAACCTTGGTCTGATCATGACGGCCTACGTGATGCGCGTTACCCGTTCATCCATGTTGGGTGTCATGGGTGAAGACTACATACGAACGGCCAAAGCCAAAGGTGTCCCTGCGATGCGCCTGGTCTTGCGGCACGGCTTGCGCAATGCGCTGATCCCCATCGTTACAGTGGTCGGATTATATTTCGGTACGTTGATTGGCAACTCTGTGCTGACTGAGATTGTGTTTAACCGACCAGGGCTGGGTAAGTTGATTCTTGGCGCATTAAATACTCGTGATTACAGCTTGCTCCAGGGTTTGATGGTGGTGTTCGCCTGCTGTGTCATTGTCGTCAACATCTTGACCGACCTTGTCTATGGGTTGGTTGATCCTCGAGTGAAATTCAAATGACCTCTTTAGCCGCACCATTAGCCGCCAGGCCGAATGGGCTTTGGCAGGCCTTGGCTACCAATCGAATGGCGTGGATCGGTATCGGATTGCTGTTACTGATCATAATGATTGCCGTGTTTGCGCCGCTGTTGGCGCCCTATGATCCTTTGCAGCAAAACATTGCTTATCGACTTGAGCCTCCGTCCGCAGAGTTCTGGTTGGGCACAGACAGTTATGGACGGGATGTCCTGTCACGACTGATCTATGGCGCACGCGTGTCACTGCTTGTCGGTTTCGTGGCGGTCATGATTGCCATGACCATCGGCTCTGCACTGGGTGTTCTCGCAGGCTATGTAGGCGGGGTGCTGGACCGGTTCATTATGGGGCTGGTTGACGTGTTGCTTTCCTTCCCGACCTTGCTCCTGGGCCTGATGGTGGCTGCCATGCTGGGCGCGAGTCTGGAGAATCTGATCATCGCGATCGCCATCACCGAAATTGCCCCATTCGTGCGCGTCGCCCGCGCACCGACCATTGTGTTGAAACAACGGGATTTCGTTGAAGCGGGCCGCTCATTGGGATACGGGCCGATGCGCCTGATGGGTATCCACATACTGCCGAACATGATTTCAGAAGTCGTCGTGATGGGCGCTCTGTGGATGGCGACCGCGATTCGCACCGAAGCGTCGCTGAGCTTCATCGGTCTGGGTGCACCGCCACCCACACCGACATGGGGCAGCATGATCCGTGAAGGCTTTGAAAATATTCTGGATGCGTGGTGGCTGACTCTCTGCCCGAGCATCGCGATTCTACTGACGGTCCTGGCGCTCAGTCTGCTGGGCGATGCGTTACGTGACGCCATAGATCCCAAAACACGATCGGAGCGCTCATGAATACGCACAGCCTCATCACCTCCAGCTCTCGGAGCATTCAGACCCCTATGAATGACACTCTCATCAGCGCCGCGGCTTCAGCCGGGACCCAGCAATCGGTTCTGCAAGTCAGCGGGCTCAACGTAGCGTTTCGCCGGGGCGACGCATGGGCCTCAGTCGTCAATGGCCTGGATTTCAGCGTTGCGCGGGGCGAGACCCTGGCAATCGTCGGCGAGTCAGGTTCCGGCAAGAGCGTTTCAGCGATGGCTGTCATGGGACTGCTGGCGCCAAAAAGCAGCCGCGTCCAGGGCAGCATATGCCTGGATGGGAGGGAGTTATTGACCCTTTCAGAACCTGAAATGGCGACCCTGCGCGGTAATCGGATCGCCATGATTTTTCAGGAGCCGATGACCTCGCTCAACCCGGTCATGAGCATTGGGGAGCAGATTGCGGAACCCCTGCGCCTTCATCGCCGGCTGAATCACGCCGAAGCACGCGCCGAAGTTTTGCGCCTTATGGACCGAGTCCGAATTCCGGCAAGTCACCAGCGTTTCAGCGATTACCCTCATCAGTTTTCTGGCGGCATGCGTCAGCGCGTAATGATCGCGATGGCGTTGGCGTGCAATCCATCGGTGCTCATCGCTGATGAACCGACCACGGCGCTCGATGTGACCATCCAGGCGCAGATACTGGAACTGATCAAAGAACTGCAAACGCAAGAGCAGATGGCGGTGGTGTTCATCACTCACGACATGGGAGTCGTAGCGGAGATCGCGGATCGCACTTTGGTGATGTACCGCGGTGACATGATCGAAACCGGAGTCACCGCTGACATCTTTGCGCGCCCGCAGAAGGCGTACACCAAGGCACTGATAGCGGCGGTTCCAGAGTTGGGCTCCATGAATGCGCACAATCTTCCCCAGCCATTTCCGATCTATGACATCAAAACCGGCGCGACCGCACCGGTTCCACAGGTCAGCGACAGCGTTCAACATGACGCTCCGTACTTGCTGGAAGTATCGAACCTGGTCGCGCGTTTCGACGTTCGTTCGTCTTTCTTCAAGCGAGTGACCGGGCGTGTTCATGCGGTAGAGAACGTTAACTTCAATCTCCGACGCGGTGAGACGCTGGCTATAGTCGGCGAGTCCGGTTGCGGTAAGTCGACGACAGGGCGACTGATTACAGGCCTGTTATCCGCAACGGGCGGCCAGATCAAGGTCGAGGGTCAGGACATTGGGAGCATCGCCCCAATGGAGCGCGCCAGGAAAATCCAGATGGTTTTCCAGGATCCGTACTCAAGCCTCAACCCACGTCAGAGTGTTGCGCAGGCACTCATCGAACCGTTGCGGGTGCATGGCCTGGTCAGTTCGCGCGACTGCGAACAGGTGGCAGTGGAGTTGTTGGCCAGAGTGGGATTGCCAGCCGATGCAGTGTTGCGCCTGCCCCATGAATTTTCAGGCGGGCAGCGCCAGCGCGTTTGCATTGCCCGCGCGCTGGCGTTGCGGCCTGGAACGATCGTAGCGGATGAAGCGGTTTCAGCACTCGATGTATCGGTGAAGGTGCAGATCGTCAATCTGCTGTTGGAATTGCAGCAAGAGATGGGACTGGGGTTCGTTTTCATCAGCCATGATATGGCCGTGGTGGAACGCATCAGCCATCGCGTGGCCGTCATGTTCATGGGTGAGATCGTCGAAATAGGACCTCGCGCCGAGGTCTTCAGCCATCCGCGACACCCTTACACCCGTCGTCTGCTCGAAGCGGTCCCGGTCCCTGATCCGGCGCGCCGTCAGACTCGGCACTTGGCCCCCCGCGAACTGCATACCCCCTACAAGTCACACGACTTCAAACCTGCGGTCAGGACCTACCATCAGGCAGGGCCCAACCACTTTTACATGGAGCCGGGAGACGAGTGGAAGTGAGTTGATGTTCGGTGGATGAAACCTGGTCGCACGGACAAGTTGAGCTGAAGTAACGATTTAAATCTAAAACGATGCGATGCAAGTAGTGCCGTGCGAGCGCGGTACTACGCATCGTAGACACAGAACTGTGGGGTTTATAAATGCTTCGCCTGAAAACTGGAATAGCTGGCTCTGGTGCGATAGGTCTTGCCTATGCGGCCTGGATTTCACATGGTCAACATGATGTTGCCGTCTGGTCGCCTCAGACAGGAAGTGCAGAACTGCTGCGAAGTGAGCCGCTGCGAGCAACGGGATTGCTCGAAGAAGCGTTTCAAGTCAGTTACGCAAAAAGTGCCGAAGAACTCGCCACTGGCGTTGACGTGATTGTCATTGCCTTGCCACTTAATGGGCATCGCGCAGTCATGGACGCTCTGTTACCGCATCTACGAACGGGGCAGATTGTGATTGTCAGTTCCATGGCTTCTCTCTCCTCACTTTATTTGTACGAGCGTGCTCTCAAACGTGGCATTGGGATCACTGTTGCGAGCTTTGGTACAAGTGCATTAACGGCTCGACGCAAGGGGCCGGCACATGTCCACATTATGACGAAGCGTCCGAGTTTAGGGGTTTCCTGTTTACCCGTTTCGCAACAGGGGCTTGCGTTGGATGTCTGTAAATCACTGTTCGGGAGTGACTTTAAAGCTGAAGAAAATCCACTGAGTTCGATGCTTTCCAACACCAGTGCCGTCGGCCATGTGCCGCTAGCCTTGTTCAATTGGACACGAATCGAACGCGGTGAAGATTGGCCGCAGTACTACTACATGACGTCCAGCACAGCAGATGTGATCAACGTACTGGATGCCGAGCGCCGTTCGCTCGCCGGTGTCTTTGGTTGGAGTCTCCCAAGTTTTAGTCAGAAGCTGCGCCAGTCGTTCAACATTGAATCGGTTGAATTAGCCGACGTGGCCAGGGAACTTCACCGAAAACGAGGCGGCCCCGCCGGCCCCACCCATATAGAGACGCGTTATATCTGGGAGGACGTGCCCTACGGCCTGTTATTTACGCTGGCGCTTGGGCGTATTGCGAACGTTGCAATGCCCGCTACGGAAGCCATCGTTGCCACCGCCGGGCTGATTGTCGGCGAAGCGTTGCTCAAGGCCAATGACCTGATTGAGGCGCTGGGGCTTTCAACTGAAACCGTTCAGGGCCTACTCAGCCGGGTTAATGTGGGTTCGCCCTGCAAGGAAGCGTTATGTTGACTAATGCGCTTCTGAATATCGCCGTAAGGTCGAAACTCATACTCGGCTTTACCCTGGTTATCGTCCTGACCGTTCTGATCGCATTTACCGGTTGGAGCGGTATTCAAACGTTAAGCCAGAGAAGCGAAAAAATTGCAGACATTGGAAAGCTCGGCACGTTGACGCGGGACATGTTAATTGGCCGCTTATCCTATGCGATCAACTACGATGCTGATCATGCCGCCAGTTGGCTGGTCAACCTGGAAAATCTGGAAAGCCATTTGGTTTATGTACGCTCGGTGCTTGTTTCCGAGTCCGATGCTCCACATCTGGAGGCAGCAGCCTCCGCCTTGAAAAAATCGCGGGAACACTACAACGACATCATTCGTGGCACCGCCGCAATGGTCGCCAGTCGTGCAGCGGCGGGGCGCCAGGCTGAAATAGCGACCAATGCGCTAAATGACCTGGACGATTTCGCGAACTCCTCGGAAGGGAATATTGCTCAGCGTGCCGCAACGGCGCAGGCGCTCAGCCTGTTTCAAAAAATGCGTTTCGATGTGCGCGGTTATACCTACTCTCTGAATGCCGAGACCAAAAAAGTGGCTGGTTCTTCCGTCGCCACGACTATCGGGTATATCAACAATCTGGAGGGGTTCGACTTACAAGCGAACACAGTGAAAACTCTCCAGACGTCGTTAAATGCTTATCAGGATGCAATTTCCCGGTTTGGCGATGCGCAGTTGGCTGTCGAGGATGCCCAGACCGGTATCGAACAGAATATTGCCAGCCTGCTCTCGTCCACTGCACGACTGACTGAGAGCCAGGAAGCCTTGCTGGTCAGTGATATCCGGCAGGCGGAAAAATACCTTGTCCTATGGTTGATCGTCGTTCTCGTCATGAGCGTCTTGATCGCCTGGATCATTACCCGCTTGATCGTTACACCGCTACTCGATGCTTTAAGGCTCGCGGAGCAGGTAGCGAATGGAGACCTGACAGACACACAGACCACGACTCGTCAGGATGAACTGGGGCGATTGCAGACCAGCATGCATAAGATGACGGCTAACTTGCGCGTGTTGATTGGCGGTCTGCGTGACGGTGTGATTCAGATATCCAGCGCTGCCGAACAACTTCAGACGGTGACTGAGCAGACTAACCATGGCGTCAACAGCCAGAAGAGCGAAACAGACCAGGTCGCCACGGCCATGTACGAAATGGCTGCCACTGTGCAGGAAGTCGCAAGGAACGCTGAGCAAGCTTCCCGGGCGGCGATCAGCGCTTCACTAGAGGCTCGGGAGGGTGGCGACGTTGTTTCAAAAGCGATCCTGCGAATCGAAAGTCTGGCGATTGAGGTCGGTCACTCCAAAACCGCCATGGATGATCTCAAGACCCAAAGTAACAAGATCGGTGGGGTGCTGGACGTGATCAAGGCGGTGGCAGAGCAAACCAATTTATTGGCCCTCAATGCCGCCATCGAGGCTGCGCGGGCTGGCGAAGCCGGACGAGGATTCGCGGTGGTGGCAGATGAGGTGAGAAGCCTCGCCCAACGCACCCAAATATCCACAGAGGAAATCGCAGTACTGATCAGCGGCTTGCATAGCCGAACGGAACAGGTGGCGGCGATCCTGGACAACAGCCGAGCGTTGAGTGACAACAGCGTGGAGCTGACACGCGATGCCGGCGCGTCCATTATGAGTATCAGTCACTCAATCTCGACCATCGAGTCGATGAATGTCCAGATTGCGGCCGCCGCGGAGCAGCAAAGCGCGGTTGCAGAAGGCATAAATCGAAGCATTCTGAGTGTTCGGGATATTTCCGAACAGAACGCTTTCGCTAGTGAAGAAACCGCATCGTCGAGTGTTGAACTCGCTCGCCTGAGCGTTCAACTACAGACTATGGTGAGTAAATTCGCCGTCTAAGGCACTGATAAGGGAGTTTTCGAGAAGTTGGATTTAACGGGGCTCGTTCAGCGTCCGACAGCAAGTAAATGAGTAATGGGTCTGGCACAGGTGCGCTGATCTGGCACTACTCCTACGTTGAAAAAGGCTTGAAGTTGCATCGTTACTTAAGTTCGAAATGCCAGGGCAGCGCGTTGAAGTCGCGATGCACACCGAGCACGGAACGACGAGTTCGACGTTGGGGGCATGAAGCCGTATTGGAGGAAATGCAGTTTCGGCTGGGCAAAGCACCGGAGATGATGCAAGTCTGCATCATCCGAAGCTTCGAATTGATATTCTCAGGCGTCTTTCGAGCGGCCGGTTATGGCCGTTGTCTGCCTGTTGCGACCGGCTGAAAACGACCCAGGCTGTGTGAAAACGCCAGTGATTGTCTAACCTTCTGATCGTCTAGATCGTGTCGGGGGCGATCATGAAGCGATTTATTGAAGGTGAGGCTCGGACGCAAGTCACCTTGCTGCCGGAGTG
>Ga0182006_1001183_pt1 | contig 16350 bp, 9 predicted proteins | sample Sormic07211104_1_FD_123022 | JGI IMG/M metagenome (GOLD analysis project Ga0182006, IMG submission 123022) | Rhizosphere microbial communities from Sorghum bicolor, Mead, Nebraska, USA - 072115-104_1 MetaG | ecosystem: Host-associated > Plants > Roots > Rhizosphere | place: USA: Nebraska...
CCAGTTGGTTAAAGAGTAATTTTGAGTTTTCCGGACCAAACTTCTGGTACAGCTCCCGGCTTTTCTCATCCAGATCTATAACAGGAACGTTTGCTTCTTTTGCCACTTCCTTTACCATTTCTGAATAGCCTTTATGGGTTTCCATTATTTGTCCCTGAGCGTCAAATTTTCTCCTGGACACCGGAGTGATCAACACCGGAGTTGCTTTTTTTAACCGGGTTTCCCTGATGAATTTTAACAAGTTGATTTTATAGTCTGCAATCGGCGTATACCTTTCCAGCTTCTCTTTGGCTTCGTCATTATGTCCGAATTGTATAAAAACATAATCTCCCTGCTGCAAGCTGTCGGCTACAGGTGTCCAGCGCCCTTCAGCCAGAAAGGATTTGGTACTCCTCCCATTTTGTGCCCGGTTATCTACTTCTACCTCCTGATTAAAGAAGATGGAAAAAGGCATGCCCCAACCGGTTTCCGGGTAGGCTTTAACCTCTTTTTTAGACAAAGTAGAATCACCAATGAGGTAAACTTTGATCTTATGTGCAGGAAAGGTAAAAGATAAGAGGAATAAAGCTGCAGTTAAAACGCTGAGTTGATAGAGATTTCTTTTCATGATATTTAAATTTTATAAAAAGGTCAGCAAGTTCTTCTTGCCGACCTGAATAAAGGTTTAATTTAGTATGTCCACCTCGGATCTCCAATGGCTCCGCCGGTTGAACCCGCCGTGCGCAAAACTGAGCCTGCGGGCAAGGAGAAATCATTTGTATCTGCCGTCCATGGCAGCGTAATAGTTTGATTGCTACTAAGCGCGGTGGCACCAAAAGTCAGTGGGGTGGTTCCGCCTGATGCACTTACCAGATTAAAGTAATTACTGTTCGAAATACTCAGGGTAATTCCTGCTGCCGAAGCACGTACCGCCGACGCATTTACCGTTGCCGATTTGGGTGTATTGGCAATAATACTGTTTTGAATACTGAAGTTTACCGGATTGGCATTCGCATCGAGCAAGGCATATTTGGCGTTTCCGCCAAAGCCGTTCAGCGTACAGGAGCTTACCGTTACTGTTGGTACAGGATCTACAGACATGTTTGCAGATGCAATCAGCAAGCCAGGTCCAAAATTATAAAAAGTAGATTTGGTTATATTTAAAGTTTTGAACTGCATTTTATCCAGATGGAAAGCATAATAACTGGATGTCCCATTCGCACCAAAGTTGTAAACAATAGAATTATTCACGGTAATACCTGTAATTTTATGATCTTTTGCTGCTGAACCGCGGTTTCCTCTCATAAAGGCGGTACTGGCATCGTGAACAATACAATTGTCTACGACGACATTAGTGAAAGTTGCAGCGACCGCATTGCTGGCCTGGGAACCAATAAAATTAATAAAGTAGGCTGCATTTCCGGCAGTCCCATCAAAATGGATTCCGGACAGGCTTATCCCGGCTCCGGTTCCTTCAATGTCAATTTCTTTAAAATTGACTTTAGTGTCCGTTGCAATACCTGAAGTCGATTTTAAGGTAATGGTTTTCCCGGTTATAAAAGTAACTGCAGCGCTAAGGTCATAGGTACCTGGGTTTAAGCCAATCACTGCATTGTTGGCTGCCGCAGCAATCGCCGCTGCCAGATCATCTGCTGGTGATAGAACCTGGGTATAAGCGGTTGGTGCCAGGGTTGTAAAGCTGGTCAGGCCTTTACTGGTATTTCCTGCAAAAAGTTCAGCACTATACTGTGTTCCTGCCATAAGTCCGCTGATGGTCTTAAATCCGGCGCTGACATCTGTAGCGCTCAGGCTTACCGTTACCGCTGTGCCGGTGATTGGCGTAAGAACAATAGAACTTAAACCAGATGTTGGTGTGTACCGGAGAGTCACACCCGTTTCTTTAATCTCTCCATCGCGTGTTTGCAGAAACAATTGCGTTCCGCTTAGACTAAAACCAGTACTTACAGTATATTTAGACTCTGGCTGATCTGCGCTGGCGATAGCTTTGACCCGGGCAAAATATTTGGTTCTGACCGTCAGATTTGCCTCTGTGACCACATAGCCCAGGCTGTCGGAAGTAGCGGTAAAGGCAACAGTCTGGAACAAAGAATCTTTCGCAAAATCAATACTGTATTTATAGCTTCTTCCACTGCTCATTAAAGGTTTGGTCCATTTTAACCTGGCTGAGGTAGCACCGGCAGAAACACTCAGATCTCCTGGTTTAAAAATCCTTGCCGGCTCCGTTGGTAAATTTTCTTTTTTACAGGAAAAGACAAGTATGGCGAGGCAACTCAGGAGTATTGCCTTCAAAATATATGGATGGGTGGTTGTTTTCATGATCTTAAGTTTAACAGGTTAGTAGCCATAGTTCTGGACAATTTTCGGGTTCTCATTTAAAGCCGATTTTGGATAAGGGAACAATTCTTTCTTGTTCGCTTCAAAATAGGTTGCAAACCCGGAAAGACTACCCGAAATTCCACCTGAGATCGGATCATCGGTGATTGATTTTCTCCAGTTTTTAACCGTGTAACCACTTGGTGCACTTGATGCACCAAGACCCGGCGCATAAAAAATATCATTTACCGTGGTTGCACCCGTAACACCATACAAGTCCATAGAAGCAACCTCCGGAACGGTTGCAGTTTGGTTAAAGGTGGACTCTTTGGCATAAATGTATAAAGGCAAATTGGCATAAGCGCCTTCTCCATTCATAAACTGCCTGAGTTTTGTGCGGGTTTCCTCAAACTTACTTGCAATGAGGTTCCAGCGGATCAGGTCGTATTTACGGATGCCCTCTCCTCCAAATTCCAGCAAACGCTCTTTAACTAGGGCATTGAAAAAACCTGCTTTATCGGCTGGTGTAGCAGGAATCTGATCTTCATAACCTATATAAGCGCGTTTTTGAACTTCCTGAAGGGCAGAAATTGCTTTTGCAGATGGTCCGTTATTGAGTTCGTTATCCGCTTCCGCATACATCAGCAAAACATCAGCAAAACGAAGAACCGGCCAGTTTACCCCAAAGCTCTGTGAAGAGGAGGTGCCATTAAATGCGGTCCATGATTTTCTAAATTTGGCGTCGGTTTGATTGTTGGCGGCATTCAGTATTTTTTTTGAATTGGCTGTAATTTCAAAAGCACCAATAGTTACGTCTCTGCGACAGTCTTTATTTTTATCAAACTCATAAAAATAGGTTGGAATGGCATTCATTCCGCCGCCGCCTTGTCCAAAAGATGAAGCCGAATTGAAACGGACACCATTATAATACCCCAGCTTACTGTCGGTATTGGAGTTACTTCCAAAGGCCGCGACCTCGAAGATCAGCTCGTGGGCATCATCGTATCGGGCTGCGGTATGCAATGTTTTGAATATATTCTCATATACCGGGTTCAGTGTATGTTCTGAACGGTGCCCCATCAGATCCAGACATTCATCAAAGGCGATTTTATAATAAGTTGTATAGTCTGAACGTCGTTCCATGGTATGTGTATTGGTTCTTAAAGAATATCCGCCCCTGGCCAGTGCTATACGCGCTCTTAATCCTTTAACTGCTCCTTTTGTAAAACGAAAACTACCATACTCCGTAATGCCGCTCCTCCAGGGAAGCAGGTCTTCAGCTATTTTGAGATCTGCCAGGATACGGTCATAAGTTTCATCCCGGTTGGCGTTGGTATTAAATAAGGTTTCTGCATCTGAAGCCGGAACAAAATAAGCAGGCACATCGCCCCAGTTCCGGATCAGTTCATACAAAAACTGCGCCCTCAAGGCCAGGGCTTCTGCATAATAACGCTGCATCAATGCTTGTTCTGAAGCTGCGCCACTGGTATAGAGTTTAGAGATGGGGATATATTTTATACACAGATTGGCACGGTCAATTCCGGAATACAATTGCACAAAAGGATTATACAAATCTGAATTATCAGAACTTGCTCCGTACATACTGATGCCTCTACGGTCTGAAGAACTGTAATTTCCGGAAGTTTTAAAATCATCTGCAGTTAAAGGATAAAGGCAGGAGATCCGGTTTCCATATCCGTTATCACCAATCAGTCTGTTGTAAATACCGATAACCGCAGAATTGGTATTGCTTGTGCTCTCAAATACAGTTGATGGAACCGATACCGAAGGAGAGTCGACCACCAGAATTTTTTTACAGGAAGAAGTTATACTTAATGCACCAACAGCGGCCGCCATTAATACAGATTGAATGAATTTCGTTTTCATTTTTTTAATTGCTCAAAGGATTAAAAAACAAGACTAAGACCGGCAAGGATAAATCTGCTGCGCGGATAAGCTGCATAATCGATACCTGGAGTCAATGGATTAGACCTCCTGGTATTGGCTTCAGGATCGTAACCACTGTAACCTGTAATCGTATACAAATTGTTGACAGTAGCATACACCCGCAGCCTGGAAATTACCCCTGTCCTTTTGATCAGTTTCTGAGGAATGGTATAGCCCAGTGTCACATTGCTGATGCGTAAAAAGGATCCGTTTTCAATGGCAAACGAGGTCAGGGCATAGTTACCCGGGGTTGGTGTCCAATACTGCGCATTGGCATTCATTGAAGTCAAAAGAGCCGGGTCTGTTACTTTTACACCATTCGCATCGAAATTCTGCCAGCGGCCGTTCATGATGCTCAGCAGGTTATTGTCTTTAACATTGTACTGTGAACTAAACTCGATTTTATTGGCATTATATACCTTACTGCCGTAAGAAAAATTAACAAATACAGTGAGGTCAAAATTCTTATAGGCAAATTGATTGTTAAATCCACCGGCAAATTTTGGCTGGGAATTGCCCAATACTGTTTTATCATCATCACCGATCAGCATACTGGAAGAAGAAGATAGTTTTTTAACTTTCATATCTCCGGGCTGAGGGGCTCTGTTGCCAATGAGTGCGGTACTGTTAGGTACATCTGATTTCAGAGTATAAGTATACACGCCTGTCGTTGCATTCTGTGTATAGGTAAAGTCATTTACAGTATAAAAACCATCGGAAACAAAACCATAATACTGACCTACTGGTTTACCTACCTCCACTTTAAAATCGGCAAGACTGTTTACCCAGCCGGATTGTACGGTATAAGATCCAACGCCACTTTGTAAAGCAAGGATTTTATTCTTGTTGAACGACAGGTTAAAGCTGGTGTTGTATTTAAATTTGCTGGTGTTCACTGCCGCATAGTTCAACTGGATTTCCAGCCCTTTGTTTTGAGTTTTACCTACGTTTTGTTGCTGGGTTTGTCTTCCGGTGGTGGGTGGAATATTTGCATTCAGCAACAGATTTTTGGTCCTGTTGTCATAAAGATCCACACTTAAAGAAAGTTTATGTTTTAGCAATTCCAGATCCAGACCGAGGTTATTGGAAATATTGGTTTCCCAGGTCACCGAAGGATTTTCTAGTGTAGTTGGCGGGATCAGGCCAGTAGTTACCGATGCATCTGAAGCAGCATACCCTCCTGAAGTGGAGCTGGCCGAGTATACAATTCTGTAAAGGTCTGAATTGATACGGTTGTTACCGGCAGCCCCATAACTAAAACGAAGTTTCACGTTATCCACCCATTTTAAATCCTGGTTTTTAAAGAAATCCTCTTCAGAAAGTCTCCAGGCCACCTGTGCTGATGGAAAATTACCCCATTGATTTCCAACGGAAAAAAGGGAGGAGCCATCTCTTCTGAAGTTCAGAGTAGCCAGGTATTTACCTTTATAAGCATAATTTAACCTTCCAAAAAAAGACAGTTGTCTGGTACCTCCGTAAGAAGAGGTTGGTTTGTCCTGTACCGAACCGGTTGGTGGCTCTGCTTTCTGAATACTACCAAAAGCTTCATTAGCGGTGATCGTAGACGGGAACCATTTGATTGTACTGCTGTTGCTTTTTGTATCAAATTTATTGATCTCTTCTCCCAGAACAACATCTAATGTATGATCCTTGCCTAAATCTGGTTTATAGGTAATTAAGTTGGTATTCAATAAAGTAATGACATTCCCGTTATCCAGCTGAATAGCCGGCAGTCCACCGTTGGTTCTTCCAATATAACTTAAGGCACCGTTAAAAGTATTGGTTTTACGATCTATGAACGTCATACCAACGGTACTTCTGAAACTCAGGTTCTTTAAGATCTGGTATTCCAAAAACGCACTGGTGATCATATCGTTCCGGTAGTCGTATTTCAGTTCGGTATTGGCCTGAGTAATTGGATTGGTTAAGCCCGTGGTTTGATAATCCGCATCAAAAAGATCGCCTCCGGAATCATTTCCGCCCATATATGGCTGATAACGTACTGCATTCCTTAAACGATTGGTGCCTTGTGAACCTGTGCTGGAAGTTCCTATTCCATCAATGCGCTGACGGCTGTAGCGGACGTTCACATTGGCACGAAGTTTATCGGAGATCTTATGGTCAAAACGGAAGGAAGCAAAAGTTCTTCTGTACCCGGAATTCAACATGATCCCGTCTTCGAGCATATTGTTCAGAGAGAAATTGAAACTCGTTTTGTCTGTGCCGCCAGAAAGATTGAGGATCTGGCTGTTGGTCCAGGCTTTATTGCCAAAAACCTTGTCCTGCCAGTCTACCTTAGGGATATTTTTATAAATATCCAGATCGGCAAATGTTCCGTAATTTTTAATAAAGGTATTTTTGACCTCGTCTGAAGTGTTGTTATTGTACAATTCATACTGGTATTTCACAAACTCATATGGGTTCATCACATCGAGTTTGTTCACGATTTGCCGGTACCCGGCATAGGTGTCAAAGGAAACAATGGTCCGGCCGGCTTTCCCTTTTTTAGTGGTGATCACAAAAACCCCGTTTGCACCCCGGCTTCCGTAAATAGAGGTAGAGGCCACATCCTTTAAAACATCAATGTTTTCAATCTCATTAGGTGAAAGGATTGATAATGCGTTGTCCACCTGGATTCCATCAACGATATATAATGGCGAGTTGTCCTGGGTCAGGGATGCTCCGCCCCTTACCTTGATTTGAATATCGGCACCCGGGCTTCCCTCTGTTGTGGTCACTGAAACTCCGGCCAGTTTACCGGCCAGGGCTTCGGCAACAGTCCCTACCGGAAAATCGGCCAGGTCTTTTGCCCTCACAGAGGAGACAGATCCGGTTAAAGCTTCTTTGCGAACGGTTCCATAACCAATGTTCACCACCACTTCATTCAGCGCGGCTACATCTTCCTGAAGGTTAAAATTAATTTTGTTCTGACTGCCAACTATGGCTTCATGGGTTTTGTAACCAATATAACGTGCAATCAGTACAGGGTTTCCCGATGATGGCACATTGATCTTGTAGTTCCCCTTATTGTCTGAACTGACCACGGTCGTAGTGCCTTTGACAGTTATGCTTACACCTGGAATGGGATCATTTGTGGTTTTATCTGTAACCACTCCGGTGATCTGCCTGGTCTGGGCCCTCAGAACTCCAAAAAGGGAAGTCATCAGGACCAGCAGAAGTAAAGTTTTTTTCATACAGTTCATTTTAAAACCTGGCGCTGATCCAGTGTTTCAGGACACAACATATTCCCTATTTCCTGATGAGAATAGCCTGGTGTGTAAAGATGGTCCTGGTACAGTGTTTGGTTTGGTTAAATAGATACTTGGTTAGTTCTTAAACAAGTCTACATTGTTTTTCTTAGAAAATTAATTGCCACACGTACATAAATCTGTGCAATCGTTCCCGACAACGTTACCGGACCCCGTTACCTGAAGGTATACCAGCTGTTTTCTGTTGTACTTTGGTTAATGCTTTTGGTAAATACCTTTTCTATAGTGTAGGCTGCGGCTTGCTTTACGTTGAGCTGTTTAGACCAGGCTACCCTTTCGGTTGTGGAACTTCCTGCTCCTGTATTTTTGTATTCCGCATAAAAACTGTTCTTTTCTGCTTCTGGATTTGACCAGTTGTGCCAGCCCTGGGGCCGGATATGTGCACCAAGCTTACATTCCAGAAATACCGTTTTAGCATAGGCTCTCCATGGCCGGCCCAGGTAAACCTGATGGACACTGCTATCTGCAGTGAGCTTGCAGTGATAAAAAACAAAACCATAGGCAATGCCTTCCGGGGTGTTTGCAGCGGTGATATAAGAATTGGTCTTGCTGTGGATGGTACAACCTTCAAAAAATGCAGTAGCGGGTCCAAATATGAAATCTGTTGTACCTTCTATATAGCAATCTTTAAAATACTGCCGGCAGTTTTCTCCGGCCAGATAAAGGGTATCCTGATGCCCAAGGAAACGACAATTCTTAAATACAGCCCGGTCGGATTCCAGGTGGAGGGCTACGGCCTGACCAACGGGTCCGGCGGAATTGACAAAGGTGATGTTCTCTGCCTGGAAATCATTCCCGGAGATCTTTGCAGTATAAGAATTGAAAGTATGGGTCTTACCTCTTCCTGAATAATCGTTAAAGGTGATGATGGTCTTGTCTACAGATTCTCCAACAAATCTGACCTTGGTATTAAATGCCGGCAGGTCTATCTTTTCATTGTAGACGCCATTTTTTATATACATGGTGATGGGCTTGAGCGGAAATGCCCGCATGGCGTTAATGGCTTCTTGAATGGTGGTGTAATCACCGGAACCATCTTTGGCTACTGTAAAACTATATTTATAGGTCTGCGCAGAGAGCTGTACTGTATAAAACAGCATCAGGATAGCGTACAAAATGCTTTTTTTCACGACTTGAATACTTGATCTAAAAAGGTTATAATATAATGAACGGTAGGTTGAAACCAGGGATCGAAGAGACAAAAAGCATGTGGTGCGCCTTCAAAAGTATGGACTTCAGTATAGATCCCGTTCTTTTTCAGGATTTCACTAAAATCATCCCGGCCGGCATGCATCCTGTCAACGGAACTATTGAGGAACAGGAATGGCGCCTTGTTTTGCCCTGCATAGGTTAAAGGGGAAGCAGCAGTCCAAAGTTCCGGATTTTCTTTTTTTGTATAGCCAAACCAATAGGTCGCCGCCGAGGTAAAGCGGCTGTCATCTCCCTCGCCGGATTCCGGATGCACAAAAGACAGGGTACCGTCAATATCTATAACGGCCTGCACGTCATTTCCGGAGCGTGCTCCAATAAAAGCGGCAAGCACTCCTCCTGCGGAGAAGCCCAGTACAGCCAGTTTTTTTTGATCGATATGAAATCTCTTCGCATTGGCTTTTATCCACACCAGGGCCTTCAGAAGATCGTCGACAGCTGCCGGGTAAAGTGCTTCGGTAGACAGGCGATATTCTGCCGTAAAACAGGCATAGCCCGCAGCGGCCAGGTGCTGGGCAAGTGGGATATGCTGACTGCGATTGCCGCTTCTCCACCCTCCGCCATGTATAATCAGTATAGCTGGCGCTGGTTTGCGGCTTGCTTTAGGTAAAAATGCATCAAGCTGAAGAGACCGTTCTCCAATGCTGGCATAGACCAGGTTCCTGTGTTCTTCTACCTGACTGAAGTTTTGTTCTTTTACAATATGGATATCGGGCTGGGTTTTACGGATCTTGATATAGGCAGACCAGGTTGAAAAAGAGGTATCCCTTTTTCCCGTTATACCGGTAGTGAGTTGGGCGCAGGCAGGCCCACAACAGAAGACTACAGCCAGAAGATAAAAATACCTTTTCATATGTTTAGTGAAACAAGGTACCGAGTTGAAGTAAAATTAACAATCGGCACTTCCCTAAATCTATGCAATCGTTCCCGGTCAGCTTTCTGTGCAATAATCAGAAATTATATGTAAACTTGTATACCATGTTTGAGCCTTCTACTTTAAAAGATATCGCTAAGGCTTTAGGCCTTTCAACTTCTACGGTTTCCAGAGCTTTAAGGGATACCCATGAGATCAGTCCCGAGACAAAAAAGATCGTTTTGGAATACGCAGAAAAGATCAATTACCGTCCAAATCCTATTGCATTAAGTTTAAAAGAACGCAGAAGCAAATCCATTGGTGTGATTGTAAGCGAGGTGGCCAATCACTATTTTTCTCAGGCCATTAATGGCATTGAATCTATTGCCTATAGCCGGGGTTATCATGTCATCATTACCCAAACTCATGAGTCTTATGAAAGGGAGAAGGCCAATATCCAGCATCTGGCATCCAGGTCAGTAGATGGTCTGCTGGTTTCTTTATCTGCCGAGACCAGCGATACCTCCTACCTGCAAGGCCTGCACAAGAGAGGTTTGCCCATGGTTTTCTTCGACCGGGTTGCTGATGATATTGAAACACATAAAATTATTGCCAATAATGAAAAAGGCGCATTTGAAGCGACCGAATACCTGATCAAAAAGGGTTGCAAACGCATTGCGCACCTCACCAGTTCAGCCCATTTATCCATCAGCATTGAAAGATTGGAAGGGTATAAACAGGCGCTTGAAAAGTATGGTATAGCATTTAACGAGGCTTATGTTAAATATTGTCCACACGGAGGTATGTTTTATGAAGAAACGGAAAATGCGGTGAAGGAACTGATGGCCCTGAAGGAAAAACCAGATGCCATCTTTGTGGCCGGTGACCGGCTCAGTATTGGCTGTCTGGTGGTCCTGAAAAATTTAAAGATCAAGATACCCGATGAGATCATCGTAACCGGATTCAGCAATTCAGATGTACTGGATCTTTTTAATCCGCCCCTGACTTCTGTCCGTCAGCCGGCTTTTGAAATGGGGCAGATTGCTACAGAAAAACTGATCCAGCTCATTGAGAGCAAATATCCGGTTTACGAGTTTGAAAAGAAAGTTCTGGAAACCAGCTTACAGGTCAGGGAAGAATTTTAATCCCTTATTCTGTTACCTTAAATGCTCTCCTCGCGATGAGCTTCCAGTCATTTTTTTCTTTCTTGAACACCAGCACCACGCCCAGCCGAACATGTCCCGGGACATTTCCATCGTTGGTATCCGCATTTAAGACATGGCGTACAATAGCAACCTGCCCTTGCACAGTAATGGACTGCTTGCTGAGTTCTATGGTTTTAAAATCTGATTTCTTAGTGGTAATCGCATCTACAAACTCTGCCCTGGTCTGCATATTGCCTCCGGAATGCCCATAGCTTACTTCTTTAGCCAGTGTACTTTCCAGATCGGCCTTGTTTCCACTGATCATGGCCAGCCTGAGTTTCTCTACCACTGCTGCAACTGCAGTTTCTTCTTTAGAAGCCACATCCTGAGCTTTAATGGTCATAAACCCCGCAGTTACAAACAACAGGCATAAAAACATTTTCTTCATACAATATCTATTTGGATCCTTCAAATGTATATTTATTTGTTAAAAGCACAAATATATATTTCTCAGGTGATGTGCTCCTCTTCTGCCGGCCGGATGATCATGCGGAGCGACTGGTCTTTCGAGAAATAAGCAATCATCCAGTTCCAGAAGGTCCTGGCGCGGTTCCTATAGGTGATCAGCGACATCAGGTGGATAAAGAGCCAGGCCAGCCAGGCCAGAAAACCTTTTAAATGCATCTTGGGAAAGGTCAGATCTACCACAGCTTTGTTACTTCCGATAATGGCCATACTTCCCTTATCGACATAGGCAAATGCCTTACCTGGTTTGCCTTCAGCCCATAATTTAAAATTGGCCGCCAGCCGTTTCCCTTGCTGTATAGCTACCTGCGCAACCTGCGGGTGCCCTTCCGGAAAACCAGCATCTCCCGACTGCAGACAGGCATCCCCAATGGCATAGATGTTTGCTGTGTCTTTGACTTTACTGAACTCATCTACCAGCAGTCTTTTCCCACGTCCATAGCATGCTGCAGGAATGCCTTCAAAAACCCTTGCAGTAACCCCTGCTGCCCAGATCAGGTTTTTGGAGCTGATGGAATTCCCATCCGAAAGTACGACCGTATCGTTTACAAAATCGTCTACGTGCATGTTCATGATCAATTCCACACCCAGCTTTTTAAGGGCAATGGCGGTGTCTTTCTGTGAACTTTCACTCATAGGAGAAAGCACGCAATTTCCACCATCCACCAGGTAAATTCCCCCGGCCTTGCCATGCAGTTCAGGGTAATCTTTGCGTAATATGCCTTGTTTCATTTCGGCAAACATTCCGGAGATTTCTACGCCGGTTGGTCCTCCCCCGGCAATCACCAAAGTAAGCAACTTGCGGATTTCCTCTGGATCGCTGCATATCGATGCCTGTTCCATCCGCATCAGCAAAGTATTACGCATGTTAATGGCATCAGACAGGGTTTTCATTGGAATGGCATTCTGTTTGATATTTTCGTTGCCGAAATAATTCGTTTCGGCCCCGGTTGCAAACACCAGCTCATCATAAGCCAATTCCCCGTTGTGCAGAACGATTTTGTTCTCTTCAGGTACCACTTTCTCCAATCTTCCCATCCTGAAGTGCAGGTTTTCTTTTCCGGCAAAAAATTTCCGGAATGGGTAACTGATGCTCGAGGGCTCCAGGAAACCGGTCGCCACCTGGTAAATCAGTGGAGGAAAGAAATTGTAGTTGTTTTTATCAACCAGCGTTACTTTATAGCTTTTATGCTTACCTAATGCTTTCGCCAGGTTGATTCCGGCAAAACCGCCGCCAATGATCACAATGTGTTTTTGCATATGTTGTGGGTCAGGATTCTTTTAGTAAAAACGCAAACAGGATTAATTAGTTTATTTCATTCGTCTTTTATTCGTCATTAAAAATTAAAGCCTATAGAAATATAGGTCAATGCACCTTCATTAGAGAAGCCAACAGCCGCCTGCACCAGGAACAATTCGGCTGGAACCACATAAAGCCCGCCCCCGTATCCATCATGCCATTTTTTAGAATCTTCACCCGGCGACCATACCCTTCCCACATCATTAAATGCGATAAGCCCTACAGAACCCGGAACAATATAAGAGGTAAAATTAAACAGCTTTACCCGCAGGTCGAGGTTATGATAGGCCATCGTCCGTCCGGTAAAGCGATTGCTGTGGAAACCTCTCAGGCTGCGCATCCCCCCCAGCTGCATTTGCTGGAAAAAAGCCGGATCACCAAAAGTGGTACCGCCTCCAATGCGGTTGGCGATGACCACGCCCGAACCCCCGGGACGGAAATAATACCTGAATTCTGTTTGAATTTTACCGTAACTATCATGGGCTCCATTCACTTCCTTTTTAAAAGAAAGCCCTGTTTTCCAATACATACCTTTGGTCGGAATGGCTAGGTTATCGCGGGTGTCATAGACTAAATTGCCCATTACTCCAGCATAAAAACGATCCGAGAAGACTTGTTCTTCCGGATGCAAAGCATCAAAATCCTGTAAAAAACGGTTATCATTGGAGCTTCTGGTGCTGGTATAGTACTCTGTAGACAGCCCGCCCTCTATATTCAGGTTCTTTTGAAGGTTTCTGGCCAGCTTCACATCGGCCGTGAGGTATTCATACCTGTTCCGGTAATAAGGCATTTCTTTATCGCCTTCATTGATGAACTGGGTTTCATTGCCCAGCCCAAAGAAATTGCTCAGGTTGTGGGGACCAAGCAGGTTGGCATCTATCCTAAGGTCATTTTTACCGATGGCCTCTTTAAAATCTCCTGAATAATTTAGGATAAAGGAAGATCGTCCGGTGGTATAAGTGGCCCAAAACTCATGTTTAAAGGCATAAGGGGCTTTCCTGAACCCTTGCTTTTCATACACCAGGCCTGCTCCGATCTGCAAGCCCTGATCAATACTGTAGTTGACCCGGAACAAGGGTCCAAAACGATTGAAGACAAAACTGTTTTTATCGTATTGGTTTACGGTAGAATCGTTGGAGAGCCGGAGTTTGGCCTGTGAAGAAGCAGGAAGTGTATTGCCCCCATCCAAACGGTCATAGATGTACAGATGGCTTCTGTTTTTTACTTCTGGTGCAATTTCAAACTGATCTGCACCCTCTCCTCCGATCATTCTGACCGTGATACCAGATTTCTGATCTCCATTTACGGCGAACACATCATTTCCTCCAAAGCCGTAAATCCGTATTTCTTTGGTTTGCTCTGGTTTAAAAGTGCGTTTGTAGAGTTTCCGGCCAATACTTCCGTCTTTTTTAATATTCCTGACCGTCAGTTCCACCTGCCCGTCTTTCTTATGTTGAATCTCAAAACGCTCTCTTTTATCAGAGGCCGGAATCTCTACGTACTCCGCTAAGAAATGATAATAATCCAGGGCTATTTTTTCCAGGTTATGTACCCTTCCATTCAGGGAGCGCTTCAGCTCTTCTCCGTTTTCAGCAACAATAATGGCCGGCATCAGTTTGATGGCACTGTCTACCAATTGCGGAGTAATGGTTTTCTGTACATATTTTACTTCTTCTTTCCAGTCCTTTTCATTGAGTTCATTCAGAAAATAGCGGTCAAAATACCTGGCATTAAAATTCCAGCCATTGATGTCGCGGATGTTCTCGCTGTAAGGCTGTAAATTTGATTTGAGCCACTGGTGGGAAAGTATCCATGGAAAGACACCAGAAGTGCGGTAGAAAACCTTGTCCCGGTCGCGTGGTATGGGTTCGTACAGCGTTCCGTCGTCATTTTTTTTGGGCAGCCAGCGCCAGTTGTCTTCGTGCCGGTCCCAGTCGCCAACAATAAAATCAAGCAGCCTGGCCCTTAGGGTGAGCAATTGATCTGTAGTTTTATCATTGTCTTCCTGCAGCTTACGCTGCACCTTTTCTGTCTTATCTGTTTTTTCTGCTTCGGCAGGGTCTCTCTCTTCAAAAAGATAGGCTGCATTTGCAAAATCTTTGCGGTATTCCATTAAGCCCGGATCATCACCTACATAGACAATCTCGGGAAGAGCATGAGGAATATGCAGTGCCTGGGCCAGTGGCGGTACCACCAGCGCCCCAAAGGGGTGTCCGGTAGAGACCTGGTCCTGTACAATATTCTTGGCTATGGTAGGGCGGAGATTTTCCGGCAAGCCTCTCTCCGGGTATTTCTGTATGGTTCTCAAAGCCCAAAGCCGGCCGGATGCATCTTTAAATTGCAGGGAGCGGGTTTGATTTCCACCACCCAGTTTCACAATGGTTAAGCCGCCACGTTCCTTTTCCAGGTTCAGCACGCGTATCTTCACCGGGGTAGCCCAAAGCTTACGGTAGTTTTCTCCCAGGAAAAACCGGTGGGTTCCGCTCACCTGGTCATATTCTGGTGCAATGGCAACAGTAATGGAGTCACCCAGGGGCTTTACCTGGGCATTACCCACAGAAGAAAAAACCACTGCTGCAAGTAATAATCCAAAGCATCTTTTATGTAAAAATCTTATTCCCATTCCGTTTCTTTTTATACAATTACGCCCACCCGGAGGGCTTTCAGTCCCTCTACGCCTTGCAGTTCTTCTATTTCTATATATTCTATATGTTCTTCCAGCACCTGCTGCTGCTGCAGTTTTTTAATGTATCCCAGGTATTCCTGGGCTTCCCAGCTGTTAAAATAAATGATGGCAATCTTACCCGGTTGGGTAACCCTTTCGGTAGAGTGTTTAATATGTGCCTTATCTATTCTCTTTTTAACCATCTGATAGCGGATATTGTAACTCCCCTCTACATCAAATCTTTGTTCATCTGTTCTGAAACTGATGTCAATCAGTTTTTCATAAACAAAGATCAGGTGGGTAGTTTGCATATAAATATCCAGTTTAGGGGTCAGCGCATGGGTCGCTTTGGCAATATTGGCCATGTTTTCCAGCTGTTTAAACCTAAAGGTAAAAAGCAGGTCTTCGGGCATTGGGATAGCGGGCGTAATGGATTGCCCTACATAAATATCGTACTCCACGCCATCGGTCCTGAATTTCTCAAAATAGCAGGGATAAATGGACTGGATCTCTGCATTGAACTCCTCCAGTTTTGTAGTGACCACCCTATTGATCTTTTGCATGCTTTTTTCGTAGAGTACACGGTTCTTATACATGCTGTCTTTGTTCCGGGTTGCTTCAAAATAGTCGTTCACAACTCCCGAAAGCTCCGGATGAGTGTTTCTGAGTTGCTCCAGATACAAAGGCAGCTGCCGCATCAGGTAGTCTTCTATTTTAAGCACTTCCCGGTCAGAAAGTTCGTCAAATTCACTGTAATTCCAAATGGCCTCCTGGTTGGGTATGCCTTCAGTGAGTTCCAGATGGCTGTGTTTTTTTATCGCCAGCAATAAAGTCTCCAATACTTCAAAACTGATGTACAGATCTTCCCGGATGGCCTTATTTCTCTTGATACTGGAATCTTTAATATCAACTGCAGCATACAGGGGCTGAACCTTTTCAAAATAGATCGGCTCAATGGGCAGACTCCTTTCGCAGCCTCCCGACAGGAGATAATTGAAAGCAGCTTCCTGAAACCGCCACTGTACAGAAGGCTGTAAAGAGGTGAACTTATCGGTAATGATGCTCGATACTTCATGGTTAAAATCGACAATCAGATTTTGCAATAATTGCGAAAGCAATGGCAA